>Ga0265299_10000440_pt1 | contig 52060 bp, 98 predicted proteins | sample AusTroGonzalo_MG_4_FD_193485 | JGI IMG/M metagenome (GOLD analysis project Ga0265299, IMG submission 193485) | Bovine rumen microbial communities from tropical cattle in Woodstock, Queensland, Australia - Gonzalo_02 | ecosystem: Host-associated > Mammals > Digestive system > Stomach > Rumen ...
CAATAAACAACAATAAACCAAATTTAGCCTCCTCTTTACTATAATAATAGAAAGTATCAAATATAAACTTTATCAACCCAATTATATAATAAATGGTAATAATTGCAATAGATATAGAAGATACCTTCAAAAACATTTGTAATAAAAACATAATCCATTTAATCATATAACACCTCCTATTATAAGAACTCAATTATCTCTTTGTTTTCTTCTAACTTTTTTGTATCTACAGTTTCAAAGATTAACAGTTTATATAAGTTAGCTGCAGGTTGAAACTCCCTTGCCTCATAACCTATCATATTCAAAAACTTTATAAACTTCGCCATATCTGGACAATTATCAACTCTATCTTTTATCATATTTATAGTGAGTGTTTTGTTGTCATATAAAAGTTCAAATTTGGTAATACAATTGAAAAACTCTTCATCAAAACCAAAATCATCCAACATACAGTAGATTTTTTTGATTTGTTTTAGACTTTCTTCAAATTGTAACATCTCCATCATTCTTATTTGTCCACGCCAATCTCCACTGCCCAAATAATAACACACATCAAAACGCTTTAGTGATATTTCTATTGTTTTTACGATTCTTTCAAGATAATCACCATATGCACCACGATCAAGCCAAAATTTGTGTTTTGGTTTTGCCTCGTTTTGTTGTATTAGCTTTGTATTTAGAAATTTTTTTACATTTTCGTGATTTATTATTATATGTATATTTTGTCCTTTACCACGATTACTAACAGTGATAAAGTGTTTACACAATACAAAGCGTTTATCGTCAAAATTTACCTTTTCCATTATCATTTTAACATTTCTCCCAATGCACAATCTACAAAGAAATCAACATATCTTTTAGCTGATTCAAAATTATTTAAGTACCATACCCCACCAGATAATCTCATAATAAATCTTGAATCATATAAATACGTCTTTTTTCTTTTACCTCCAACTCTAAGTGTTATGTTTGTATAGCAATCTATTCTTCCGCCTAATGCAATTATCCATTGTCTAAAATAAGTGTGTCCATCTTCTGATGATTTTCCAGTTCCATCATCTATAAAATGAACCATTCCACCGTATCTTTTTTTCATCCAAGATCTAAATTCTTCTATTTTCATTTGGTGGCTTTTAGTTTTTCTTCGGTATAATAAAAATAATATTCATCAGCACTGAGTGCGTGTTCTATGCGTTCTATTTTTACTAATGTGATTTTTATTCCATATTTAGCATTTACTTGTACAAAACTATCAAAAAGCCATTCAGCACTATAAGGACCATATCCCCTAGCTTTGAATATTTTTGTTCCGTCTTTAGTTTGATTATCCCATTTTTCCGGAAGTCCTAATAAACAAACACAAATAATAGCTACTAAACAAATTGTAACACCTAAATTCATCTTATCTCCTTTTTCTTTTATTATACTTTATTTAATTATTATTTCAACAACAACTCTTCTATTATCTTATATGCACCAATAACAATTAATCTTTTTCTATTACCTATATGATCTACCTCGGCCACCCAAACATCTATATCTCTTGATTTTATTGTTAGATTTAGATTGAAGGTAGACTCGAAATCAAAGAAAGCAAACTGTAATTCTTTTTCTGTTGATTGACCATTATGGTATCTTACATAGTCTTTTTTATACCATTCCTTGCCAATCTCGTTGAAATATCTAAAACCATCAGGCCGACCATTCCAACAACACTTGGTAAAATGAGCAAGATAAAACTTCATGACAATAACCACTCCAATATTGCACGATCACCATATATTACTTTTTCTATGATTTCATCTACAACTTCTACATACCCACATTCATTCCATTTGCATAGCATGTTATTATTATACAATCTTCTTTCAATCTCACCAAAAGACATTGTATTGTTGAGATCTAAATTACGAAAACCATATGTTAAATATTGTTCCAAAACCTCATAATTTCTTAGTACAAGTTTCGGTTCAGTAGGCTCTCCACAATAATTTTGACCCATAATGGCCCCAATCAAATTTTTTCTATCTATAAATATTCCTTTCTTCATTTCTACTACCTCAATAACTCGTCTAATATAGTATCTAAGTCTATCAATACTCCGATAATATATTGTCTTTCACAGTTGTCTTCTGTAATTATAAGACATTTTTTACTTGTAGCAAACTCTATATAATCAAATTCATCTTTACCTTTACTATTCCAAGCTGTTTTATCCTTATTATGTGCTATCCAATTTGCTTCTTTTTCTTCCACACACCAAGAATCTGTTTCTAAATACATGTGGCCCAAACCGATTAATGTACCTATGGTATGAGAAAACCAAAATATATTTTCATGAATAGGATCTGGTTTAAAATTATCACACTCAAGTATTTTCTTTATAAACACACCATCTATATCAACCACATACATATTCATCCAGCGACTTTTGGTGTAATACTTCCACTTCCACTCAAATTCTTTCAGATTCATCTAGTAACCTCTCCAAGTATTTATCTATTTCTACTGTTTCATGTATTATAAATCTTTTTTTCCCAATCAAAGAAGGATAAAGTACTAAAACAACATATTTATCACAAGGCAGTATTTTATGATATGAATCCTCACTCAATATTACTTCTGTTTCATTTGTTTTTCTATCTGTCCTTATTAGTTGATTTACTTTATATCTTTTATGGTATCTAATTGCGTATTTATATGGATTTGGATAATCTACTAAACTCGTATCACTTGTAGATATTTTGCCGTATTCTTCTATTACACAAGTATCGGGGAAACCATATACTTCATTTGTTATCCATCCGATTTTATGTGCGACAATTATACAAGGTGCTCCATTATAAAAACTATTATACATATCTCTACTCCAATAATAATTCAACTAATGTATCACAAGAATCACTAGATATGTTTCCATCTTTGATATACAGAAAATCATATAAAGCTTTTTCAAACGGTAATGTAAACCCATTTGTTGTCCATCCTGAATTTACTTCTTCTTGGTTAAAAGTCCTATAAAATATTACTTTTCTATTTTGTTTCATAGTTCTTATTATTGGTCTTATTGGAATTTGTCTGCTTGGATCATATGAATAACCTTTACGACCTATCCAACTGCAATATAACCATCTTTTACCATTCATATCAACCATAAAAGTATCACCCCACTCATCTTTTTCCCAGTGGTCTATCTTCACATAATGCTTCCAAGATGATAGTTTAGTAGACATTACGCCAACCTCATTTCAATTTTTACCAAATTATCACTTACATAATCTATAATCTTTTTACCATTCTTCAATACCCAAGTAACCATCAGTATTTCAAACTCACCATGCGACATCAAAACTTCGAGTCTATCTATTCCTACATCTACTGTTTCAAGATTATTTATTACTTCTGTATGAAACATATAAACAGGATGACTATAATATTTGTTACTATGTCTTGATAATCTTCTTTGCCTACCGTATAAAAATTTGTTGTCGTTTATTATCTTGTCAACTATAAAAACCAATCCATCACTAGCTTTTTGAGTTGATATTACTTTATAATTTACAACTTTACCAAGATCACTAATTACCATTTTTCTCTCCCAACATTTCATTTACACATTTACTTATATCTGTTATTCCTCTGAGTGCACCATAACTTTTACCACCATCATACAATTCCAATACTCCATCTGCCTTATACCAATTACACTTATCTGGATCTATCTTTATCATGTGCAGAGGTCTTATTGTTTTTATTTCACCTTCTTTTACAAAACATATCTTCATTCCATCACAAAAACAGTAAAACCTACCATCATAATATCTATACCAATCACACCAATAATAACCTTCATCAGTCTTCTTTATAAAGTGCAGATAACTGATTTTAGATTTTACTACCATATCAATAACTCCTTCAATCCTAAATCTATACCTTTTATTGTCCACATATCATCACTCATTTTGAATATTACGATATATTTTTTTCCAGGACACCAAACTACATTTTTTTTATTATAACTATCTACGTCTATTTTACCTTCTTTTGTTTGTACCTTATAAAAAGTCTCAAAACCTTCTTTAATTTCTACTACTTCACATTCTGATTGAGATTTAAAGTCCTCCAAATATGCAATCTGCCCTTCTCTAAAACCAAGTCCCCCCTTAGACAAAATATAGACTTCATCTTGACTCATTTTGTATTTTATTATTCCTAAAATTTCTACTACTTGATATTCCATACTTCTATTGTAGCAATTTTAATTATTGAATCAATAAAAAAACAAAATTCAAGTACAAACAATGTATTTTGATTGTGCTTTGCTTAAATTTTAAGTTCTATATAAAAGTAAGAGTCATAGATTTAGTATTAGCGCTGTACTATATCTTTTCTTATAAAACCCTTTATGAAAACAATAGCGCAAATAAATTAAAGGTAAGAAAAAAATGGCAAGTTCTTCATTAGATTGGTTAGAAGACCTACAAGCATCTGCATCTATTTTTGGTGATAAGATGGTATTTTGTCGTGCATCAGCAGTTATGCCTGCCGAAACAGAAGGTGCTCCTGGCCCTGAAACAATATTTTTTTGGTTTAAAGGAATAGGATATAATTTACCAGCCAGCGAAAAAAATGGAATATTGGTTTATAGTTATACTGCAAAAAATATTAATACTGGTAAGCATGCTGGTAAAAAATATGCTCGTGTTATAATGCGGTATATTCCTAAGAAAGATTAATTAAATTAACAACAATTCAATATAAAGGACTTAAAAATGGGAGATCCAATATATAGTGCACCAGATCCATCTAGATGGGAAGTAGTACAAGTCGCTGTTAATAAAAGCGAAAACTTAATTAGAATTTTGGGTAATGCAACATTACCACCAGATGAAATGGATATGATACCAGATCCAGACATGATGTTTTATTTCTTGAAAAACGTGTTAAAATTAGATATTCCAGACGCTGAAGCAACCGGCATAATGAAATATTCAGTTACACAAAAAATTAAAAATGATGGTAAAAAAGTATGGCGTATAATGTTTGATTATGTTCCAAAAAAATAAAATCAATAATTATTAGTTCAAGTGCAATTGAAGTATATTCTTTGCACTTGGGCTTATGCCAATAAATCATTCAAAGCACATTCAATACCACTATAACAAATTTCAGGATGTCTAGTTATCATTCCAATAGTGAATTCGCCCAATGTTGTTTTTAGTAATCGATTCAAAAAGTAATCTAATTCAAAATCCCCACCGTGGCAAATCCACCAAACTATCTCTTCATTACTGCTAGCTGAGTTTACTATCATTTCAATAACCTCTTCAGTATCTCCTCTATGATCTTTTCTTTAGATTTTTCATCCATACATCTCCAACTAAACCAGTCCCTTACTATAGCACCCAACCAAAAATCTATATCATTATGGTTTTTCATTCTAACAATAACTCCAATATTTTGTTTGTTATTACATTTTGATTGGGCCAGTGCCATAACCAGACTCTGTGATAATATGCCTCCATCCAATATCTCAAATCTACTTTAGCCATTCGTTTATCATCTTATCATCTACAATTGTTGTCCAGTCTTCCCAAATAAAACTTTCATATACCTCTGGTCCATGGTCTTGAATCATATATACCCAGCAATTATCTAACTTTTCAATCGATATTATATCTAAAGAGTAATAACTAGATTTAGTAGGATCGTCAAAAAAAATGTAGTTATAATTATCATAACCACTTCTTATCCTATACAACGCCTTCCTTATCATTTTAGTAACTCCCTCAATATTAGATTTACTTTTATTATAGGACAACCTTCTCTATATTCATCATCAATTACACTTAAGGCTTCTGCATCTTCTTCTGGTATTAAAGCCCAACCATTATACTCTCCATATTCCACCAATCGCCTTGTTTGAAATCGTAAAAAGCTATTTAAATCTCTATTTATAATATATGCACCTTTCCCAGTATAATATTCTATCACTGGCCTTGCTTCTATCCAGTTGGTTGTTTTTGTATAATAATAAAGCTTTACCAGTATCATTTCTTATTCCAACCATTTATCTATTTGTCTATCTGTTACTTTATGTGTCCAATGCTCAAAACAATATCTCTCAAGGTTGTTTGGATTGTTTACTTTCTTATCTACCAAAACCCAATAATCATCTAATTTTACAGCTTTTTTTACACCCAACCAAGATTTTATATTATCATCCAAGTCCACAAATACAAGATAAGCATAATAATCATATGTAGACCAAACCTTGTATTTTGCTTGTCTTATTTCCATCTGTTTTTCCCATTTATTTTAGCTAATTCTGCTCTGGTTATAACTTCCAAATTACTTAACTCATTGTTCATAGGGTCTCCGTCTATATGATAAATGACTTCTCTTCTTGGATCTATTTCCCTACCTAACTCTTTTTCCATCAACCATTTAGCATAACTTACTCGTTTGTGGTGCATATAGATTTTACCATTATAGCTTTTGGTTGCCCTGGTCTCTTCACTAACACAAACTAATTGACCTTTACCTTTAGATATTTTACCAATTTGTCTTTTCTTGGCTACATCCTCTTTGGTAAAACTTGTACGATTAGCACCCATGTAACCATATCTGCCTTTATTCCATGGGGTCATTCCTTTTACAAATTGTCCGCTATTAGTTGTCATGTTTTTTCTTCCAATCTAAGTACATCTTCATATTATCTGATTTTTCTTTTGATTTTTCTTCTGCTCTTTCAACACTAGTAGCCACAGTACCTAAACCACTTTTTCTATTCCATACAAACTTATCATAGGAAAAACAAAATTCCATACCTTTATTCATTACTAAGTTATAAAAGTAATCAAAATCAGCCTGTTTATTGATCATACGGCTAACCCATTCAAAAGCAACAATAATATCTGTACCATACTTCGCAATAATTTTTTCCATACCTTTAGGCCCCAATGAATACGAACCTTTACCTAGTACATATATTTCTTTTTCTAAACCAGGCCCATAAACACTATCTACATATTTACCCAATTGAGATGCCCATTCTTCTGCTGTTACTGCGCTGGTTTCTTTTACTACTAATATTGCTTTTTTATTCATATTGGCTCCTTTTGATACTACTATTATACCAAATTTAATTATTATGCCAACAAATTATTTATAAACACATTCCTTTTTCCTATTACTCCAGAAGCAGTCCTATGGCCAAATCTGTAATCATACACTTCTTTTTTCTCATAAACTACTATCAGATCTTTGTCTTTTATATTCTTTCCAGGTTTTCTTTTAGCGTCTTTCCTTATCTGTAATCCCCCAAAGTAATAACCTTCACCTGTGTTTTCCCTTTCCCATACCCAATTATCTTCATCTACATAGGCTTTCATACGATCTATATACCTAACTATGTTCTTAATTCTGTATCCACTCATTTCAACAACTCCTCCAATACCCAATTAGTTCCTCCAATGTTTATAGATCCATCGGGCCAAAATACCATCCATGCATCTTCTAATAATTCACATCCCTTAATCGTCATTTCAATAGCTCCTCTAACACTTTATCTTCACCAATCCAAAATGTCCATCTCCACTTGTTCCCTCCGCTGATGCATCCAAAATAATCAAAACTAGACACACCATAAATTTCATAATCTTTCACAACATCTACCATTATCCACATGTCTGCATCATACCATTCAAATTTATCAGCAGTATATTCTTCACTTATTGCACCAAATCCATCACTAACCTTCAAGAAAAAATCACTTTCAACTACTAACCTATCCCATTTTACATAGATAAGGTCTCCAGTATTTTTTTGTTTTATGATTTTTTGTGCTCTTATCAATCTTTTCATTTTAGTAACTCATTCAATATTGTGTTATCTTCTGACCAAATTGCTTCTATTAACCCAAGTTTGTTTATCCACTCACCATCTTTTTGATATTCATAATCGACTCTTACTAATATATACCTAGGCTCTTTCCATTGTTTCATGTTATCATTAGTCCAAAACATCTTAGACATACCAACATTATAACCTAATTCATCTGTTTTTGGACTAACATAACAAGTCATACCCATACTCTGATCACCAATCCATCTACCTTCTTTTGAAACAAATCCTTCCATAGAGCTAAAAGACATAGGATCTTGTTTGTCTCTAAACTCTCCAATACATTCTACCAATAAATACATTTTCTTACCTTTTTTCTTTTTATTAATTAATTTAAATTTTAATTAATATCCATAGTACGTATTAAGATCTTAACCAACACCATTCTCACCTTTTATCAATATTATATGTTACAGTTTTCATTAATCGCCTTATTTTGTTTCAAACCACTATCAGACTATAACTATACCAAATCAAACTTTATCCTCACTCCAACCTCAAAAAAACCACCATATCTTTGATTTTATCTTTTGATTAGCCTAACCATTGTTTCTAATTCTTCATATGTTCCTTCAACCACTAAACTACCATATTGATCTTTTGTTCCTATTGCTTCTAACCATGCCAATTCTTCTTTACCACGATTAAATACTTCCCAATAGCTGAACTCAACCTTATATTTACCATTACCTAAGTCCAATACCTGACAACAATTTCTACCCAGACCACTTTCTATGTTACCCAAAAACAATTCAGCAATCTTATCAACCCGACCCTGTGATCTTAACTTACCAAATAATACATCCATGGCCTCTTCAGTTACATTTCCTTCTTTATCGGTTTCTAATTCATACCCATCTAACCAGTCATAATTCACCAGATAATAATATAAATAGTCCAACCCCCTGTCTAATACTACTTTCTCATGCCCGATCTCACCACCTACCCTTACCCAGACATTATCGTTGAAGCTGTCTAAATCTACAAACCTGGTATAACTACATGATTCCCTTTTGTTGTATAACCTTTCTAAATAAATCAATACATCGTCATCTTTATCTAACCAAACAGCAATATCCTTTAAAAAACTATCCACCCACCTATCAACAAAATCCCTATCATATTCCACGTTGTATGTTTTTCTCCCTCTTTTTAAATACTTACCCTGTGCTCTACCAAAGACCTTTACATTCCAATCCATTACCTCCCCTAAAGCCAAATATATACAGCAGTCATCCCCATCCTGACATTCATAATCAATACTAAAGAAGTCCCCGCAGTCAAAGGTTACACTCCCAAAGACCGCTAACTTCAATTCCGATAAAACTGCTTCCCATATATACATTATCCCACCATTGTTCCTATCATTTCAATATCTCTTCTAAATACCCTTCCAATGTTCTTGTTACAATTACATAATCCTTACCAAACCAATTATAATACGTTACATACTTTACCGGACCAGCTACCCACACAATTCTATCTTTTGCGTTTTCTAAATCAGCTAAAAACTCTCCAACATATCCGTTCATCTACTACCTGCCATCAATAAACTTAGACAAATCATCCCCCATCCAAATACAAATAAACCAAACCCCTCACTAATATACCCCCACCGCTTCTTTTCTATATACATACCAATAAATAATCCTACAAAAAATAATATCACAATCAACATAATAACTACCCCCTTACCAAATTTACCATTGTCTCTAACTCTTCAAAATCCTTAAACTCTATTATTTTCCTACCGTCTTTTTCTATCGCTAGTGTTTCTAATCTGTCTCCATTCCATTCATCACCTACTAGTTCTAAATAATTCTCGTGTAGCTTATATTGCTTAATCTTCTTATCATACGAAACATCAATAAATAAATCCCATATAAACTTCCACTTCTTATAATACTCTAATGTCCCCTTCTCACATAATCTATCTAATATATCTAAACATTCTTCATTAAACGCATAAATACTATTCCCATAATCAGATCCTACACCTAAAAACTCCCCCATCCTTATCGCATCATCTTCTTCACTATTCATCATCAAACATATCCTCTTCCCATCATGCCTCACCCATATGTTTTTACAGTAGTTCTTCAATATCTCTTCGTTCAATTCTACCCTCTTCTCAACCCAATCACCTATCTCTATCAATCTTTCATTTTTTTCCAAGATATCTATAGCAGTTGTGTTCCTTCCACTTACTATACCTTCTACCATGTCATTTATACTATCATACTCCCCACAAAATTCCCCACATACATATAAACTCTTACCATCCCCTACAACAACCTCATTACAAAAACCAAATACCTCCTCCCCAAAATAATCAGTCCCATTACAATAAATTATCCCACTCTGTGACTCTAACCATTTTCTTCCTAATTCTAAATGCTCTTCTATCGTCATATCTTATTCCCCTTTGTCTTTACTCCATATCAAGCTTCATAATAATTATCCGGTCTATAAAATTCAATGTCCTCCGCCCCGTCATATTCACTAATCCTAAATACCTTATGCTTCTCAATCCATATAACCGTCAATCCATCTACCCCACCATAATACCCATCTCTACCAAATAACTCCTTCGCCTTTGATTCTATCTCTTCTTCACTAACACCCTTTTCTACTAATTCTATAATCTCAGGACTAAATACCATCTCTTCAGCTTTATCAGGAATCCCACACCAAGTACTCCAACCAGCCCCATACCCACGTGAAATCAATACCCCAATCTTTCCATCCCGTTCTACTTTCTTTACCATAACTTATCCTTTTTTATTCGTTTCATTCACTATTTTACCATTTTTAATTCCGCTATCAATATTAATCATACAGCACCAACTAATAAATTACAAATACTACCTTCAACTATATCCTACTATCCCTCGCTGTAATCTACCCTAAAAGCCTTGTAATGCAGACTATCTAAAGCTTTTTTCAACTCATACAAGACTCAATGTAAGGACTCTAAAAGGACTGAAAGAGACTGTTAAAAATGCAGAAGTCCAAAAAAAGTCCTCATCCAAATATTTAATTCCAGTCCTTTCAAAGTCTTATCCAGTACGGCGTTGAGATTATTATAGGACTTGCAGAGACTAATGGAGACTGGGGAAAAGACTTAGGTTAGATAGATGACAGCGTGAAAAATAAAAAACCTCTGTACAGTCAAAAAAATAGTCTTTACGTAGGTTTTGTATTTTAGACTTTTTTATAATTGAGACTAGAGGTGAAAAAGAATATAGCTGGATGGAGACTAATATGGGAGGAGTGGTGTTAGCTTTATTAGGACTAGGGAGAGAGGTTTGGGAGACTATATTGGGGTTGAGATGACTATAAGAGACTGCTGTAAGGACTTGAATGATGCTTGAATGGTGCTTTTGTATTGACAGATGTATATACAAAGGCTAGAAAACTCTTAAAGGAAAAAGGAAGGGATAAAAATAAAAAAGTGAGTAAATACAAGGGGTTGAGGGAGATGGGGTAAAAAGTCTTGTCAATACATTTGTCTATACATTGGGGGATAAAAAGAAATGGCCCTACGGGAGAGTAAGAGCCATTGGAGGAGTCATATACTAGAAACAAGTCATGGGGTGGAGGCTGGAGGAGAGAGAGAATGTAGGAGGAAGGACCAGCGCAGCATCCCAGAGACTTATTAGAGGTGTCTATGAATGAATAAAGATAGAACACGGTGGGGGATTATAACAATGGAAAAAAGGGATGTCAAGATTAATTTTCAAGTGGTATAAGTTATTAAATTTTTTTGATGAAATGATGGCCCCTGATCCGTTTAAGGTGGACTTGCCTATATATCTCAGCTCAAAAAACTCATTATAAAATAAACCCTCCTAGTCTGCATTCTAAGAGGGTGGAGAAATAATAAATTTTATAGAATAACTACTCAAACATGTCTACTTTTATCCTTGAAGCTGGAGAGACAAATGGTAACAAGCGCCAGTCAAGGGGGCTCATCAAGTAAACGAATCTATGGTAGGAGGGAGAGAGAATGTGGATAACCGGAACATCTACCATAGGTCTGTTTACTCTAGGGGGACAAGATGAAAGGAAGGAAAGGAGATTTTGGACTAGAATGTTTCGTTCAACAAGTCCAAAGGAAATCTTATCCCCCTGCTGAGTTACTGTTATTATAAGACTATTTAATTATTTTTTCAAGCCTTATTTTTCTTATTTTTGATTAATGTTGTGTTAGGTGATTTAGGATGAGAGAATGGGCTTTTGGCTGTTGATCTCATAGTTTTACCCAGCACAGGTTTAGAATGAGAGAATGGTGTAGGCTTATCCAGTAGTTTTTTCAGATTGGCCATTATATCAATTTTTTTATTAGTATTCATTAGTTACTCCTTCGTCTTCTTCAATATAATCTTCACCCCATCTTTCTGCTTCTTCTTTCCACTTAGATTTTTTGTATTCTTCCATGGCGGCTTTTATATTTCTATTGATCATGATATCTTCTATGGTTTTTCTAGCTTCTTCTGCTTTTTTAGGGTCAGAGAATAGGCAACGGTATGGGAAGGTATCATAGACTGTAGCTCTTCTTTGTTTTATATCGACACCAAATTCCCAATACTGTTTAGCTACCTTCATAAATTCTTCTACAGTTGTTGGGTTAGTTCCTTCTGGTGCGTGTTTTACTTCTATGATTTTAGTTGCTACCCTAGATATTTTTTGTTTTTGGGTGATTTTAGGTGATTGATTAAATAGTACTGTTGTTTTTCTTACTGCCATATTATCCCTCCTTTGGTTATTTAGGCGTTATACATTACAGTCATTTTGAAGTTGTTATCCATTAGAAAGAGCTCATCATATCTAACAGTATCCCAATCTATAATAAGTTCTGGATAGGTTTCTTTTATGTAGTCAGTTAGTTTTTCTTCCAGCTGCGCATATAATTGATCCAGGACTTTACTTTGTTTATATAATTCTTTTTCTGGTATGTCTGGGAAGAAGGTAGATTTCCAGATGTCCTTATTCTCTCCAAAGTTTGCTTCAATTGTCAGTTCATCATCTTCTTCATTTCTATATACTTCTGGTGTGAAAGTGATTGATTTGTTATCTAAAATAAGTTCCATGTTATATCTCCTTAGTTTAAAAAATATCCCCATCAAAAGTACTGTAGCAAATGATGGGGGAAAGTCAAATTAAATTTTTATACTATTAACATTGAGGGGGTTGCTTATCTGATGGTTCGAACTTTATCTTATATCCATCTTTCCAAGTAGCCCCCAATCTAACGTTTTTGTATTTACCAGATCCAATGATTATTCCAAAGTAGTTACCCATTGAATATGTTCTTCCTGCCCATGGTTTCCCGTTAGTTTTTAGCACAGGGTTACCACTAGAGTCCACAACAGTATAATTACCTTTTTGACCCATGTATTCTTTTCTATTATATTTGGTTATGAAAGTGTCAGCCATAATATCCTCCCTTGTCTTTTTAGTTTATGGTGTTTAATAGATAGCCAAAAGTTCTTGATCCCCTTTGTTTATCTTACTCCACACTGTATCATTAAAAAACATTAAGGTACAGTATTTTTTTTCTCTCTCTCCAACATTAATTTCTTGCTTTCACCTCTTTTTTACGTTATACTTACTTATGCCTTTTCGTGCGGTTATAAATCTTCTGGCTCCAATTGATCATTCCCAACACATATACTATCAATAAAATCAGCGTCATAGTCATGTTCTTCAGTTTCATCTTCTGGTGCTAACGCCTTATAAAAATCAACAATGTATCCATCCGGTGAGTGTATTAGATGTATTTCCAGTTCACCATTTACCACGATATCAACATTATTTTCTATAGCCAGTTCATCAACCTTTATCAGATCATCTTGTTTTACTTCAATCTTTGTCATGTTATACCCCCTTTATATAGTTAAGTCTTCAAAAGCATCTGGATCAGCCTGTAACACATATACTTTTATCTTGTTCATCAACTCATCATCCAGCGCAATAGTCTCCCAAGTTTTATCAAATGTATCATCGTGTAACTTCATCAATCCAATTTCCGGCATATCATCTTCTTGTTCTGCCCTGATATTAGATAAGTAGATTTCAGCACGGATCATAGATAAAAATGAAGCCTTGATCTTAGCATCCATTGGCATTTCTTTTTGATTACATAATGGCAGCAAGTTTTCAAGGTTTTCTCTATAGATCTTTTTATTGCTGCGCAGCCTTTTCAATTTCAAGTTTCGATCATGATTCCTATAGTAGACTTCTCTTGCGCTGGCTCTTGCTTCTTCTAAGTGTGAGTCTCTATAGGCCTTATGAGCTGCCTGGATCTTTTCTTTATTCTTTTGATAGTGTTTTGCATCGTTTATTTTTCTTTGTTCTGGTGTAGGTCTTTTATGTGGTGCTGCCATTTTGTACTCCTTTATATTAGTTGTAAGTTCATTAGTTCTGTTTGTGCTTCTTGAATAATATCTGGTTCATCATTATCAGAAAAATCGCTCTTTATCATTGTAATTATATTCTCTGCGTATTTATGTTTTTCCAGTAACATATAAATAGCATAAATATTGATAAGATGCTTTCTAATTAAGGGTGAGCAAACTTCAGATCGTGCTTTACCTGGTACTAACTTCAAGATCATATGTGTATCAATAAAGCCTAATACTGTATCTGCTCCAATCGCTAATTCAATCTTCCCTAAATCTGATACTGAAAGTCTTGTTGCTAATCCTAATCTTTTATAGTCCGCAGCAACATAATCAGCATATTTATTCAAGTCTTTTATAAATGCTTTAGTTGGCTTTTTAGATTTCCATTTATATGTCAGCCAGATGTTTGTTATGTTCATGTTCTTTTGCCTCCATATTTACTACAATACTCCAAGCGGTCTGCCAAAGTTCTTTATTCTCTCCATCTTTTTCTATCCCATCTACACTAACTTGATATATATAATCCTCATTCTGTAAGACGATCAAGGTACACATAAGAGATATTACCAAACCTTTATCACCGTAAGTTCTTGTTGTTATTATGTTTTTCCACGGGCCAGAGTCATTGTAAGGTAAAAACTCATAATGATCTCCTCCGCTATGAAAATCTATCTTGTTGCCACATACTACCATACCTGGATTCACCCCCCATTCTCTCAAGGTATCATGTAACTTATTCATTTTTTCAAGTATATGTAATGGATAGGTTTTATGACTTTCTATATTCAGGTAATTCATATGACAAGATGTGGTAGTAGTTCTGTTTTGATCCCACATTTTATCCTCCTTTATATTAATTCCATTTCTATCATCAAGTTATTAGCCTCAATGTATTCTGGATCTTTTTCATCACCATCGAAGCACCAAGTACATTTATCCCCATTACCATTCAAATGATTTCCGGCTTCGTTTTCTAATAAATCATACTTATCAGCCAACATCAAAATACACTTCACCGCTAAATCATATGGTTCTCTACGGGTCTTACAAAAATTCCATTCACCATCAAAAATCAAACAAAATGATTCACAGCCTCGATCTAAGAATCCGTTGAAACATAACCCAGGCGCTCTATTCTCTTCCGGTTCCCAATAGTTTATAATCTTATGCCCACTATCTAAGACTTCTGTTCCATCCGGTGTCGCTAATATAATACCTTTTGAAATGATCTTATCTAATACTTTTTCACAATCTTTCCAAAACTGCGCTGGTATTTGTTCTTCTGTTAGTTCCTTAGGTGTCCAATAAATACTATATCCCATGTTTATCTCCTTTTTTTATTAGTTGTTATATGATGAAAGGGGATCTAAGTCATAAACATAAATCCCCTTATTCTCTGTTGCTGTTATGGTTTTATTTACCCGCAGCCTTAGTAAAATGTCTTTTGGATTTACCTTTAGACATTGCCTTTTTAGAGAAGAATGTATAGGTAGTCCACATATGACCGCCATCCATTTGAATTACTTCCCCCGTCATGAATTCTTTTTTCCAACCATCAGTCAATTCTTTTGGTAATTTTTCTTCAGGACGTTTAGCATCTTTACCTTTTTCATATTCATACAGTCTTTCAACGACCATAGAATTAGGATAAGGATAAAATGTTCTTGTAGTTACGTTCTTGCTCTTTGCCATAATAAACACTCCTTTTTTGTGTTGTTAGTTTAGTTAGATTATTTTACCACGAATACTGCTTTGAAGTTCTGTGGTAATTTAGAATATGTACCAGTCTTACGTTTAGATAAAGACTTTAAGGTATTGTAAAGAGGGTAAACGTTGTCTGTAATAAACTCTTTCAACATCTTACCATTGTACATAATTTTCAATACTCCAGCTTTACCTTTGTATTCACCCATGTTTTCTTTTGTAATTATAATTTCTTTGTTTTTCATTTGTTTTACTCCTTTGTTTATTCCCTTCCCTTTTCTTTTGCTTCACCAATTTTATTTTCTAGGTTGACGAATTGGTAATGGTTTTCTTTTTATTGGTGTCAGTCTATTTTTTGCCATGATAACCTCCTTTATGCTTTTAGAATTGTTCAATAACTGGGCATAATGCTGTTGCTGTTGTGTAATTCTTTCTCAAACAATCTACAGCTTCACCATGGTCTGAAAAAACTCCCAAGACCATACCACTATTTGGAATTACAACTCTATACATTTTATACTCCTTTAGTTGTTAGTTTGTATCCATTCTACATTAATTTTTTTGGTTTGTCAATTAATTTCTTTTAATTTTTATTGCCACAACCAAAACAAAGGTATCTTCCGAAAGTGTGTGCCAATGACTGGTTCTTACTTCTTCAATACCTTTCTTAACATAGTCGTTCATTCTTAGGCCCATTGCGTAGCCCATTTCTAAAGACCCTGGAAAATCTTCTACATCAAACAATTCAATTTCGAAACCTGGCATTCCTTGTTTGATTCTGTCTTCTAAGTCTTTCCAAATCAACTCATCCATGTCTTTGATTTCTATTGCTTCTAAGACATCTTCAAGAAAAGGGCTGTTCTCTGTATCCACAATTGTTACATCGAAGCCATTATGTTTATCAAAGGTATCAGCCAACCAATGAGCAACAAAGCCTTCTACATCTTGGTCATCTTCCATTAAGAATTCATGACGTATCAATGCTTCAGGAAGTCTTTTGTTCTCTGTATCTTCCCATTTGATGTTTTCGATATTTACTGTTACTTTCTTCATGATATACCTCCTTTATTTGTTTATTTTCATAGTTACAACTTCAAAGTAATGTAAATCGTTTGTATAGCATTCATCATAATCTACTGCTTCAAAGTCTCCTTCTTCACTAAAGATACAACTTTTACCATACAATTTATTCAATCCTCTGGCTTCTTCAGTTGCTTGTTCTCTGTCGGTAAATACATAGATAGTTTCGTTTTTCATCATGCTATCTTCTTCACCAATGATTTGTTTAGTTTCATTTACCAGATACACTTCTTCAACCGGAAAACAAATACCATCTTCTCTTTGTTCTATAATGTGTGTTTTAGTCATAGTTCACTCCTTTAGTCAAATTCTAATGTTTCATCTAAGTCATATATTCTATCGCAAAGTTTTAGTATCAATGTGTTTCTATCTTCTACACTCAACTTATTTACATAGTCATCTAACCAAAACTTTACTTTCCTGTTTGTATTTGAATTAGTTGCCCAAGACTTCCATTGTTTTTTTGCAAGCCTCACAACTTCTTCTATTGATTTCTGTTTCATTTCAGACCTCCTTTATAAGTTTGGAAAGATAATCAGAATGTTTTTGTTTCCGTTCCGACCTTCTGTTTTTATTGCAGGGTCTTTATCATATCCCCTGTAGTAGTCATCACAGTATTCCAGGAATTGTTTAGTGTTATCCGAATCAAGCATCAAGATATCACCATACGCATTCCCTTCCTCATCTTGAGACATAACAACCGCAGCGTCTCCGCCTAAAGTCTTTTTGTGTTCTTCCAATTCTTTTATCAAGTCATCTATTGTTTTGATTGTGCATACGTTTTTCATAGTTTACTCCTTTAGTTCATTTTATATACTTGTTGGTCTAATACTTCACCGTCTTTATCAGTTACTTCGATTTCATATCCGTTCTTTGTCTTACCAGCTAATAAAGTAAGAGGCCCTAGTTTTATTTCTACAGCCTCACCTACTTTCATACTTTCCTTAAACAGAGTCTCAATCATTGTTAAGTTTTCTCGCTTCATGCTTCTACCTCCACGTTATAATATTCCCCGACCTCAAATTCAGTATCAGGGTGTTCTTGTTTTAGTTTTATCATTACCTTCGCAGCAGATTCAAAGTCAGGATAATACAAAGCCATATCTACTGTTCTTGCAAGGTGATAATAATAGTCATCGGTATCATCTACATAAGTATAGTCACCGTAATCTTTATCAAACACCTTTATTACGTAGCGCTTTTCCATATTATTCTCCTTTGTTTTAGATTATATAGTTTGCTTCATAGTCTGATTCCGTATCTTTTACATTTATCGCTATAGCATACCAGGCTTTTGTATAATTGTTTTTGTTTGCTAGTCTATTTATTGTTGTTTTATTTGGTTTGGTAGGTGAAAATGTGTGTTCTAATATCTTTTTTCTTGTGCTACCATACGGGCCATCAAACACTCCATATACTTTAATTTCATACCTCATCATCATTACCTCCTTTTATTTATACATTAGTTCTTCATAAGTTTGGATATACAGTTTGATTTCTTCTTTTGTATATCCGGCTTCTTTCAATGGCCTTTCATCTAAACAATCTTCATTCAATTGGCCACATTCATAAGCATCCAGAAAATCTTCCTTCGCTTCTTTGATTATTTGTTTCTTACGTTTTTCTGTCATCATTTTATACTCCTTTAGTTTTTATTCATTAGGTTTAACATTGTATCTATAAATTTATTTGCTTCTTCAAGAGTTTCAAAAGTATCTATAACCTTATTACCTTCTTCTACATCTACCACATCATATTTGTTTTTATTATATGTTGCTCGGTATTTGACATAGTTCCAGGTTATAAAGTTGATACAAAACCCATATTCTTCAGTCAAACCATCCATCAAAACTTCTTCTACATACCCGTCATCCATTTCACTTGTAGGCGTATTCTCTTCATAGTCCTCCAAAGTTAGTTCAACAGATTGTAAGGTAGTAGGTAATTCGTCTAAAGAGTCAGGATAATCAACTACATTTCCGTTTTCATCAAATTCTTCGTAGTCACCAATATCCCAATCTATACTATCCACATCTACAAATACTGTTCTGCTCATTTTACTTCTCCTTTAGTTATATTATAAAAGGCTGCGGTATTCTCTCCAACAGCCTTTTATTCTTCGTCTTCATTATCTTCTTCTGGCGGGTCACAATCCCAACAAGAAAAAGATTCGCCGTCTGATTGTCCTTCCATATAGATACCACAGCCTCCTTCTTCACAATTCCAATCAAACTTAACACCTAATTCAGCCATCTTTTCTAATACTGGAGTAGGAGGTGACCAAGCCGTAGCAAAATTCAACTCAAAGGTCTCATTCTCTCCAATCTCAATCACTTCATCCAATTCAGAAAGGTCGGCATCATCATCACTCAAGTCCCATTTAGTTCCATAGTGCTGAATATTCCAATCATACCAACCATACTTATTTATACCTGTGCTTTCTTCTTCTTTATCTAACCAAGCCTTAGTGTATAAGAAATCAAATACACGACTATTAGCAAAGAAGTCGTTGGTCAATTCACCTTTCAATGCTTCAAATGTCACCCCAGCATCTTTCATTTGTTTTTCTTCACTCTCTGTCATACACAATACATGGCTACAATATCTCAAGTGTTCAGGCATAGGTATAATATTCTCAAATTTAAACACACCATCCTTTACACACTTTTCTTTGAAGACTTTTGGATTGTATATGATTAGTGAGTTATCACACCAATTTGGCATCTTATCCTCCTTTATTATTTACTATTCCCAGTTAAGAATTCCAGCATAACATCACCATTCTCTCCCACCAATCTAGCAGAAGTCATAAGTGTATCGCTACCCCAGAACTCTATTATCAAAGAATTATTATAACGGTTAGCAACACAAGTAAAGAAATATACATCAGGGTTCTTATTTATCTTTTCTGCAATCTTAAACACCTGATACTGATTTTCTTTATTATAGGTTGCTTCAATTGTTATATAATCTTTACTCAACTCTTTCGCTACCTTTGCCCCTTCCCCTGTTAGCATTTTATCCAACTTGGGGTTATCAACTATACAGCAAGGAATTTGAAAATGTTCGTTGATGTTATATTGGTTCAGTAATTCGTCTCTTGTTATCATTTAGTCCTCCTTTGTTATAAAGCCTCTAATTAGTTTTCTGTTAGTTTGATTGTTTTTGATTTCAACCTTTATATTTGTTATGTTATGTTTCTTCAATACCTCCTTTATCTTTGGAACCATAACATATTGAGCCCTATTCAAAAGTGCGTCATCAAAATCTTTTCCGTATTTATTGACTGTATCTGTTCCCCATAACCTATCATATTTGAATGCTATGGTTACGGTTTTCTTACTTCTATGATAAAACCAATCAACCCATACGAAAAGTTGTTGTTTCAGGTCTTCACTCAACCAATGGAAACTATCAAAGCCACAATCTTTTCTCAATCTTTCGTAGTCTTTGATTCCATTATCCCGATTTACCAGTTCTAACTTCAATGGGTCTAACTTCCAGATTTGTAAATCCTTTATCCATCCATTGCTTGTTGCTACTGCGTTGGTAAGGATTCTTTCTGCTATATCCAAATCATCAGTCAAACCTATATCGTATCTGGTAGCCCAATGAGTAAAGTTTCCATCTACATCATAGCCCCCTATAATATATAAGGGTTTGCTGAACATAGGTCTATCCATTTTATTCTCCTATTGTTGCGTAGTTTTCTAATCCACCTGCCAATTCAACTTCGTTCTTGAAACTATCATCAGCAAGTATTTTGAACCATAAGTGCCCAAAGTTTTTACCGGATACACAAAAGACTGATACGCTATCGTTCTCTGCCAGCCTTTTACATAATCTAGCATAGTCATCCATTTCCATATCCACTCCGTAAGTTAGCCATTTATTATCTAACTCACCACGATATATGGATTCTAAGATATTATCACCACCCCATCTTAGTTTCTTTGGCACTTCACTAAACACAGCATTATAGGGAACTTGGAATTCTTTCACCTTATCCTCTATCTCTTGTATTGTAATCATACTAACCTCCTTTATTTATTTTTGATTAATCTTACAAAGTTTTCAGTGCTACCCATCATATCGTAAGTCATAGCAGTGTCACCCCAGATATAGATTATAAAGGTTTCATCATGTATTGTGTTATTACTCCACGCTACACAATGTTCTACCTTATCAAAATCCTCTATCTTTACATTCAAATCTCTCAAGTCATGGGTATTCACTTCTACACATCTTACATCTCCCTTAGGCAAGTAATAGTCCAAGAACCCATTACCTGTTGCTTTGGTTATGTGTTTGTCAAGTAAGACTTTTATAGCATACTTCATACTTGGGACTTCTTTTTCTCCCGCTGCCATTTCTAACAAGTCTTTCAAGGTCATTGTTGGTTCCATTACTTTTCTGATTTCTACACTGTCATTACAAACATATCTAGAAGCCATCAAAGCCTCAACAAAAGGAATATCTGGATTGGACTTTACATATAATTCACACCCAGTCAAAGAAAGAGTAAGTTCATAAGCATATTTAGCAACCGCCTCACATACTTCAACCTTTTCTTTTACTTTATCTGGGTCAAACATTCCTATACAATCAAACCCCAAATATGTCCGTTCTCTCTTGTCAGACTTCCAATTACCATGAGTCATATTTATAGCAATACTTTCCTCATAATTAGTCCAGATACTTTTAGCACAACACAAGACACCAAACAAATTGAATACAGAGTCTATGTTTATTGTTCCATTAGCCTGATTTATAGATTCTTGTATAATATCTAGTTCGTCTTGATTTAGTTCTCTTGGTTCCTCTAATTTACAATACATCCCATAACAACTAATATTATTACGGGTGTTTGAGTCCATTTTATAGAAGTCATCCACAGTAGAATTCACATCAACACGATTACGGGTAAAATAGTCACCATCATCTACTTGACTAAATTTTGTTTTCCAACAGTAATTTTCACTATCATAGTCTTTATTACCATTATAGTTCTTTTCTACTGTTGTTATTTTGACTGCTTTTCTGGACATATCATAAATAAAGTTTTTAATGTCATCATCACGCAAACAATAATAACCCTTACCTAACAACAGATTATTCATTAGTTCTCTCAAATCTGTAAAAAAGTAAGCATTACCAGCCCTATCTAATCTATCCATCTTGAACCACAACAATGCTTTAATTTTTTCTTTTGCCATTTTACTTCTCCTTAGTTTTATAAAGCCCTAAGATTATTTTGTTTCTCCTAGGGCTTTGGTTTGTTATTTATTTCATCGCTTCTAAGATACAGTAGATAAACGATACAATATGCTTACATCCATACCCTATATTCTCTGCGTTCTTTTCAGGTCTATCTGTTTTCTTTTTATAGTTAGTCAGCACCTTATCAGTATATAAAGCACAACCACTATGCAGATTACCTTTCAAAGCACCACCCAAAGTATAGTCAGTGCAATCACAATCTACCTTTATCTCTTTATCTAATAGGTCATTTGGTCTTGGAAACTTACCTGCAACCAAATCATCAGTAGTTAAGTTTCCAGGCTCAATACCATAGAAAGCAACCTCAACCTTATATAGTTTATTGTTGCTACCTTTGGCATAAGACTTGAACGATAACTTCTTTTGTGATAAATCGTATCTAGGAGTCTCAAACTTATCAAACTCTATATCACTATTATCACGACCCATTGATTTGCTGTTATCTAAAAATTCTTTTGTTGTCATATCTTACTCCTTTATTCTACTATAAATTCTATTTGGTTTCCATTCACTTTATCAAACACATCATATTCTGCTTGGTTATAAAGGTCTTGGAATTCTTTTAGTGTATATGTTTTTGCTCCGCCTATACCACTTGCCCACCATACTTTTACCTTTATCATTTTACACTCCTTTATTTTTCTGTTGGTTTCACTTTCAAATGGTCTTTCTTGTTGATTCGTAATTTCAAAGGAACAGTTATATTCACATTTTTCATATACTTATCAACCAAGATTTCTAAGACATTATTGAAGGCATTTCTTTCTATACTACTTACACAAAACTTACTATTGTGACAAACAGAAAGATTAGTCCGACCATAGTAATTAGGTTTTGCTTCCTCTACTGTGTCGTTTGATATACTAAAAGTCACTTGCCCATCTTGATTAGTTGTAGCCCTTGTATGAACCCAATAAGAACTAATACTATTCAATGGACAGATAACTTGCTTGTTTATATCTGCAATCAAGTCATCAGATGGTTTAGTGGTTGTATAGTCTGGCAACGATTCTAAATCTACACATTTCAGATATGGTGTATAAGAATCTCCACATCGTCTTGCTAAACTTTTGAATCTTTGCAATGCCATCTTTTCATCAACACCAAACCATTCAACATCAGATTTGGTAAAGGTTCTATTATTACCTCTCCAATCTTTTGACCCATCTTTTGGTGTGCCATATACTATATAAAATTTTTCTAATGCCATATTTCTACCTCCTTTATATTAATCTAATTCTAACAACAATTTCTTTTTCAAGCTATTGTTTTCAGCAAATTCTAACATAATTGCTTCACGACTAAACACCCAGATATCAACATATACATTGTCAATATTGGAACCATAATGATGTTTTGTTCCACCATATTCATCATTCTTTTCTCTTTCACCATATATAGCGTCAGAAATCATATAGCAACCATTCTCTCCAACCAATTTATCAAGGTGATTACAAACCTTTTTTATTGTTGGTGTCATAATTTTTGCTTTGGTTTCGTCATATTTATTGCCATTATCACTAGGAACATCAAAAGATAAATAACAATGATACCCTAAATCGTCTAAGATATTGCCGTCATAATAACCTTTGCGTGGCATTATATCTTTCAGCAATACATAACATTCCATAGTCATTCTTTTACCATCAAACAATAACTCATCTGTAATACGAGGGTCATTATTAAACTCCCTCATAATGAAGTCTTTGATAACTTCCTTACTCAATAATTTTGTAGCCATTTTTTAGTCTCCTATTTTTTTAGTTAGTTGATGTTAGTCTTATTTCTACCCCCCGAAAGACTAACAGAAACGGGGCAACTGGCAGGGAATGATAAACTATGTTGGAGAAAACCTGCTGGTAGAAAACTTACTTGATACCTAACAGTTTTTCTTTCACATAATTTGTTATCATTTCTTTGTCGTTATTACATAAATTAGCAAAGTTTTTCAGTTCCTCATCACTTGTTTTTTCTATACCCCAATCTTTATTCCATTCAGGGTTCTTTACTAATTTACAATACACACTCAACAACCCATTATATTTCTTGTCGTTGATTGTGATTATGTCGCTTGTTAGTGCTTTGTTATCAGCCATTTCTACTAACAAATCAACAGGGTAATAATCAACAACTGGATAATTACCACCCCACTTATTGACATTATAGTATTTTCTCAACATTTCAACGGTAGGCTTTTTCAAGAATCGTATCGCCTCAATGTTTCTATCTACTACTCTTGCCAATTCTTTTTCACTCAACTCTTTTTGGAAGTGTGCGATTTCTGTAAGGCTAGCACGAGTAATCAGTCTTTCTTTGGCACTCTTTGCTAACTTGAATCTACCTTTTATCAAGTCAGGTATATTACACACATCATCATGAAGCACAAACAACAACCAATCTAAATCTTTATCACTCACTGTCATAGGTTGTTCAGGTAATTTACGAGAGTCATAACAATAATCTATTATACCTTGTAGCATTTTATGTTTGGTTTTATTGTTATATGCTCTGATTACATTACTCTTATAGTTTGACATAAGACTAATGATTTGGTCTGGTTCTAATTTGTCAATCTGCTTTATATCAAACATTTCTAACAAATAACCAGATTTATATTCCTTTATCCATTCATAGACATTTTTCGGGTCAAACTTAGACAGGAATATATCTTTCAATGATTTTAGTTCGCCATAGGAATTAAACATTTTACTTCTCCATTTTGTTTTGAAAACCCCAAGATTCGTTGTTCTCTCAGGGTTTTCGGTTAGTTAGAATTCCAATCTCATCATCTTTGCTCTTTGAACACCAGACGGATTTTGGAAGTTATCATTACCAGTTATTCCCCAGATGACAGGACAGTAATCAAACTTCAAGTCATCTATATAGTCATAACCGTCAGTCAAACAGATAAAGACATCATATTTCTTTTTGTTGTCCTCAATCCAGCGGAAGTTTGAGGCTATCTCTGTTCCACCTAATGAAGCCAACTCATAGTTCTTTATCTGGTCTTGTGATGTTTTGGTATAGTTTTTCAATGTTTCCTCATGAACCTTTGTAGAAAAACACCATACATCAATGTCAAAAGATTTGAATGAGTGCATAATCTTAGCAATATGTCCTAAGAATTCCTGCACTTCTTTATCACCAACTGACCCTGATGTATCAATTGCTATACCTAACTTTATATGCTTATCGGTATTGCTACCAGGTAAGATATAACCACCGCCCCAACTTCTACGGCTAGGTTTTTTCCAAGTGAAGTCAGATTTCAAGAATGCTTTCAAATAGTTATTCAAGAAACCCCTCCAATCAAATGGTGGTTCCTGAAACAAGAATTCAAATGCTCTTTCTAAGAAACTATCTACTTTTCCTGCTTGTTGCCCACCCATTTGTTTTTGGACTGCTTCAACTTGTGCCTTGACTCTACCTTTATCAGTTTCATCCATTGAATCCTGAGGTATATGGTCATCAAGTTGGTCACCTTGACAGTGATTTTTCAACCATTCATCCACTGCGTCAGACATTTCCTGTTCAACTTGTTCAGGTGTCTTACCGCCATGGTCTTTCTTGAACTCCTCTATAAGTTTTTCATAGATTTGTTCGCAGGTCATATTACGATACTTATCATCATACAACCAAGCCTGACCTTTTGGATTTTCTGGTGTAATTAACTTGTCGCTATAATACATCTCACCAATTGGTTTAGGCTTACCATGACCGTCACAGTTGTTGATAAGGTCTGAGTTGATTGAATAGTCGGTAGCAAAATTCCAAAACTTATGATGTCTGCCACCTCGTCTATCAACAGTCAGATTCAACAAATGTCCGATTTCATGACAGATTACAAAGATTAGATTATCAACTGACATATCTTTATACTTTTCACTTTCAGATATATATTTCCAATTGACACTAATCGTTTTACCGTCAGTCCATCCAATTTGTTCTATATCCTCCTCAACAAATTCAGTTCCAACCCTAGCAGACATAGCTGCCAAGAAACTATGCTTTATCCACAGTTTTGTATTGACTGCTTCTTGAACTTCATCTTTTGTTGCTATCATATCTACCTCCTTTATGTTTATTCTTGTTCTTGTTCATCATCACCCATACTAAATTCAACAAAACCATTACCTAAGTCTTTTGCTTTCATTTTTTCAGCCATTTCTTTTGCTTGCTGTTCTCTGGCTTGTTCTTGCGCTTTCTTGTCATGATATTCTTTCAACAAGTCTGCTACATTATCATCAAACCATTCAGACTCATGTAAATGGAATTCGTAGTTTTCCTCGTTTGTTAGTAGGTTGTCCATTTTATCACCAACTTCAACCTTACATAACAAATCATTAGCCATATTTAAACCTAGTTGTTCGTGGTCATCATTCTCTTGCCATACCACCATCAAGGCTTTCAATATCGCTTTTAGTTCGTTATCTGTAAATACTCTTGCCATTTGTTTCTCCTTTTTTGGCATAGTTGATTGGGCAGTTTTATATCTTACCCAGGATAGTTAGTGATTATATGTTTGATTTTGATGTGCAGAATTTAGCAACTTCTTTGATATCCTCAGCACACAAGAAATAAACTAACTTATTATTCTGTGTAATGTGCTTAGTCAAAATCGCTTGCCAATCTGCTTTTTTCAACTTCTTACAAGCCGCAAACATATTATGGACAGCAGCAACCAAAGCCTTACCCTCTTTGGATGTTTTATCTGGTTTCCCATTTTCATCTTTATCAGGGTATTCCATTTGGTTCAGAGTTGCGATACAGCCTGTCAAAGTTCCAAAGAAACCATTGATATCGCCATCGTCACGAAAATCTTTACCTTTGAATAAGATTTCCGCTGGGTCTTGATATCTTTCAGAGTTTTTCAGATACTCCAACAACATATTAGCAACAGCACCACCAAAATACATACTAGCAAAATGGAATACTTCGTCATAACTTGCGTCTGTATTCATACTATACAACTTTATGAATCTAGACCAAGAACGAGGTGTGCCAAATGTATATGAGTTGTTGTTGTAATTTTCTGTATCAAACAACTTATCAGGATTACGCTTTACAAACGCAGCCACCATTTGTTTAATCTTTTCTGGTGTTATTCCTGCTATGAAAGGTTTGTCCTGAACAGGTGTTGTATCCAATCCTAAGATATAATCAAACCACACATCTGCATTAGTCTTTACAAATATATGTCCGAATCTATCTTTGACTGGTGCTTGGATTTCAGTTGAGTAAGCATTGACCCCTGACTGATTACCTGCCGCAATAATACGATAACCGTCTGGCAAGAAGTAATCACCAATTCGTCTTTCTTGAACCAACTGTTGAACTGCATTCTGCATAGCCGCAGGTGCATTGTTCATTTCATCAAAGTATAACAACCCTTTACCGTTTGGATTGGTTGGTAAGCATTTAGGAATCGCCCAAGTTGTCTTAGTCATTTCCTTACCATACTCACTAACCTTTTCAGGCATAGGAATACCAATCAAGTCAGCAGGTTCCATAGATGATAAAGGATAGTAGAAGTATTCAAACTCTTTATCCTCTTGTTTCATCTTAGATACAAACTGTTCAACTGATTGTGTTTTACCTATACCAGGGTCGCCCCACACAAACAGATTCAAGTTAGCACGATACATTTGCTCAATCAGTTTTGGTAATTTGTTCAGTGCGATACCTGAGTCCATAAGTTCTTTGATTTCACGAGATACATTTACTTCATTGTTTTGATTTTTAGCCATAGTTTTCTCCTTTTTTAGGCTTAGTTGATTTTATCTTGACACATATTTATACACTTAGTCAAGTTCAGTGTCGCATTGGAAGCAGTAGTGTTTATGGCACAGATTTGCTTCATACGCCCATTTGGTTGAAGTCACGCTGTAAGTTCTACCACAGACATAACTATCATCAACCTTTATATTTGTGACAGTTGAATAGGTTCTTACACCCTCAACATTTACACCCTGAATCACCGTATAGATTTTCGTTGGTCGTGAAGCAGTATATTTCATCCACTTTCCACCAATTAGTTCTGTTGTCGTTGATTCATTCCCATAATAGACTAAACCCTGAACCTTTTCAAAGTCTAGTCCAAAGAAGTGATGACATACAATATCTGCCCAACCATTATCACGACTTTCAATTTCTATTTCTTGTCGTGGTGAGTAGATATTAAACACTTCTTTACAACCCGAAAGCATGAAGTTCCCAGTATCAGGTTCATAACTTTCTATTGTTCGTTTCAAGTAGTTTCTGTCGCTTACTTTGCTATACACTCTTGGTAATGGAATGTGTTTGTCAAAGTAATACTCAACCACTTCTTTCATTGTGATTTTATTCATATTACGCCTCCTTTATTTCTTTTGTTGCTAAAAATAAACAGACACTAGCAATAATACAGTGTCCGATATTTGCATTGTTAGGTATTGATACAAACAAAAACGCAGTCATTACAATTAGCAAGAATAACAACCACACATTTGATACCATCTTTTTAGTGTCTTTCATATTTACCTCCTTTATTAGTATCTATTGTTATCTTTATATTTCTCAACACCATATTTTTCTTTCATTTGTTCTTTCCACTCGTTTATTTCTTTTTGTGTTGATAGACTAGTGATTTCATCAACAATATCGTCTGTCAGATTATCATAGACATACAGGCGCTCAATACTTCCGTTCCAAGCGTCAGATAAATTACTTGCATATCTATTCAAATCTACTTTCAATTCCTTGCTGATACCTACGAACCCACAAGTGCCACTATCCCAACGACATCTTGTATCATCACTCTTATTGAAAGCAAACGATACCATACCATGAACATAAGCACCCAAGGCATACGCTTCATACTTATCTTTACCGTATGTTTCATCAAGGTATTTTTGGAACAGTTCTATATCGCTTTCAACAGATTTGCGTTCAGGCTCCCAACTTTCATCAGTAGCCAACTTTTCAAACCCCTCACGATTTTTACATATCCAGACCTTATTGTTTTCTTTAAAGTCATCAACCACCAATTCAGTTTCAGCCTCATCATACTCACAATAGCCTACATATCTATCTTGCTCGGTTGTTTCTATTACTTCAACCTTGCCACTTTCTAACAGTTTCTTTTCTACTGTCATAGCTTCACTCCTTTTGTTGTTTAGAATTTCATCTTACGACCTTTCAACCAACCTTTATCTAAGTATGATTGAAGTTCGCTTGATGGTATGCTTTTGTTTTCTTTCAAGGTTTCATTATATACCCAAACTTTACCTTGCGCAGGATTACCACATTTAGCCATACGATTTTTAGCACTTTCACTCATTTTCGCTTTGGTTTCGTCTGTATGTTCCCTGCCAGTCCATACACTACCGTTTTCCTCAATCCATTTCTTTACCTTTTCACTACGGCTCGCATTTTTTTCTGGTGTGTTGCTCGCTTTCGTTGTCTTTTCTAACCACTCTTTATACCACTTAGGGTCTTTCATCAACTCCTTAAACTTTTCACCGCCTTTTACAGAGTTTCCTTTACCCAGTCCGTTTCTATTTACATAATCCCAACTCATTTTATACTCCTTTGGTTCTATTGAGTTGTTCTTGTTCAATTTCTTGTCTGATTCGTCTAAGGTTGTCCAGATATGCTCTAAACACCTCTACCTTATTTACAATTTTCCACATTAGCACCGCTCCTAGTCCATTGTATAGTTCCATCTGCGCCGTTCAATCACATTTTCCAAATCACGCTCAACACAATACCCAGTCACATCAAACAAAACACCGTTCAATATCTGTTCTTGTTGTCTAAGTGTTATGCCGTTATCTACACAATATGAGTCAAACGCCGCTAATATACACAAGTTCTGTTCATACATCGCTTTTCTAAACATTTTATCATACTTGTTCGCATTTCGTCTTGCTATCTGTTTCATTATGTTGCCTAATTTTACCATTTTATCACTCCTTTTCAATTTGTTTTAAGTAATTACTTCTACTAGCACCGCTCATAGTTGAAAAGCACCGCTAGTAGATACTATAAAGGGATATGCCTAAGTAATTACTACCAGACCACCCCCACTTGCACCGCTAATAGACAATCTTATACCTACTAGCACCGCAAATAGACCTATGTATGTGTATTATAAGTAAGCAATCACACAGACCCATATACACACACTAGCAATCGCCAAAAAGCAACTTCCTAGCATATAATCAGCCCAACCAATCTTTTTATCTGGTTTATTAAAGATTTTTTGATTCATACCTACCCCTTTTCTAATTTGATTACCCCTGCCATTGTATAATAAAATAGCAGGCAAAAACAATCATACAATATACTTATACCATATACTACATAATCGCTTTTATCTGCTATCTGTTTTTCAATCTGTTATGGTCTTGAATCACTCGTTCTTGACATAGCATAGTATAGCATAGTCAAAAATTATTTCAAGGACTTTTAAGTAATTACTAGAACCTTGCCTTTCATTATTTTATAAAACTTGACAAAATAAAATCCTAGTCAAGTTTCAGCCCTTTCAATCTATGGAAGCAAATCACCCGCTTGCTACAAGGTATAGAATAACACAAAAAACAAAAAGCACAAGAAAAATTAAGTAATTACTAACTTGACCCCTTTAATAGTATAATATAAAACTATAAAATCAAACTATAATAAAACGCAAAAAAACGCCCGCCCGCTTGTGTTTTTTTTCTTGCCTCTATACTATATCAAAAAAGAAAAAAGCCCTCTAAAAACGCAAAAAACACGCAAAAAAACACCTATAAAATAGTAATTACTAAAAAAACGCCTTTAAAGACCCCCAGCCAAACACCCACCCCCATTAACAGTGCAACAAGTCCTTTAGAGTCCTTGCAATAGTCTTTCAGTTAGTCCTTTAGAGTCCTAGTATAAGTCTTCAATGGTCCTTATATAGTTTTTGGAGATTTTTAGTCCTTTAGAGTCTTGGTTTAAGTATTAATGGTTGAGTTTAGAATTAAAAATGGTATAGTATATGTATAAAGGGTGTATATAATGATAGTAAAGAAGATATTAGTAAGTGATGTAAAGAAGGATGAGAACTTTGATTTATATTTTAGTAATAAGTGTAATGTAGGTTTTGAGATTGGTGGGTATTTAGTATATTCTGGTGATGATGGGAATGAATATGATATGGCTGGTAAAGATATGGGTGATTGTTTAGTATATATAAGTAAGAGGAATATAGTAAAGAAGGTAGTAAGTGGCATAGACAAAATTATAGAGGAAATACTGAAATGAAGAAGCGTAAGAAAGAAAAATTTGTAGTATATTGTGAAGACAAGTTAGACACGGACTATGGTTATTTATATCAGAGTAGCATAAGTAATATAAGTTTTTGTGATCATGGGATAGTATTAGATAGTTACATGACTGGATTTGATGGAAATTTTTATAGGCCTGTAATGATATATGGAAAAACTTATAAAGATGGTATAGTAAAAGTAGACAAAATAGAAGAAGAATTATATAAGATATTGGTAGAGATATTGAGATAAAGATGATAATAGAGGACGGATTTTTAGGGATTATAGAAAGGCCAGGTAATGTGGTTGGAGGGTTATTATACTGTAAATTTGTCAAAGATGGGATATATAGTTGTGTAAAGAATGGTGTAAATATAATAGTAGAAGAAGGCGAGTATATGATTGTGGGGAGTTTACGTAAGGACAGATGTAGGGAGGTAAATGACTATATATTGGTTTACTGGCACAAAAACAAGTCAGAAGATGGGTTAATATATTTTGAAGTAGACAGTATAGTAGAGGAAAAAGAAGCTATAGCCAAAGAGTTACTAAGATGAGAAGGGTATTGATAAGGTATTATGGTTGGACTTTTGAGGGGTATAATCGGAACAAGAAGAAGTATTTTATCCGTAGTCATGAGAGGGATATTGGCAAGGTTTACATATATGTTGGTGGTTACATTGGGATAGATAATGGGATAAGGTTTGGTAGTGGTTATGGTCATTTATTAGAATTTAAGGATATAGGTGAAGGTTGGTTATATGTTGTTTTGATGGAGACTGGTGAAAAGGGTAAATATATAATAGTCAACATAATAGAGAGTGATAAGTATAAATTGACTGCTTTGTTGGGGATTGTTGAAAATGATTGATTATGACACTTTGAATCTTTTTTGGGAATATGATGCGATACAGGACTGGGGTAAAGGTGGTTGTTGGTATCATTTAATCAAGGGGACAAAGAAGCAAGGTATATGGTATGAGTGCGATAGTTGGATATTATGGAAAGACGGGAGGGGTTATATAGGTTATTGTTTTAGAAATGAGCATAAAAGAACCAGTAAAACAAATAGGGTAGTATGTGAGATGAAGAGTGGAATAATTGGTGGATACTTAGTTGATAATGGGAACTTTTGTGATGGTGGTTATGGTGTGGATGAATATGTAAACTGGTTATTGGAGTAGAGTTATGGCTGACATATGGACTGGTAGGATTTTATTTTGGTGTGATCGCATTGTATATAACATATGGAAAGATGGGGATCAAAGGAGAAGTTATATAGGTGAATTGATATGGAGAGATGCAAGAGTTCATTGTCAGGTTGGTGAGCAATTTAGGGTGGCTTATTATAGTGAGAAAGAATGTTTTGTGTATGATAAGCGAGAATATATATTAGCAGATTTGGATGAAGATAGTATTGTAAAACGAGTCTATGATAAAGTATATGATATTATAGAGGAATTATTACGATGATGGAAATGATTTGGTGTGAAGAAAAGATAATATTTGGGGATTTGGCTACTGAATGGAAATGTGTTAGGGGTCATACTGAAGAAGGTGGTAATATAATAGAATACATATCAGACAGAGAAATATCGTATGAAGAAAGGGTGAAACTAATGTATGAAAATAAAATAAGGTCTATGGTGGTTGGAAATTTTATTATTATGTGGGGAGTTGGTGAAGATAAATTTGTAACCAGAGTAGAAGAAGATATAAAAAAAATACTAGAAGAATTATTGAAATAGTAATTAAATGTGGTATAATAATGGGCATGGAAAGACTTGAAGAAAATAGAAAAGTTAGTAGTAATGTAGATTTAGGATGGTTATGGGATCTTCCTGAGGGTGTTGTTCACGTCTATTATGGGACTTTTTATTTTCTAGGTAAAAGTTATTTGCATGATGTTAGTGGTAATTATACATTTCATGAGTTAGCCAACTGGATGAAATATGGTGAAGATAAGATAATTGATAAGATAGAAGAATTGAGTGAAACTGTTGGTAAGGACATAAAAGAAGCCAAAGAATACATAGAAAAACACAAAAGAATACTGTCTAAATATAAAATCAAAGAAATATATAGTTATACAGATGGTGGTAAGTTAAAAGTAAGGCTAATGTTTGAAGATATTAGTTATGAATATTTATTTGGGTATTATTTTCGGACCAACTGCATATATTTAGACAGTAAAAGACTTTTGAATATATTACATAGAGTTGTTGAGAAAGGTAAAAATGGTGTAAAAGAGTATCAAGAATGGTTAGAAGTGGTACACATATTAGGAAATCACGGAATAACTATGGATTGGTTTAGGTATTTTAGGATCAAGGGAAATAGACTAATACTAAAGGGTAAATATTGGTTGGAAGTTTATGATGAAGGTAATAAGTTTGCTAGTATATGTGACAAAGCAAAAAATGGAGAACTATCAATAGATTATGAAAGTCTTGAAGTATTAGACACAATTTTGGAGATGTTAGAATGAGTAGTATAAAGCAGTTATCTTATGATTTAAAGAAATATTTGGTCTCTGATTTGATGAAGCGGGACTATGAGATTGCTTCGCAGGGGGATACCACTATTTGGATGGATATTGGTCTTAGAGTTGGTTTGTGTTACAGGTGTGTTGTAATGAGCATGAATAAACTAGAATTATTTGGTGTTATGTTTACTCTAGAAAATGGAAAAATTAAACCTGAAGAAGAGATTACGTATATTGGGGTATTGAAGAGTTGGGAAAGTGTAATAGAAAAGATAAAAAGCATAATGGCCTCTGATGATTATAAAAAGTTGGTAGAAAAAGGTAGAGGTAGAATAAAATTTGATAGATTCGTTAAAGATGGTTGTGCAACAGAATATATTGATTTAGACTATAATAAATCTTTAATTGACTATTTATTGAAGTCTTGTGTTTATTCTCATGATACATTGGAAGATAAAATAAAAGCAATAAATAACATAGATGACGAATTATATAAAGTTGGAGATGTGTTTTGTAATGTTGCTCTTCCTTCTGTGATATATAGTCGTTATTTTACCTTACATAAAGATCCTGGCACTGGTAAATATTGTTTCAAGTTCAATTACAGTTCAGATTTTAGTATAGCAGACATAAATCCAGGGTTAGAGGTATTATTTAACAGTAGAAATAAATTATATGTAGAAAATGCACAGGAATTAGAGACTATAATGAGGTTGGTACAATGATAACGATACTAGCCAAGTGTATTTGTTTAGATAAGAGCTTTAACCGGGCTGTATTAGAAAATGGTCCGGATGCTGGTATAGGTTGTTGGTTTGATCTAAAGGTTTTCAATTCAGTTATGGTAAAAAGGCTTGGTAAGTGGAAAATCATACAAGTTGAGGATAGATTTTATAAAGTTAGCACCGAAAAGAAGGATGAGATCTATTATTTGGGTACCGGAAAAGATAAAATGGAGCAATGTGATAAATATATTTTAATGGATATTGGTAGTGATGATATAGTAAAAAGGATATATTGGACAGATGAATTAGCTTTGGAGTGGTTATTGAAATGAAATGGTATAATATTGTTTTTAAGCCTTTGGACTGCAGAGAAGATAATATAAGTGACATTGTTTGGTATCGTTGCGTGCTTTTATTGAATCAAGAAGAATACATTATTGGAGTTACTAAATATGAAGGGTCTCTAATATATTTTCTACCAATGAGTAATCCAGAAGCTGTAAATATATGGGAAGAAGCAAAAAAGAATTATGTTGAAAAAAAAGATTACTTAGATAGATATGATGATTGGGGGATGTCCATAAATGGAAAAGCTAAATTGGTTTCTCTGAAAGAAGTTATTGAAGAGTTGTTGGTATAAAACGCTTGTCAAGATAATTAAAATGTGTTATAATAAGGGTAAATGGAGAGCAACACATGGAAATAAAAGACAGAATATTAGAATTATTGAATTTAGCTGTGTTTGGAAAGAGTAATCCTGAACACAGTATTTTTAGTATTTGTAAAGATAATGAAGATTGTGATTTCTATGATTGTCGTATTGGCATAAAAAACATAGATAATCATAATTATGTGCTTTTTGGTAATGCTAAGGGTAGAATTGTAAAAAGTGGTAAAAAAGAATACAAGGATGAGTTAGAATTATATTGTCGTGATTGGGCTGATTGTTTTATATCTACCATCAAGATTTCGTTATTTGATACTATTGGTGGTAGAAAATATCAAAATGTCTATAATTATTTGAAACATCTAGATAAAAAAGTACAGGCTGCAGAAAAAATAAATAAAGAGATTGAAGAGCACTGGGGATTTATCTATGAGACATGCTGTACAACTTTTAGCGTTCAAGGTAATGTTGGCGAAGAAAATATAAAAGTAGATGAAGCAATACAGAATGGGCCAATGTATCTGTTAAGTAATTTGAGTTGGACAGAGACAGAGCCAATATCCCTAACTGATGATGATGATTTGGTTATGGAATATGTAGAAGATTTTTTGGATCGGATTATGGCAGAAGAAGATATTATTCGAGTTGCTAAGTTGTTTACTGATGTAGGGATTACGTGTAGAAAAGAAATGGATAGGCACGAAGATGATTCATATACTGTTACTTTCCCTAGTTGGAATATATGGAGAAACAATGAAATGGCATGGGTTGAAAAAATTGGTGAAGTAATACCAGACCAAAATTCATTCTTATCATCTGAGCATCTGGAAATAAATGGTACATATGAAGAAATAGAAACCATGATAAATCTTATAAGGGGAGATCGGTAATGAGAATATTGTTTGTGTCTATTTATGTATCTGTTTTTTGTGTGGTGTCCTATATTCTTAATAAATTGTATAGAAAAAAGAAAAGAATCAAGGAAAACATCATACACGTAAAGGCTAGAATAATGTCAAAAACAGAATTGAATGATGAATTTGCTAAACTTTATGATGTTGTTAGACTTTATGATGATCCTGTTTTACTTCCACGTTATGATTTTATTGTTTTGCCAGCTTTAGATATTGGTGAGGATATAGATGAATTTTGGGAGAAGTATGAAGCAGCAGAGAAAAAATATAAAAATCATCCAAGACATAAGATTTACAAACTGTTCTTAAATAATGCTGTGATGAATGGTAAGATTGATGATCAGCTGGATAAAATATGTCTAGAAATTGATAAATACTATATTCCAAATACAAAGCCAGAATATCTTTCATCGGGCACATATATGTATAATTTTTTTGGTGGCGGTGGTGGAGGAGGAAATTACATATATTACAACCGAGAGAACTATGATAGGGTTGGTCAGCTAAAATGTCCTGGGTTTGAGAAAATGAGAAAGATCTGGCATAATGTTATAGAGGATTCAAAGAAGGTTATTTTTGTTATTGACCAGACAGAGATAGAAGATTTTTATAGTATGTGTGAACTAATAAGCGGTGAGGAATTGATATGTTAGTAAAAAGACAAAATAAAAAGAGTGATGTATGGTTTGTTGTGGCATGTGAAGAAGAATTTTATATGCCTGATGTAAATATTGTTTATTGTGGTGTTGGGAAAATAAGAGCTACAATGGCCACACAATACATTATAGATGAATACAAACCATCAAAGATATATAACATTGGAACTGCTGGGTGCTCTAATGAAGAATTGTGCCATAAGATCTTTAGAATTGGTAAAATAATAGAAAGAGATTATGATACAAAAAACGGTAAAATCAATGAGTTAGATCTAGGTGGAGGGGTTGTTTTAGGTACTGGTGATAGTTTTGTAGAAGATTGGACAGGGTTACCGTTTTATTTAGTTGATATGGAAGGTTATGCTATTGGTTACGTGTGTCAAGAAAATGGTATAGAGTTTGAATGTTATAAATACGCAAGTGACACAGGGAGCATGGCAGATTGGGAATTAAGTTTAGAAGGTTGTAATAATTCGTTTGGAAATTTAATTAAAAATGGTATGATGGAATAGAAATGGAAAAAAAATGCATGACCGTTTTTGATATTATAAATGAAGTAAACCAAGATTTGGGTGAGGACTTGGTTGCTGCTTATAAGTCTGAAAACGGTAATTGGCCTGTTTCTGCTATGGTTTGTGATACGAAATTAGCCGGTGGATTCGCTACAAAACAATTATGCTACGAATATGAAATTATAAAAGCACCTGAAAAAGCAGAAATGCTAAAGAAACAGGTATTATCTATGTTTTTTCATAATTGTGATGAAGTAAGTCTAATCAATCCATATGAACAAATATTACGAACAGCCAAAAACAATATTGCAAAGAAAAGAAATGTATTAGCTTTTATGGAATATTTGAAGGATAGATATGATTTAGAATTTGGGAGTTATCCTTGTATTGGTATTAGGGGTAAAGTTGTTCGTGGATATGTTATTTTTCCGAGAATAGAATGTAAATGGATGAAAGATTTTAAGTTCTGTCGTTATTTTGTTTTTTACTTTGATGGAAATGAAATCAGTAAAAAGAGCATCAAATCGTATTGTAGAAAGATGGATAAGGTAATAAGCAGAATCAAGTGTATATGTAAAGCTTTTGGTAATGAAGAAATATCGCTAAAACTGAAAAACTTCTATAATAATTGCGAAATAAGAAAAAGTGGATTTGGTGATTGGATTATAAAGTTTCCATATACTCAAACAGCTAAAACTTTATATGTTGGTGCTTATGTTGGGCGTAATGATACAAACTGGTTACTAAAGATTATGCAAATGTGTCGTTATAAAAATACTGATTATTGTATTTGGAGAGCATCAACAGCAGAAGAATTTGAAATAATGAGAGAGCTGATGAAATGAAGATAAAAGAACCGAAATTTGATACTGGAAAAGAAATGATGGAGTGGAGAAGATCATATGTCAAAGACTGGCTCAAAGAACATCATCCCTCTCTAACTTGCACGTGGAGAAAAACAAATGTAGGTGGAGAAGATTTATGGATATGTTTGAACCGATATCTAAGTGATGATGAAATACTGTTTGGAATTCAACTACCAGAATGTATGGAAGATTCAAAAGATGTTATAGGGAAAGCAATTATAATGAGGGGATTACATGTTTTTACTGCCCCTGTTATGTGTGAAAGAATAGAAAGATGCATAAAACAGACCGGAAATTATAACTTTCTTACTTTTTTAGATTCATTAGTAAAATTATCTGGTAAATATTATTAAATGTGGTAGAATATAAATCATGGCAATAAGTATACAAAAATATTTAGATATGCACGACTCAGTGGTAAAAGAAGTATTGGATAAAACTGATATTCCTTTTGCTAGGGTTGAGACTACATGGTTTAGAAAAGGTCAAATGCACAAATATAAGGGTAAAATGTTGAAGATTGAATGTGAAGAGCCAGTTTTGATCTCTAGTTATATTGATTTAGGTGATGGTAGAACTTTGAGAATCAGTAACCATGAAAAGAAACAAGGTATACCACCAAAAATGTTGAATTGTGTATATGAATGGCAAACCGGGAAATTAGATAACAAAGTATTGAACAAAATCATAGGAGACTAAAATGATATATCACCACATAAAGGTTTTTTTTGAAGATATTTGGTATAAAATTTGGAAGAAAGGTATACGCAAACTATTATCAAACAAACACGGTAGATTAATTACTTCAAGAGCCTACTGGACTATGTTGCATGATCGTCATAAGTATGGTTTTGATGAATCGGAGACTTGGAGTTTAGATTATTCTTTGACCAAATTGATAGCACCAAGATTTAGAATGTTCAACAGTTATGCTAGAGATTGTGGTAGTTTACCTGGTTGGATTTTATCAGAAGAACGGGACAAATCATTGGCTAAAGGTTATAAGTGGAATAATAGATGGGGTAGAATTGATAATAAAGCTGAAGAACATAGATGCTGGAAACGTGCAAAGAAAAGATGGTGTGAAATTTTAGATAAGGTTCAAGCTACTTTTGATGATATGGAATTAGAAGGTGACGATTGGGATGCTTGGCAAAAGAAATGGAAACCAACAGCAGATAAAATAAATAAAAGAATAGATAAAGCAAAAACGTATGAAGAAAAAAAGAAAATATGGGAATCTACTGGAACATGGAGAAAATATAGACCAGGAGCCATAATAGATGCTGATGATTTAGTTTGGGCCAGTAGAAAAGAAGGATTGAGACTTTTTGCTGATAAATATGAAAGTTTTTGGTGGTAGTAATAATTAAATTTAGTATAATAGAAATATAAAAATCAAAAGGATATAAAATGAGAATAAAATTAGTATTGTTTTTATTATTATGGGCAATTATTTTCTTTATTGCTGGGTTAGGTGTTTCAGCTAGAGCAAATACTTGGAATTGTTCAAACACAGTAACAAAAGTTTTGGTTGAAAAATCAAACAAGAAAATGTATTTGTTGAATAGTTGTGGTGATAAAATCAAAGAATATGCTGTCAGAATAGGTGTAGATGGTAAAAAGCAATGTGAAGGTGATAAAAAAACACCAGAAGGTGTATATCATATTATAGATAAATATGGTTCAAAATATGTAAGATTTTTAGCATTAGACTATCCAAACAAACAAGATAGAAAAAATGCAAAAGAATTAGGATGTAATCCTGGTGATGGTGTTGGGATACATGCTTGGATAGAAGGTTTACCAAGATCTAATTCCAGGGGTTGTATTACAGTTTGGACAAAACAAGAAATATTAGAAATTTATAAATTAGTAAAAGTCGGAACAGAAGTAGAAATACTCCCGTAGCTCAAAGGGATCAAAAATAAAGGAGAAAGTATGTTTAATAATATAACTGGTAAAATTGTAAGAGTGGAAGATGATGGAACAATACCAAATACAAACGGAAATGTGGCTCTAGGTTGCAATAATAAAATATATGCAACAGCAGTAGATAATAGTATAGTTGCTGATTCAGTTATTGGTAGTTGTGATTTTGGTTATCACACTGGCATGCCAACTTATACTAGTCCATACGATCTTCAAGAGAGACATAAAACATACAAAATACTAAGCTCTGTGATGTCTGAATATAAAAAACATAAAAAATGGTATGATATAACAATTTGTGGTGGTAGTTCCAATAATATATATCTAATACCAAATGAAGCAATAACAATTAAGATAAACACGAGTCTTGGTATATCATTTTTCAACAACAAAGAAAATAAAATAGAAAATGTTGGTAGAATAAGTGAGCAATCATCTGAAATATTACAAGACTGTATAATTGAATTTTTACAAAAGCATGCAGAAGAGTTTATGGAATTGGTTGTTGAAAATGTAAAAAAAGATGTAATCAAGTATGCCAAACAAGAAGGTGATAGGATAAAAGATCAATTAGAGTTTGTGGAAATGATAGAAAAAATGGAGGACTAAAAATGAAAAAAGTGTTGAGTATTTTGATTTTATTATTTATATCTATTGTATTTGCTGGTTATTGTTATGCTGAAACGATGACAATAAAAGGTAAAGCACGTGTTATAGATGGGGATACGATAGAAATAAATGGAGAAAAGATTAGATTATTATGTATTGATACTCCGGAAAGTAATTATCGTGGTAAAACTCAATATTGCTTAGATAATGAAACAGATTGTGGATTATTAGCAAAACAAACATTATATAAGTCTGCTGATGGTAAAGAAGTAATTTGTGAATATAAGAAAAGAGATATTTATGGTAGAATATTAGGTTTTTGTCAAGAATATCATTGGAATTATATTTACAATTATGAAGGAACTTATAATTATCAAATGATTTCTAATGGCTATGCTTGGTATTATGCTGGTGGCAAAGAATGTAAACCATTCAAAGAAGCATTTGAAGAAGCGCAAAAAGAACAACGTGGATTATTTGATAAAGATATTGGTGGATTCAAAGAACCAAAATTATGGAGAAAAACTAGGAGCAATAACTAATGTATGATGAAAATTTAGCTTTGAATAAAAAAATTGCTAAATTACGCCATTGTCACACTACATATAATCAAAATATAAAATTAATGTATGATGAAAATGGTAATCAAACAGAATTAAGAAAAGAAATTAATCATATATTATATAAAATTGCTACTGGTGAGTTTGGAACATCTTACTTGGCTGGTGTAAATTCTGAAATAAAATATGCCAAAAATAAACTAAAAAAAGAAACTAAAAAACAGAATAAAAAGAAGCAAAAGAAAGAACCATCAATAGAAGCTCAACAGGCAGCGCTATGGAGAGGTGTTCAAAAAATGCAAAAAAATTTAGAAAATCAAAAATATAAATTTCTAAATGTAATAGGTATGAGGCCACATCAAATTCATAAATTATATAGAAAAGCTTTACCATATTATCCTAATGCGATTTAATTTTACTTTTTAATTAAATATGCTATACTAGAATTATAAAGGAGCAAAAGATGAAACAATATAGATTCAAAAACGGTTTAGTATTATTATATGAAAAAAACAAATACAGTAATTTAGATGCTTTTCAAGTAAATGTTTGTACTGGTTCATTATTAGAAAAAGAAGGTGAATACGGTATAAATCATCTTATTGAGCATCTTATTTTTAAATCAACAAAGAAACGTACAACACAACAGATTTCAACAGAATTAGAAGTGACTGGCGCTAATGTAAATGCTTGGACCAATTACAGCAATGTTAGATTTTATTTTGATGTGTTACCGAAGCATTTAGAAAAGTGTGCTGAGATCTATGCTGACATGTTATTCAATAAAGACATCAAATTATCTGAATTTAAGATGGAAAGAGATGTAGTATGTCAAGAATTAGCAATGTATGAAGACCACCCAGATGCAATCAATGAAGAAAATTGGTGGAAACAGTTTTATCATTGGGAGCCAGTTGGTGGAACAATCAAAAGCGTAAAGGGAATAACTCTTGGAAAAGTAAACAGATATATTGAAAAGTACTATAATCCACAAAACATGGTAATATCTGTTTGTTCAAAGTTATCATTCTTCACTATAAAAAGAATTGTTGCTAAATATTTTGGTTGCATTGAAAATCGTGAAGGTGCAACAGAACCAGCAGAAAATTGGGTGTTTATGAATTATCAAAGTCGTAGATGCTTTGAACCAGGTTGTGCATTTACCAAAGAAGTGTACAAAAAGAAAAAGAAAACATCACAGGTTCAAATTGCCTATGGTTACGATATGAAAAACTTTAATCCAGAAGATATAGAATTTTTGAACAATATCTTGAGTGATGGGTTGTCCAGTATTTTGTATCGTGAAATTAGAGAAAAATATGGTTTATGTTATGGCTTTCATGTTGATACAGATCCATACTTCAATAAGAAAGTTATGGAAGATCAAAACTATGTATCAATGATCAAAGCAAGTACAGAATCACAAAACGTAGATAAATTCTGTAAAGTTTTTGAAAGTGTAATGTGTGATGTTATATCTGGTGAATTGATTTTGGATACTGATATTGAAAGAGTGAAAAATACATATGAATCCAAACAAATAAAAGCCGAAGATGTTGCATCATATAACCATTATCGCTTCAATTCAAAAGTGTGTGATGAACCAAGCTTAGAACAAAAAAAGAAGAAAATATTGAAAATGACCAATGCAGAAATTAGAGATGAAATTAATTATATACTAGAAGATTCAAAATTTAATGTCGCTATGCTTGGAAATATTGACACCAAGAAGAAAAAATAAAAAAAATTAAAGGAGATTAAGGGCTGGTTTTTATGGCCCTTTTCCTTTATAATGTAGGAGTAAAAAAAGGAGACTGTAGTATGAACACATTAGAACAATCAAAAAATAAAAACATTCCATTTTGTTTTGAACGTGTTTCTGATTCAAGGAGTGTTATTGCTGCTGTGGAGAAATTGAAAAACACAGATGAAGAAATTTGTGGCGAACCTTTTCGTGGTATTATACTGGAAGAGAGAATGAATGAATTTGAACAGATTCATTTTTTGAAATATAAATTGAGAGACATTGAATTATCACTAAAAACAAAAAACAGATTCGAACTGATATATAACAAATCAAAAATTGTTAGAAAGATGTTTGATTTTGATTTTACTGCGTGTGGTTTGCATTATAAGGGGCCAAGATTAAGTATTATTGAAGAACAGATTGATAAGATGCCATTTATCCACGAATATTGCAATTTTGGTGGATGTGGTATGGAATTGAACTGGGATATTGTATTCAAAAAGAAAGAAATTGTAGCCTTGATTGATAAATATATAGATGATGTACTTAATTATTTTCGCAGTGAGATCAATAAGTTAGAAAATAAAAACAACATCAAAAAAGAATATTATAGTCGCAATCTTGATCTTTATATGAATCTTATTGGAATGACTGACGAAAAAGAAAAAGCACTTGTACGGTATTTATTCTTACAAAGTGTTCATGGTATTTATTACGGGTTCAAAGAAAACTATTCCAAGACTTTTATGATGAATATTTGTGGTATAACTGAAAGGGATTGGAAGAAAATGATTGTGTCCGAAACCTTCAACATATTTGTTTGTACAGCTAATGGTAGAGATCGTAAAAAATATATCGTACCAAAAGAAGAAGTGCTGAGATTGGTTTATGGTATAGAAGGTGATGATCAATATTTCTTGGATGCATTGATTAAGAAAACCAAGCCTAATAAATTGACTTTGAAAGATTTTGGTCATGTAAGTCAGTGTGAATATATCAAGAGTATTTTATCCAACGCACTGAAAAACAGAACTAAAGGCATAAACATTCTAATCTATGGTAAGGCTGGTACTGGTAAAACTGAATTAGCCAAAACACTTATAAAAGAATTGGGTGCTGATGGATATGAAGTAAATAATAACAGTAAAAACAACATATATAAAGAACAATTTGAGGCTCCAAGATTGATTGGTGAAGAAAAACAAAACATAGTTAGAAATGGAATCTTCAAAACTTTATCTATGTGCCTAAAAAACTCTACCAACTCAATAATTTTCTATGATGAGGCGGAAGATTATTTTAGGAAGAATGAAATAGCGGATCAATCAAAACAAGAAATAAATAGTACGCTGGAAAATAATACGACACCAACTATATGGACTTGTAACGAATTATCACCATACTGGATTGAAAAGTCATTTATTCGCAGATTTACTTATACTCTTGAATTAGATAAAATAAATAATACCACTTTGCTTGATTTGGTTAGAAAGATCTGCATCAAAAACAAAGTGGAAATAAGTAAAAAAATAGAAGAATTAATCAAACAAGAACAACCATCTATCGGACTAATTGAAAAATGTATTCAGGCCTATAAATTGTCTGGGTCTAAAAATATCGATTGTCTGTATGAAGGATTGAAAGATTTGATTTACGCTGAAAGATATGCCAACAATAAACCAAAAGACATAAATAGAAACCAAACACATGACTATAACCAGAACCTTGCCAATACTGATATAAAACTAGACTCTATCACAAATGGTATTATAAAATCTGGTAAAAATGATTGGTCTTTGATCTTGTATGGTGTAAGTGGGACTGGTAAAACCGCATATGCTGAATTCTTGGGTAAAAAACTGGGTAAGCGTGTAATCAAGAAAAAAGTAAGCGATCTTCAAAGTATGTGGGTTGGTGAGTGTGAACATAATATTGATAAGGCCTTTGAAGAAGCTAGATCCGAAAACGCCATATTACTGTTTGATGAAGGAGATTGTTGGTTGCGTGATAGAAGACATAATCGTGCGTCTTGGGAAACCAGTCAAACGAACCAATTCTTACAAAACCTAGAAGCAGCAACAACACCAGTAATCATAACAACAAATCTTATGGACTCACTGGATCAAGCAGCACTTCGTAGATTCGTGTTCAAGGTCGGATTTAAGTATATGACAAAATCACAGGTCAAAGAAGCATTCAAGACTTTCTATGATATTGATGCAACCGATGAAGAAGCAAATATATCTTATGTAACGCCTGGAGACTTTGCTGTAATACAAAAGCAATTGGAATATCTGGATGAAAAACCAACAGCAGCTAAAATCAAAGAATTATTGTTGGAAGAAGTCAAAAATAAGAAAGATGATTTCAAAGAAAATAGTATGAAGATATAAGAAAACGCCCCAGAAATGGGGCGTATATTTTAGAATAAATGTAATATTTTACGCTGTTTTTTCAATTCTTTACCATATAATGATTCAAATTGTTTCCACATTGTTTCGAACCATTGTGAATAAATATGGACTTCGGTTTTTGCTGTTCCACGTTTACCAAAGTTTTCCATTGTCATTCTATACCATTGATGATCTGATTCAGGATATTGTTCTTGGAAACCCCAATCTTTGATTTTTGCAATGTAATCAATACGTAAATTTTGTACATATTGCGTAAATGCATAAATCAAATTACCAGCAGTGATTTCATCTAAACCATATTGATCTTGCAATCTTGCGGCCAACAAATATGATCCATAAACCATTGGTAATTGTGGTTGTAAAACATTCTTTATATCTTTGTATGCAAATTTAATCGATTTTACACGTTTGATAATTTTGTTTTTCATTGCCACAGATACTTTATCTTCAACATAGTTTTTTACCATATTATATAAAGCATTATCGTCAACAATATCAGAATTTTTATCATAATCGATTGCATCTAAAACATGTTCTAAATACATCCACTTGGTCAACAATGTTTCATGTTTTGTGTAATCTGATGAACGAGAAAACGCATGAATTTTGTTGATTTCTGTTTTTTCATAAATTTCTTTGATTGTTTCAATTGCTGAACCACCCAAAGCATGACGCATTTCTTCTGTTTTGATACGTTGACCATTTTGTAAAGCAATAAACACGTCAATTGCTGCGGCATCACTTGTTTCATTTAAATAACGAATTGCGATGTTTGTATCCAAAATATCACGTTGCATGTCTTTTGATAAATTACGGAAATAAATCAATTGACCACCGCCTGGATTATATGCAAATTTGTTTTGAATAAAGTTATAAATAGTCAAAGAACGTTGTTTACCATCTAAAACCTCCATTTTATCTCCTTTACTGCGAAGATAAAACAATGGAAGTGGAATACCTTTCAATAATGATGTAATCAATTCGTGTTTGTTTTTTGGTGACCATTTATACCCTCTTTGATAAACAGGGTCTGTATCCCAAATACCAGCTTCAATATTTCTTACCATTTTTGATACGGTAATAATTTCCATAGATGTACGAATATTCAGTTTTTCAATATTATTCAGATTTTTTTCTTCTGCTTTAGACATGTTTTTCTCCTTTATTTTCTATTACGTGTCTGTACAATTTTAGCACTTTTTGGATTTATGTTTTTAGATCCGTTAGCAAAAGCATTCAAAAGGGCTTGTGCATCAGCTTCATTATCACACATTTCTGTAATAATAATCTTGAATGGTCCTTTTCTTTGTTTTTTGATTGCTGTTACTTTTGTGGATCCAGTCTTTTTTTCTTTTTTTACTTCTGGAAGATCAAAATCAGCATATTTCCACTGATAACCTCCAGTAGACTTATTTTTACCACGACAGACATCAGAAATACTAGAAGATATGATGTTTGTTCGGCGGCCAGCTTCACAAATAGATTCAAAACGATTGATAATTATCCCGTCTTTTATTTGAAGTACAGGTTTTATCAACCCTTTTCTTTTGTTATAGGGCTTTACTTCTCTAGTTTCGCATCCAAATAAGGTTTTAGCCATATTTTTACTCCTTTATTGGTTTTTGTAATTGAATAATAGCAAAAAAAATATATAAGTAAAATTAAAAATTATTACATTTAGTTCTATATAATAAGCTAATATTGGTAGTATAGAAACGCAATATTCTTGTTTTATAGATAAATTAAGTACTATAAGAAAGAATTCTTATATCTATGCTACTGGATATAAGAATTTTTTTATTTAGGAGTATTAAAAATGGCTTATAAAGTAGAAACAAATAAAGTATATCATGCACAAAATCCTAATATTGGCAGTGGAATTATTCAAGTTATAGGTGGTACAGTAAAAATTGTAGGGTCTAATGTTACAGAATATGAACCAGTAACAAAAAAATTAATAATGCCACAATTTAGTGAATTGATTGAAACTGGAGATGAATTATCGGAAGGTTTTCATCCATTAGCTGGTTTACCTGAATGGTTTGGATTTAGTGGTAGTGCAACTGCGTTATGGGTAAAGATGTGTGTAGATCCACGTATTGAACCAGGCGAATAAATCTAAGAGGTGAGTGACTATGAGTTTGATATTACAGGATAAGTTAGTATTATCTCCAGAAACAGCAGAACATTTACAAGAACAGATAGATTTGCTTGAGGCGGCATCTGATTGTGCAGATGTTGTAGGAACTCATGCAGATTTGGAAGCATATGATACATCTACATTGACAGATCAAGCAGTAGTAAAAGTATTGCAAGACGAGACAGAAGATGATGCACAGACATATTATCGTTGGTCTACTAGTACAGAAACATTTACATTGATAGGAAAATTAGGACCATATGTAAATACAACAACACAACATGATAAAATATATGGTACTGATGAAAATGGAGATCCTGCAGTATATGATAAAGATGAATTTGGTAAAGTACAAGATGTAAAAGTTGATAATGTATCTGTATTGAATCTAAGTGATCATACAGCATATATAGATTTGACAGGAAAAGTAGATACAGTAAATACAGCAAATAAAGTATATGGTACAGATTCAAGTGGGCATCAAACAGTATATGATAAAGATTCATTTGGTCAAGTAGAAGATGTACAAGTAGACGGTACTTCTATCTTAGTTAATAAAATAGCAAACTTAGGTACTATGGCACTAGAAGAAGCAAATGATTATGGTGTAGTATTTAGAGTATGGGCAGATAATGAATAATACTTATAAAGAGAAAACATTATGGCAGAATTAGTAGTAGGAATAGATACATCAGAAAAATTACCAGAAGGATATATCAGACTAGAATATCTTAGATCAGTAAATGGTGCACAGTGGATAGTAGATACAACATTGACTACTATGAATACTGGTTCATATGAAATTGCAGTAAGTGATTTAACACAATTATGTAGATTTGTTGGATTTTGTCAAGGTGCTGAAACAACTACTGGTGATGGATATTATACTCAATGCTGTGTTGCAACTGCTAATTCTGTATCTGATCGTACTAATACGTATTTTCCTATAAATTATTATGATAACGGCTGGAATGATGATTCAACAAATAAAGTAAACATTATTCAAAAAAATGTATTACGATATGAATTTAAACAAGGTGATCAAAAACTATATGTAAATGGTGTATTAAATAAAACCGCAACTCAGAGTAACATACCTAGTGGTTCATATCCATTTAGATTATTTAGAGCAGGTGGAAGTGTATATACTATTACATTTAATGGATCATCTTCTATACATTACTGTAAAGTATTTGATGCTAATGGTGATTTAATAAGACATTATATACCAGCAAAACGTAATTCTGATAATGTATATGGTATGTATGAATTAAAAACCAAAAGATTTTTGATTAACAAAGGTTCAGGTACATTTACAGCAGGTCCAGAATACACACCAAATGTTCAATATGTAAGAGTCCCTGCATTAGTAGTAGGAAAAACACAACAGAGAAAATATCAGTTATTAGATAGAGTAAAAGATGATAGTAATAATGAAATAGGTACTATATCAGGATTCTTTACTAAAAAAGTAGAAGGACATAATTTACCAGATACATATCAAGAATTAGAGTATATTGAATCAAATGGGACACAGTATATTGATACTGGATTGAAATTTGCTACTTCTGATACAAGACTTGATTATTACGTAAAATGTTCTGTAGAAAATAAATCAACAGAAACAAATTTTATGTCTAATATGGGATTCAATTTAGGTTTTGGTAATTCTGGACAGTTTCTTACATATTCTGCTCCATATATTGCTGATCAAGAAGAAAAAATGATCTCATGGTATACGTTACCTTCTGGAACAACAACTGTAGAAGCAACTGGTTATTATAGTTCTGCTTCATTTTATAATAATTACACGACAAATGTATATGATTATATGACTTATACGCCACAAAACGATACATATAATATTACATTGTTTAAACATCCACTCCCTAATTTATCTGCTAGAAACTATTCTGGTAAAATTTATGCAGTAAAATTGACCATAGATGGTGAATTGAAAAGAGATTTTGTTCCTGCTAAACGTGATTCTGATGGTGTGTTAGGAATGTATGATATGGTTTCTGGAACATTCTTTATCAATTCTGGTTCAGATACATTTATAGCGGGTCCTTATGTAATACCAGATAATATGGAATATGCAGTTGTTTGTTTAGATTCTACTAATAGAGCAACAGGTCAAAGTTTATTTAACAATTATACCACAAAAATGGTTGGTATACCTACATTGAGTTTGACAGATAATACAGATACAATATATTCATTATCACAAACTGCAACAGAAAATACAAATGCAATATTAGCAACTGCAACTTCAACTGGTGGTACATCAGCAGTAGCAAATTATGTAAGAAGTAAAAGTTTTGTAATAGATGGAAACACTTATTATGGACAGATACCAAATGCAATTGAATTATTAGATATATATACAAATCGTTCTACTATAAATTCTTTAGATTCTAGTGGTAATATAAATAATTCATATAGTTGTCATTCATCTACTCAAATAATATGTGGTGGAAGTGGAAGTACAGTAGGAAGATATAGTCATGTATTTATGTTACCTTGGGGTGGTTTGAATGGAAATTGGTGGGATAATACAGTTACTACTCTAAATAGTGCAAGCATATATACTATACCAGTGTTAGAAATACCAAATATAATAGAATAAGGAAATATATAGAAATGGCAGAATTAGTTATAGGAATAGATACATCAGAAAAATTACCAGATGGATATACACGATTAGAATATGTTGCAACTGGTGATACTGCGGCAACTATAGTTATTTCAGATGTAAAATTTAGTGCTTCTAATAATATAAAGCAAGAAGTAAGAATTTATTATGATTTCAAAAGTACTGATCAAAGATATATGATGACAGGATTTGGAAATGCTCAATATTCCTGCATTTATGTAGATCATAGATTGACTGGTGAATGCAATTTTATAACAAATAGTATTGATATAAATTCTTATAAATTTACCACTCCAAAATTACTTGATGTAACATTTACAGTATATGATTATTCATATACCCATAAAGGTGTATTAGTTGTAAAAGATAATGGTGAAACCGTATTAAATGAAACACAAACTGGTAGTTATGCATTTGATAATTCTAATTTAGGTATATTTGCTAACGGTAATAATGGTAATCCACTAACAAATTCAAGAATATATTATTATAAAGTTTATAAAGATGGTAGTTTATCATTCAATGGAATACCAGCAAAAAACGCAAACAATGCAGTAGGATTTTATGATTTAGTATCTGGTAAATTTTATACTAAGACTGGTGGTCATGGAAGTCTTATAGCGGGTCCAGCAGTATTACCAGAGACACAAGAAGTAATACCAGTAATTTATTTAGGGACATCTGATTTACCACATTCTAATAAAAAGTATGATTTGTATGATAGAGTATATGATGATAGTGGTAAAGATATTGGAATGGTAGCAGGATTTCAATTAGATCAAGAAGATAACGAATATGCGGTAGTATGTCTAAATGCAGAATATAGAACATTTGGTGATATACTTTCTGGTAATGATAATGTTACAGTTGGTAAATGCTGGGGATATACTTCTGTAATGGAAATAACTGAAACAGGAACAGAAGAAACTCAGAATATAATAGAATTTATTAATACAAATAGTTCATATACTTCTTCTGGTGCTACGCATGCTAGAAGTAAAACATTTGTAATAGATGGTGTAACATATCAAGCACAATTACCTAACTTTCCAGAAGCATTGAAAATATCTAGTAATATGAAAAGAATAAACAAAGAAGATCCAAGTGATTCAACATATTCTAGTCAGTTACTTCCAATAGCAACTACTACTTCAACTGCTTCAGAACAAATGTATGCTTCATTTGGAAGTGCAACATGGTATAAAGAGAATAAGGAAGGTGTAGTAGCTTCTGCAAATAATATATATCAAATAAAACCACTTGGGATGAGTGATGCTTCTAATAGATCTCAGACTGCAAACAAATTAATAGTTCCAATTTTAGAGTTACCAAATTATGAAGTTCATCCAGTAGTAAGAAGATGGAATTTATTAGATAGAGTAACTGATGATGGTGGTAATGAAATAGGAACAGTTACAAGTTTCTTCAAGGCAGATAATGGAATTGAATATACAGTAGTTTGTTTGGATGCAAAAGATAGAGCATTAAATTTGAAATTGTTCTCTGATGCAAGTACACAAATACAAG
>Ga0265299_10000442_pt1 | contig 52000 bp, 42 predicted proteins | sample AusTroGonzalo_MG_4_FD_193485 | JGI IMG/M metagenome (GOLD analysis project Ga0265299, IMG submission 193485) | Bovine rumen microbial communities from tropical cattle in Woodstock, Queensland, Australia - Gonzalo_02 | ecosystem: Host-associated > Mammals > Digestive system > Stomach > Rumen ...
ATGATTCTCGGTTTTCGCCGCAAGGTCAGCATCAAGGTTCGCCAGCCGTTGCAGAAGATTATGGTTCCGTCGGTTTCGGACGACTTTGCAGAGCAAATGGCTAAGGTTGAGCAGATTATCAAGACCGAAACCAACATCAAGGAAATCCAGATTCTCGACGATTCGTCCGATTTCTTGGTAAAGAAGATTAAGGCGAACTTCAAGGTTTTGGGACCGCGTTACGGCAAGATTATGAAGCAGGTTGCAAATGCAATTTCGCAGATGTCGCAGAAGGACATTGCTTCGCTCGAGCGCAACGATAACTTTACTTTAAATGTTGAAGGACAGGAAGTTGCAATAACAACTGCCGATGTTGAAATCAACTCCGAGGACATTCCAGGATGGCTCGTTGCAAACGAAGGCAAATACACAGTTGCCCTCGACATCAATGTAACGCCCGAACTCGTTGAGGAAGGTATTGCCCGCGAATTTGTCAACCGTATCCAGAACATTCGTAAGGACAGCAACTTCGACATTACCGACCGTATCCGCGTAAAAATCAGTTCTACCGCAGAACTCGACACCGCTGTCAACCATTACCGCGAATACATCTGCGGACAGACTTTGGCAAACTCAATAGAAATTGTTTCCAATGTTGACGGTGGAACCGAAATTGATGTCAACGATGTGAATGTAAAAATATTAGTAGCAAAAGAGTAAGGCCATAAGGAATATGGTGTAATATAAATTTTTTCATGTTAGCCGATGGAGCAATTCATCGGCTTTTTTTATGTCATTGTTGCCTGCTTTATCACGCTATGGTCAATGAACTAAATGAAACAAAATAATGGAATTGTGAAAAACATGCAGAAACCTTTTTTGCATGAAAAATTGAGATATTGTCTTCCTTAAGAGAAGATAAATTGAATTAAAGGTTGCGGAAGAAAAAATAATATGACTATCCGCAATTTACACAAAAAGGAGATTCCGCATAAGCGAACTCACAAGGCTCGTACCTGCGCCTGTTCGTTCTGCTTTGTGGAATGACTCCTCTCCGTCATTTCGGAAGTTATGATGAACCAGCGATACGGAAAGGGGAGCTGTGTGAATCAAACTATCCGAAATCTCCTTTGAAAATCATTGTTTTGTGCTGATTGCGGATAATCATAAAAAATAATATTCAGTTCCGATTTTTTATTTTGGAATAATGGAATATGTTATATCTTTGCAACCCTTAAAGAAATGTTAAATGGAAAGGCAGGGAAACGAACAGGTCGGCTCATTGTTATCGGCGGTAATTGCTTCTAATCCAAAACTTGCCGAGGGTTATCGCAAGTATAAGATTAAGTCGCAATGGCGTGAGATTTCGGGCGAATACGTTGCCAATGCCACAGAGGACATTTCTTTTGAAGGACGTAAAATGTTTGTGAAAGTGAAGTCGTCCATAATAAGGAGCGAAATGCTACAGATTCGCAGACAGTTGGTTTACCGCATCAACCAGACGGTGGGTGCAAATATTATTGACGAATTGATTGTAAGATAACATATTAGAAATGAAAACTTTAATACGCAACATAAAGGAGCTCGTCAACGTTGACGAAAGCGGTCGCCTGATGGCAAAAGGAGAGGAGATGTCGAAACTCCAGACAATAAAGGACGCATACCTTATCATTAATGACGACAAGATTCAATCCTACGGCAAGATGTCGGACTTGAAGCCCGACTGGGACGACGACGAGGAAAAGAGCATCGAGATTGATGCCACAGGCAAGATGGTTTTCCCTTCGTTCTGCGATTCACACACTCACCTTGTTTATGCTGGCAGCCGCGAAATCGAATACAGCGACAAGATCCGTGGTCTTAGCTACGAGGAAATCGCAAAGAGGGGTGGGGGAATCCTAAATTCTGCCGAACGCCTTAGAACCACCAGCGAAGACGAACTCTACAACCAGGCAATGGACCGCATCAACGAAATTATTTCGTTCGGCACTGGCGCTGTGGAAATTAAGAGTGGCTACGGACTTGATACCGAGAGCGAACTCAAGATGTTGCGCGTAATCAAACGTATCAAGGAAACAACTCCGCTGATTGTGAAGTCAACTTTTCTTGGTGCACACGCAACTCCGCTGGAATACAAGGAAGATCCTGACGCATACGTAGATAAGATTATAAACGAGATGCTTCCGCTTGTGGCTGCTGAAGAACTGGCAGACTTCGTGGATGTGTTCTGCGACAAGGGATTTTTCACCACCGAGCAAACCGAACGCATACTTATGGCTGGAATTAAATATGGTATGAGACCGAAAATCCACGCTAACGAAATGGCAAAATCGGGAGGAATTCAGGTGGGAGTGAAGTACGATGCTCTTTCGGTTGACCATATCGAATACACTGGTGATGAGGAAATTGCCGTTCTGAAGGATAGCGAAACTATGCCGACAATACTTCCCGGAGCAGCATTTTTCTTGAATATGCCGTATGCACCGGCTCGCAAGATGATAGCAGCAGGATTGCCAGTTGCAATCGCTTCCGACTACAATCCAGGCTCTTCGCCGGCAGGAAATATGAAGTTTATGATGTCGCTTGCTTGTGTAAACTACAAGATGCTTCCCGAAGAGGCTATTATTGCAGCAACACTGAATTCTGCATACGCAATGGGTGTCAGCGACATAGCAGGAAGTATTACGGTTGGAAAGAAGGCTAACGTATTCATTACAAAGGAAATTCCGTCAATTGAATTTATGCCGTACGCATATTGCACCGACCTGATTGATACTGTAATTCTTAACGGACAGATTTTGTAGGACAATAATATTTAAGAAGTTACGTTTATAATAACGAACTGATGAAGATGTTGTTTAGAAATAGGACATTTGTTTTGCTGGCGATTGGAATGATTTTCCTTTTGTCAGCGACATCTTGTTCCAACATAACTTCTACAAAATCATTGTTTTCGGCTATAGAAAAACGCTACGAATGCAACTGGTTCAACAACATCAGATACATGATTTCGGTCATAAGGTTCGATGACGACAACACAGAAAAACGGAGTACCTGTAGTGCCGAATACGTAAGACCGTCGCAGCATATCCTTAAAACCGATATGATTAACGACGACGGCTACATTTACATTAACGATACAATCTATGCGTTTGCCGGTGGCGAAATGGTTTCGTCGCGTCCCGACATAAACGATTTGGTGCTGGTAGTTATGGACTTATACGGAATGCCTGCAAAAGATGCCATAAATCGCATAAATGATTCTGGAATAGCAAACACATCGGAATTTTGCAGTTATACTGACACGACAGACCATAAATATTATATTGTCGGCATTGACAATTACAACGACAAAACGATGAATATGAACCAGATATGGTTTGATTCAAAGACATTGTTGCCGAAGATGGTTCAGCGTACCAAAAACGATGGGCATATATATGCGATTTCATTCGATAATTTCATCCAAGTTGGCGGCACGGGATGGATTCCGCAAAAAATAACGTATTCGAAGGACGGCAAGGTAAAAATTGTCGAACGCATATATGACGCTGTAATTCCGATTTATGAAAAGAAAAAATTGTCGGTCGATAATTTCTGCAGCAACGAAACCTTGAACGAAATACAACTTGACCCGAATTCGAATTTCTCGCTGAACTTTATGGTGGAACCGTAAAAATGCCGCCGGTTGAGCGTAGTCGAAGTCAAGGAGACAAAGTTTAAAGTTCAAGATTCAAAGTTCAAGGTTAAATGTTTAAAGATTCGAGAATTTGAGAATTTGAAGATTTGCCACAAATTTTCTAAAGCCCAAATTTTTCAAAAAAAATCCGCTAGTTGAGCGTAGCCGAAACCAAGGTACAATATCAAGGTTTAAAGATTCAAAAGTTCAAAGGTTCAAAAAAATTTACCACAAATTTATTAAAGCCCAAATTTTTCAAAAAATTGATGTGTTACCAATCGCGATTAAAAATTTTGATAAAAATTAACAACATATCGCATGCTGAGTTTGTCGAAGTATCGAAGTGCTGAATGTTCCACAAATCCCACCAAAAACTCATTATATTTTTTGAGGTTCCTTTTGTCTTATAATTTATATTATGTAAAATATAGTTGGAAGAAATGCAATGCCACAATCAAAATAGATTAACCATTCCCCTTCAGCTTTTGCCAGTGGCATTCCATTATTTCACCTGAATCTACTGTATGCAAGTGCATTGCACCTCCAAGACAATTTTTGAAATCTTTACAATTGGCGCATTGTCCACATTTCATCCAGTCTCTGTTGCGAAAAACATCAAATTTGTTATCCCATACATCAAGAAAATTGTCATTGTAAATATTTCCCTGAGCAAAACGCCTGTCGATGTTCGGACAAGCGGAAATTGAACCATCGGCAAGTACCGAACAAATATTTATACCAGCACGACAGAAATAATGCCAGTCGCGAACATTCCGGTCGTATTTGCCAAGATAAGCCTCGCAACTGAATTTTGCATCAATCTTACCTTCTTTTCGCGTTGTAATGATGAAATCAATAAGTTGTTTCATCTGAATGCTATCGAGTTTCAACCCATCGTCTGCGGCCGCTCTGCCTATAGGTGCAATCGTAAAAAATCGCCATGCTTTGACTTTGTGCTCTATAAGCAACTTTTTCATATCATCTAGTTGGGCGATGTTCATTGGACTTACACAAGTGACTATATCGTATGTTGGCAAGGATTTTTCGTTAGCTATCAAATCAATAGCATTAAGCGCATGGTCAAAACTACCCTGTCTTTTGCGAAAAGCATCATGAGTTTCGCGCAATCCATCTAAACTAACGGTTATGCTGCATAATCCTGCCGACATAAGTTTATGATGCATAACGGAATCGTATGCAAAACCGTTAGTCACAATACTCCATGGAAATCCATGACGACGTAATTCACGCCCACAATCTGCAAGGTCTTGACGTACCAACGGCTCCCCTCCTGTAATGACAACGAATACTGAGTTACAAGGATAACGTTTCTCTAAGGGAGAAATAGCCTTAATGAAATCCTCAAAAGGCATATCCTTTAAAATGGAAGAAACCGAGCAGTCTGATCCGCAATGCCTGCAATTCAAATTACAACGCTGAGTACATTCCCAGAAAAGATAGTTGAGCTCGTGAAGCTGAGTTTCCTTCCTGCGAAAATAATTATGAAAAAGCTGATGCATTAAGCTTTTATTTGCGACAATTTAATATTTAAGCTGTCACATTCAGGACTAACCAGTGTGTCAAACGATGCATAATGTCCTGCTGTATCGGTAAAACTTAGATCAATGCTATCCAATTGAATATATGAATAAGCAGTGATAATGAACTCTCCATTTTCGTCTGACACTACCGCATCACCAAGTTCATCCGATGAAATGTTAATACCCGCCAATGGCTGTAACGATGTTTCATCAATAATTTTGCCATATACGCTTGTCTCGTATATATCTTCTTCCATCTCCCTCTCCCTATTATAATTGGGAGTGCCATAGCATGCCTGCATTATAAACATAACAGAGGTAAAAGCTGAAGCTTGTAGAAGACCACGTACCCATTTGTAAGCACTTTGTTTTTTCATGATTATTTGATTTAATAAACTTTGGCAAATTTAATATAAAATTAGTAAATATAAAAATATTTCTTTATAACATAATAGTTTTCTAAAAACCAGGTAACTTAAAAGTTGAAAACATATCCATCCCCTCTCCCCTATTTTGACATCGATTCCTTAACTTCCTTGAATCGTTTGCAGGCTGGCAGTTGCTTATAGTATGCGCCACAAAGTTTTGGGACGGAAAGAACTGCATCATCAGGAAGGCCTTCGAATGCATCATCTGCAATTTCAACTTTTCCTCCGTCAATCCTTACGTATGTCAGTTGCTTGCAGTTCTTGAACGCACCTTTTTCAATTCGTGTTATTGTGGCTGGAATTCTTACGTTGGTTATGTCGCAACTATTGAATGCATTTTGTTCCAAAGCGGTTACTGTGTATGGTACGTTTTCCTTTGTTACCGAAAAAGGAAGTTTCACTTCTCCTGCCATATCGTCGTACGATTCTTCGCTGTTGATGTATGGTGTCATTATGCCATACGAAATTATCGAAGCCGTACCTTCATCCTGATTTGTGATATTGCAGATGAACTTTTGTCCAGTTTCTGCTGATGTCCAGAATGTTGTAGTATTTTTATTTTCGGTACGTTCAACTATGGCCTTTGCATCGCTCCACGGTTCCTTTGTGCCGTATATGTCGGCAGTCTTTGGAGGAACAATAAGTGTTACTCCATAGAGGTAAAAGTCGGTATGTCCTCCGAATTCTGGCGGAGTTTCGCAGTATAGTTCAATGGTTTTAAGTTTTTTGCAGTGCTCAAATGCTCCCGAATTTATCTTTTTCATTTCGGGAGGTAGCACTATGCGTTCGAGTTCTGTGCATCCGCTGAATGCTTCCATACCAATTTCGGTTACCGACAGTGGCAGTAAAACCTTTTTTAACTTCTTGCATTCCTTGAACGCCTGGGTGCCTATGCAAGTTATAGGGTAATTTACTCCTTGATGGGTAATGCGTTTCGGTACTGTAACAGTGCCGTTGATTTCATTGTTGTATTTCTGTATCGTTTCGTAAACGAATGGTATCCAAGCTGTGTCGATGGCATTCTTTACGGTTTCCGACTTGCCAACTGCGGGAGTTAGCGGAGCAATCACTTCATACGATGGCGGAGTTTTTGTCTTGTCATATTTGTTTGCCTTGTTCGACCTAAGTCCGAAATACAGCGTGTTGCCGTTGTCATCAACGCGTGTTATGTTTTGCGCAGAAACTGGCAGTGCCATTATTGCTGCGACCATTAATAGTATTATTGTCGTCCTCATAATTGTAAAAATTAGTTCATAACCGATGTAAAGGTATATAAAAAAATCAAGTTAATGCATATTTTTTGATTTATTTTTTAGTCAAGTAAATATTTTGAATTAAAGTGTTGTTAATTAGTACGTTGTATAGCGAATAGGTACTTCTAAAAAAGGAAATTGTATGTTTTGTTTTTAGAGTGCTTTCGGAAGTTACGATTTTTGTGTATTTTTGCACCTTGATTTTCGAAAATTCATCAGTAAATGAAGAATATACGCAACTTTTGCATCATAGCACATATCGACCACGGAAAGAGCACTTTGGCCGACCGACTTCTACAATATACGGGTACTGTTTCTGACCGCAATTTCCAGAATCAGGTTCTCGACGACATGGATTTGGAACGCGAACGCGGAATTACCATAAAGAGCCACGCCATTCAGATGGAATACGAGGCAAAGGATGGACAGAAATACATTCTTAACCTTATTGATACTCCGGGACACGTGGACTTTTCGTACGAAGTCAGCCGTTCCATTGCTGCCTGTGAGGGTGCTTTGTTGGTGGTTGATGCTACGCAAGGTGTTCAGGCTCAGACAATTTCGGTGCTGTATCAGGCAATTGAGCACGACTTGGAAATTATTCCGGTGCTTAACAAGATTGACCTTGATGCTGCGATGCCCGAATTGGTTGAAGACCAGATCATTGACCTGATTGGTTGCGACCGTGAGGATATTCTTCGTGCCAGTGGAAAGACGGGCGAAGGCGTTGAAGATGTGCTTGAGGCGATTGTAAACAGGATTCCTGCGCCCAAGGGTGACCCTGAGGCTCCCTTCGAGGCTCTTATTTTCGACTCGGTTTTCAATGCTTTCCGTGGAATAGTCGTTTATTTCCGTATTTTCAACGGCACGGTTAATACAAAGGACCTTGTAAAGTTTGTAAATACAGGTCGCGAGTACAATGCTGAGGAAATCGGTGTTCTGAAGATGGACTACTCGCCACGCAAGACTTTGTCGGCTGGCGATGTGGGATATATAATTTCCGGTATCAAGACGGCCGTGGAAGTGAAGGTTGGTGATACAATCACTCAGGTTGACCGCCCGTGTGCCGAGGCGATTGCTGGTTTTTCGGAGGTAAAGCCAATGCTATACGCCGGTATTTATCCTGTCGATGCCGACGACTACGAGGAACTTCGTGCTTCGATTGAAAAATTGCAACTTAACGATGCTTCGCTCACATACGACCTTGAATCGTCGGCTGCGTTGGGATTCGGTTTCCGTTGCGGATTCCTTGGCTTGCTTCACATGGAGATTGTTCAGGAGCGTCTAGACCGCGAGTTTAAGATGGATGTAATTACCACAGTGCCTAACGTTCAGTATCTTGCATACACAACCAAGGGAGAAAAGGTCGAAGTTCACAATCCATCGGGAATGCCCGGACCAAACTATCTTGACCACGTTGAGGAGCCGTTTATCCGCGGAACTATCATTACCAAGGCCGATTACGTTGGTCCGATTATTAAATTGTGCATCGACAAGCGCGGAACTTTCTTAAATCAGGTTTATCTGAGTGCTGACCGTGTGGAACTGCATTTTGACTTGCCGTTGGGAGAAATTGTTTTCGATTTCTACGACAAACTTAAGAGCATCTCGAAGGGTTATGCATCGTTTGACTACTACCAGTCGGAATATAAACTATCGAAACTTGTTCGCCTTGACATTCTGTTGAATGGAGAAATGGTTGATGCTCTGTCGACATTGACTCACGTCAGCAATGCGCAGACTTTTGGTCGCCGTATGTGCGAAAAACTGAAGGAACTTATCCCGCGCCATCAGTTCGATGTTGCAATTCAGGCTGCAATCGGCGGAAAAATCATTGCCCGAGAAACTGTAAAGGCTGTACGCAAGGATGTTACTGCCAAGTGCTACGGTGGTGATATAACCCGAAAACGCAAACTTCTTGAAAAACAGAAGGAAGGTAAGAAACGTATGCGTCAGATTGGCTCGGTGGAAGTGCCGCAGTCGGCATTCTTGGCGGTGTTGAAACTTGATTGATACTTATAATTTTGACATCTAAAAGAGAGGTTTGCGTATGCTTTAGTTGGGCATATTCATGATTATAAATTTAAGGATAAAAAAAACGAAGCGACGCAATTTGCGCCGCTTCAATTTTGTCATATTGTCATACTAATTCTCCTGCATAAACATCGGGTCCCACGGCGGAAGAACTATCGGCTTCTGGTCGAGCATCTTCTGGACATCACCGCTCAAGTACTTCTTGTTCACAACGATACGGAACATATACTCGTTGAACCACTCATCTGTGAAGGTAAGGTAACCATTGTGTCCGTAAGATGAACCCCACGAATTTTCGAACTGCCACTTAGTTGGCACATCCTTGTCGTCAACATCCACAGCAACAAGCAACATTGCATGCGATGAACCACTATCGAAAGTCCTGATTCTCGTAGCCTTATCCATGCCGAACTTCATTCCGAGCAACGACTCGAAATCGAAATTGTTGACATCTAAAGTACCATCGTTCTTGCTGAGGAACTTGCTTACATCGCACGACGAATACAAAGGTTCCTTGTCCTTTAGGCTTGCCAAGGCAGCCTTTTTCAGTTCGTCGGCCGGAAGATTTACATACAGCCAATTCTTTCCTTCAAGCACATTGCGGTCGAATTCAATTTCGTAAACCTTGTTGTATTCGCGCGACGGATCATTCATCAACATAACATAATCTGATGTCTTGTAGTTCGGGAAAAATTCCTTGAAAAACGACATCGGAGTGTAGTCCTTGTAAGCCTCTTCCTTCTCAAAGCGATACTTGAACTCAGTTGGCGGTTCACCAAGGAACAGAACTAAATAGCGATAAACCTCACAGAGCATATTAAACTTCATCTCATCGATTTTCTTCTGGGCTAATTTCTGTGCTTTAGCATCACGAAGTTGCATTGCATCCTCGCGCAACTTTCGCGAAAGCAACTGGTTCAACCATGACGTATTGTTCGAATGATAAGTTTCAGGCATTATCGTATTCGGCACAAGTCCGTACTTTTCAACCAAGTTTGCGAACGAATTCCAAACGCCGCCATCACCTATCGGGTTATGCAAAGCCCATTCGTTTGTCCTGTCATCCAGCGATTTATCGGCATTCTGGAGAATAATTTCGAGGAAGAGATTCGACTTCTCGAACATATCCCAGAAATACAGATAGTTCTGCGAAAATTCAAAACCACCAAGGTCCTTGTCCTTGATAATCTGCGGACGAAGCGAACTCAAGCCAGTAAACATCCAGCATCTGCCCGAACTTTTCTGGTCGCAAATACCCTTTACATCGGCCTTGTACTTGAACTGATGGTCGGCCTTGCCAACAACATCACGATTCACAGCCAAACTGCGTATATCATTGTTCGACAGCGCATTGCGAATGCCTTTGTCGGCTTCCGACTTCTGCTTGTAATTGTCACGGATGCTGTTGACAACATCTTCGGTCAAGTTCTTGGTGTTCTGGGCAAACAAGGTAGAACCCAGAGCTAAGAAAGTAATAATCAAAAGTTTTCTCATATCTAAATTAATTTGTTTCTAAGTTTATGTGGCTTACGCCGTTTCTAAGTTTCTATGTTTAATGGGCTAACGCCCGTTTCTATGTTTAACTTCGTTGAGGGCTTCGCCGTTACTTGCAGCATCGCGCACGATTTTACAAGAATCTAAGGCTTTGCCGTTTCAGTTTGCGAAGTTACAGAATCAACTTCATTTTTGTTGCGAAAACGAATTAGTTTTTTCAACAGGTCAAAATTTGTGCATATCAAAATCGAGAACAACATAAACGGCATAACAGGAATTTTGTATCTTACCAAAGCCCCCAGATTGGGCGTTGTCATCCCAATTAACGCATACAATACAAGCATAAAGTAAAGAGTGAATATAACAAATCTAAACTGATTATTATCAATCTGTTTAAATCTTATACACATAAATAAAAACAACAATAGGAACACTATATTTTCTACACAGCATACCAACTTTACAAACGAGTTTGCCTCCGTAACAAACGGTCTGAAAAGCGTATTTATGTACGCAGGGACAAGTGCCAAGGCAAAACCCACAAATGTCGGTTCCAACTCTTTGATTTCTATATTACTACCTGAATAATCCGCCTCATAATTTACCATGTTGATAAAATCGTGCTGCTTCTTCACAATCGTATCGACTAAATCGTAGCCGAAAATGCTTCCACTGAAGAAAAACAAGGTCACGACCAAAGCAAACACAGCCACGGACGAAATTAGCAGTTTTTTAGCGCCAAACTTCGACGGCACGGCAAACACCACCAAACCAGGCAACATCGCCAGCAAAACATAAAATTTAGCCAAGAACAGAAGCCACGCAGAAACAAGAACAACTAATAGTTTGATTATGCCGAACTTACGCCACAATGCCGTCCACGAAAACATCAGCAGTCCAAGGGAAAACATCACAAGGCACTCCTTCATCATCCCCGATGACCAGAACGCCACGCTTGGCACCAGGAAAGCCGCCACAACCGCCGCCCACCACCGTCCTCCAGCAAAGCCAAGCATAGCCAACGCAAGCAAATACGAACCGCAAAACGCCACAAACGCGCTGATTATCAAGTTGAGCCATAGATTTCCCTGCGTAAAAAGGTCGAGCAAAGCATTGTAGCGAATTATGGTGCGGTTGTCGTTCAACAACCCATAGTTCCACGCCTTGTACCAATAGTCTGCCTTGTCGTAGTAATATTCCAGTTGTGGTTCGTCGGCACAAATTCCCGAAACCATCTTGAAATAGTCAGCCGGACTTTCCTCCATTGCCGAATACAAAACCAGCCCAGCCTTGTGATACTTGTTTATATCGCCAGTGTTTTCGTTATCATACACAATCTTATACACGCCGACCAACGCAAATGCAGCCACCAACTTTGTTGCGAAAAGCAACAACAGCCACTTCGGGGCCAAACCCAGCCTGCGAAACACCTTCAACTTGCATATTAAGAAGCAGAAGATTGCCACGAAAGCCAAGCCTAACAATATGGTTGTCAAAAGATTCATTTGCCGCTATCGTTTTGTTGCATCTGCAATTGTTCGCCTCGCTGCTGCATACTCTCCGCCGTCCGCAAATCGCCGCGCAGACTATAAACATACGCCAGATTGAAATACGCAACATAATTGTTCGGATTGCGCTCCAATGCCTTGTTAAAATATTGCTCCGCTTCGTCGTACCTATTCAATTGACACATAGCCACAGCCGTGTAGAAATAACCGTCATCGTGATTTGGGTTGACCTCAATCGCCTTCCGCCCGCACTCGACGACATCGTTCCACCTGCCAAGCGCTACAAGCGACTTCAACTTGCCAGAATACGCCACAAACAGGTTAGGAAACTTCTCGATAGCCTTGTCGTACATCTTCACCGATTCTTCAATGCAACGCACTCGGTCTTCTGCGCTATATTGCTCACTCTTAGACGCTTCCGAATAACAGAAACCAAGATTGTAGTATATTTCGGGACGGGTGGAGTCACGTTCAATCTCCTGAATGTAATACATCATTGCGGTATCGTAGATGCCTAGTTCGTAATAAGAATTCCCAACCTTGAAATACGAATCATAAATATTGCCGCCCAAATTCAGAACCTCCGAATAGCAGTCCTTTGCCTTCTGATAATCGCCCTTATCGTATGCAACCTCTGCTCTGTTGTAATAAGCAAGTCCATCATACGGAAATATTTCAATAGATTTATCTAAATAATAGATTGAAGTATCTGAATAATGTTTGTCGGGATAATAATGACTGAGGCGCAAGTAACAGAAACCAAGTCTTTCGTAGCACTCGCTGTAGTTGGGATTTATGTCAATAGCACTTTTGTAAATCGAAATAGACTTCCGCATATTGTCATTAAACGCCGCAGAATCAACACCTTCCGACTGCAACGCTTCATCGCGGACAGCATCACCCAAGTAGAATTTTATTCGCGCACTGCCAGGAACCTTCGGAGCGTCAGCCTTGTAGAGCGTGTATGGGTCTTTCCAGTCGGCAGCACGAAGAACCGTTTTTGTCGAGAACAAACATACGACAACCAAACATAACACAATCATAGTCACCGTCTTCGCTCCTTTTCCTAATTCTGCCACATCGACTTTCAGCAACTTCGCCAATGCCTCCACAAAAACTATAGCCGACGCCAAGACAGGCACAAACAGAAACCTATCGGCAAACGACGAACCTATAAGATAAACGGTATTGGAATAAATGCTCATCGTCGTTACCCAGAAGAGAATACAGAAAACGAAAACACTCTTTTCATTCTTTACGAACAAACTATAAATAACATAGATAAGCATTGCCACATAAAGCAAAAATACAAATAAAAATCGCCAGTCCAAAAGCCCGACATACGGCAATTCGGCAAACGAATAATCGCACGATTGCATATAAGGCACGAAAGCGAGCAACAAGTATTTCCCCATAAGCCACACCGCACTGCCAAGACGAATATCCAAAGGCTGGTCGGCAAGGTAGTTCTGCATTAGCGTCACATACGAACTATGGTAATCGTGCCAAACCGACAAAACCGCATATCTCATTCCTAGATAAACGCCTGTGGATAAAATTAAAATAATTACTGTATTAATGTAAGGCTTTAAGTTTGAAAATACTGAAGATTTTACCTTTTCGACCTTTTTTCCTTTTGGTTTTGCAGCGGTTTTGGCAACTTCAACCTGCTTCTTTTCACCAAAGAAATACACGACAAGCGGAATTGCGACAAGGGCAGTAATAGCACTTTCCTTCGAGAAGAACGACAGAGTATAAGCCAAAAACATCCACAACAGATTGATTTTTCGTCCGTTCTCAAAATATTTCAGAGCAGAAATCATTGCTAGCAAAAGGAACAAGAAATAGCACAATTCATCACGGCTCTTGATGTTTGCAACCACCTCGGTGTGCATCGGATTTGCAGTGAAAATCAATGTTATAAGCAACGGAAATATCCACGACCTTCGCTTGAACATCATACGCAAGAGAATGAAAAGCAATACATTACACGCTGCATTCCACAGCACATTCATAACGTGGTAGAATGTCGTATTGTTGGGAGAAATCTCCCACTCCAACGCGAAAAGCAACTGAGATACAGGACGATACTGGAATGTTTCTGGCAAAAATTCGGCACCTGCCTGCGAATGGTTCGTCATTATGTCCTTCCACCCCGAAATTCCTGCCGTAACGAACTTGTTGTCCTTGAACAAAAAACTGTCATCGAGTACCCAGCCGTGATGAAAAGTATTGGCATACAGCAAAATAGCAAACACAAAAACGAAAGCACACACGCCTAAATCAAGCATCCTGCGATGCCTGTCGCCATTTGCATTGACAACTATTTCAGATACATTCTGCATAGAACAAACTCAAATCGGCGCAAAGTTAACAAGTTTTTTTTGTTGAATACGCTAATATGAATTACTTTTGTGCGCGATATTTACCAAATAATGAAAGCAAAAAAGATAATATTCACTATCATAAGCGTTGCCATAGGGCTCTTCTTCATTGCATCGGCAATTCTTAAAATACTTACAATCAAGGAGTTTGAACTTTACATTTACAGCTACGGAATATTCAACTATACGCTCTGTACCTTGTTTGCCCGCTGTCTCATCGCATTTGAGATGTGCGCAGGACTTTGCCTCGCGTTAAAATGGTGGTACAGACTGACTTGGTGGCTTATGCAACTGTCACTTCTCGGTTTTACCGTTTTCCTAATCTTCGCACAGCTACGCGGTGATGCCAACTGCCACTGTATGGGAGACTTCGTGGAACTGAACCCGTTGCAGTCGATGATTAAGAACTTTGTGATAATGGCACTTCTCCTTGTCGTAAGGAATCAGGAAAACTGGAATTTCAAGTTCGAAAAGATACTGAAACCATTGATTGTCATAATAGTAGCAGCAGTACCATTCTTTGTCGCTCCTCCCGAAGTACTATACAACAAAATTTATTCAAGCGACAGAAACATAAACACTCCAATATTCGAAAAGGCTTTGGCGGACAGCACGTTCTACAAATGCTACCCTATTATCCGTCCTAAATACGAATACGACTCGACAACCTTCGTCCCCGAAGACAAACCTTTGGAACTTACTGGACGTAACGTACTTATGTTCGCACACGCTGGCTGCAAGTTCTGTCGCGAAGGAGCAAAAAGATTGTCAATGTTCTTCCGTGAGAACCAACTTGATAGAACCAGATGCAAAGTGCTGATATTCGGAAACTTCCCACCGTTAAGCACCTACGATTTCATCAAGGGGACAGAAGCTTACGGATTCGAATACCGCGAAATAGACCCCATCATATCACTCGACATCGTTGACGGACAATTCCCAACCTTCACGCTGATGCAGGATGACAGCATAGTAAAATCGTTCGACCTGTGGGGACTGGAAGAAAGCACGATAAAAGATTTTTTTGCCAATGAAGACAAATAAAAGTCTGCCATACTTAATATTTGTCATCAGTTTGTTCTTTTGTCTGATAAGTTTCAACTTCCTTACGGAAGGAATGTTTATGGACGGATTATATTATTCATGCATTTCTCATAAAATTGCAGACGGACAATGTACATTCTGGCATCTTACAGACTTAAAATCAAATTCCTTTTACGGTCATCCGCCATTGGCGCTCCACATACAAGGCTGTTTTCTAAAGATTTTTGGAGACAATTATTACTGCGACAAGATATACTCGGTTCTAACATATCTAATCACAGGTTTGATTATATGCCTAATTTGGAAAAGGACAACAGGAGAAACAAAGTCAGCCTGGATGCCATTGTTATTTTGGATAACAATATCGCTAACACTTTGGGGAGCAACAAATAACATGTTAGAAAATACAATGTCAATATTTATAGCTGCAAGCGTTTTTTTCTGCCTAAATGATGACAAACCATACATATCCTCCATACTTTCAGGAGTAATGATTTTCTTGGCTTTTATGGTAAAAGGACCAACTTCCCTGTTCCCTATTGCCTTCCCCATTATTCAATACTTTTTCCAGAAAGACAAACCTATATGGAAATACATATTGAAAACCTTTATTATTACAATTACAAGCATCACCATATTCACAACAATGCTACTCTTATCCGAAGACTCAAAGTATTTTTTCAAAATGTATTACAACATTCAAATACAAGGAAGCCTAGAAATAGTAACTGTTAGCAATCGCTTCTACATTATTTGGCGCTGGTTCCGCGAAATGCTTGTAGGAATAGCCATTATATCAATAAGTTACATAATCAAACATAAAAAACAAACATTAAGAAAACTGTCTCATATAAAAACGGACTTGAAAGGCAATCCTCCTAATCTAGCAAATGTAATGGAATCTCTAAAGTTTTTATTATTAGGACTTTGTGGTGTAATTCCAATTATTGTAACAATGAAACAGAGAGGGTTCTACATAATACCAACGCTACCGTTCTTCGCAATTTCAATGGCTTTGATATTCAGGATGATATTCAAAAACATAAATAGTATTGCCGCAAATATTATTGCTTCTGTAGTCTTTGTTGCAGCTATTGTTCTTAATGTGACAAACTTCGGAATAATTTCGAGAGACAAGAAAATGCTTAATGACATACACGTATTTGAAAAGATAATTCCTAGAAATGAAAAAATATTAATACCTAAATCTTTAGACTCAGAATATTCATTGTTCGGATACTATTTGAGGTATTTCGATTCGGCATTATCGACAAAGGACGAAAACAACAAATTCCTTATAATGCCCAAGGAAGAGCAATACGACGAGCAAAGATGGCAGTCAAAATACAAACTATCCGACTTGAAAACAGAGAAATTCAATTTATATATTAACGAATCATTCAATTAAATTTATGAGAATTAGAATTTTAGCATTAGCAGCAATCGTCCTTGCATTAGTTTCGTGCAAGGAACAGAAACCCAAAATTGAAACCGCAGCAGACGAGTCTATCGTCTATTTCTGCAAGGACATTACCCCTGAAAACATTCTTAAACTGTACGAAGCCCTTGGCGTAAAGCAAGAAGGCAAAATCGGTCTGAAAGTACATTTCGGCGAAGACGGCAACCAGAACTTCCTGAATCCAGAACTTTTGAGACCGCTGGTAGAAAAAGTCAACCCCACTTTCGTGGAAACCAATGTGTTGTATGTAGGAAAACGTCGTTACACCGACTCGCACATAGCATTGGCAAAGGAACACGGATTCACCTTCGCTCCTATTGACATCCTTGATGCCGACGGCGAAACCGAAATCCCAGCCGAAGGTCTGAAGCACTACACAAAAATCAAGACTGGCAGCCACTTCAACGACTACGACAACTACATCATCTACTCGCACTTCAAAGGTCACGGCTCAGCTGGTTTCGGTGGTGCGATAAAGAACGTGTCGATGGGACTTGCCTCTCCTGGCGGAAAGATGGCCATGCACGCCACAAACTTCCCGACTACAGCCGACCCAGAAGCTTGCGTAAACTGCCAACGCTGTGTTAGCCAATGTCCAGCACAGGCAATAACAATCGGAGAAAACGGTCCTGTAATCGACACTACAAAGTGCATAGGTTGTGCAAAATGTATTGCCGAATGTCCGCTCAAGATTTTCAAGCCAGACTGGAGAGAAATCGAAGAAAACGTATTCCTTGAGCGGCTTGTTGAATACGCAAAGGTTCTCAGCGAAGCAAAACCTATGGTTTACATCAACGTAATGGACAATATTTCAAAGACTTGCGACTGCTCTGCAAAGGCTCCCGCCCCATTTATGGAAAAAGTTGGTGCCGTGGCTTCTACCGACATCGTTGCTATAGAAATGGCTTGCCACCAACTTACCGCAGCAAAGTACGGCAACGACGACGCATTCAAGGAAGTGAACGGCGTAAGCGGTTTCGGACAAGTGCAATATGCTCACCAACTCGGAATGGGCAATATGAAGTATGTGCTTGTAGATGTGATTACTGGCGAACGCATTAGCATCGAAGAGGCGATAAAGTAGTTTGATGATTCGAGAATTTGATGATTCGAGAATTTGATGATTTGAGAATTTGATGATTCGATGATTCAGAGGAGACACAAAAAAATCACGGTGTTTGCCGTGATTTTTTTATGGCGAAATGTCACTCAAAATGTCACTCAAAATGTCACTCAAAATGTCACTCAAAATGTCACTCAAAATGTCACCCAAAATGACACCCAAAATATCACAACAAAACCCTAACAACCAAAGCATTACACAGATACCTAAAAATCATATTTTTTACACATAATTTTACAAAACATTTTTTGCTTATTTTTATTTAATTTATTTTTGCAAAAACTAAACATCATTTTACAATGGCCGACATAAAGGTTTTTATCAGCAGCGTCCAACGCGAATTTCAGGAAGAACGCAAGAATCTTTTCCGATACATACGTGAGGACTTTATGCTAGGACAATTCTTTCATCCTTTCATCTTTGAGGAATTGCCAGCATTTGACAACAATGCACAGCAAGCATATCTCACAGAAGCCGCTCAATGCGACATATACATTGGAATATTCGGAGAACAATACGGATACGAAGACGAGGAAGGCATATCTCCTACCGAACGAGAATACGACGCAGCAACTATCAACCGCCGCCATCGTATGATATACATAAAACGAGCAGAAAAAAGGAATGAAAAGGAACAAGCCCTGATACGCAAAGCAGAGCACGATGTCGTTAGAAAAGAATTCTCGACCTACGACGAATTGCGCAGCGCTATATATGCCTCTCTCGTAAGATACCTCGAAGAAAAGGAATTCCTAAGGCTATTGCCATTTGACGCGACAATAAACAGACAAGCAACACTGGACGACATCGACCCCGAAAAGGTAAACACATTCGTATCGCTAGCCAAGGCGAAACGAAACTTCCCGATTCCATTCTCAACAGAAAACATTCCGCAGATATTAGCCCACCTCGACCTTATGACAACATCCGGTATGCTGACAAATGCAGCGTTGTTGCTATTTGCCCAGAATCCACAAAAATTCTTCATAACATCAGAAGTCAAATGCGCTATGTTTCCTTCCACAGAAATGACAAAACCCATACTGTCACACCAAGTATTCCACGGAAGTGTTTTTGAAATGATAGACCAAGCAGTTGGATTTGTCATGTCGCACATTGACGCACGAGTAGAAGCAAGAACATCTTCCGCATCTACAGATGTAGTGTACGAAATTCCAATTGAAGCAGTAACCGAGGCAATAGTAAATGCCGTAACACATCGCGACTATACAAGCAACGGAAGTGTACAAATAATGCTTTTCCGCGACAGATTGGAAGTTTGGAATCCTGGCGTATTACCATACGGCTTAACTCCTGCAAAATTGAAACAAATCCACTCGTCAATTCCTACAAATCCCATATTGGCGAACCCAATATACCTGGCAGGATACATCGAACGAATGGGAACTGGCACTACCGACATTATTTCATCATGCGAAAATGCAGGCCTAAAGACTCCAGAATTTATTCAAGATGAAGACTTTAGAGTGATAATATTCCGAAAAAATGTCACCCAAAATGTCACCCAAAATGTCACCCAAAATGTCACCCAAAATGTCACCCAAAATGTCACCCAAAATGTCACCCAAAATAAAGGTCGGAAAAGAAATACAAGATACTTAAAAGTACTCAAACTAATGTTTGCCGACATACACATAAGCGCAGAAGATATGGCGACAAAACTCAAAGTTACCGAAAGGACTATCAGAAGAGACATTGACAAACTCAGGACTCAATACGAAATAGAATGGATTGGTCCTTCAAAAAACGGATACTGGAAAATAGTTTTGAAGAAATAACACACTCCATAACCCAGTACACAATCATTAGCACATTTTAAAATCAAAACAAACCACATTTCAAAAAATACATTAATTTTGTATCGTAGTTGCTTCAAAAAGGGAAGCATATTGATTTTGAATTTAATTAATTGTATATGAAAGGCTTAACAAAACTAATGTTCGTTATGATTAGCGGAAGTTTAATCGTGTCATCGTGCACGGAAAAGAAAGAGGAAACACAACCTACTGAAGAACAGGAATTCCAATGGCAAATTGACCAGTTCGATGACATCAAGGTAATGCGCTACCAGGTGCCAGACTGGGATTCGTTGACCTTGCAGCAGAAACAATTCGTATATTATCTGGCCGAAGCCACCTACTGGGGACGCGACATTTTGTACGACCAGTTCTTCAAGTACAACCTTATGATTCGCAACACTTTGGAAGGCATTTACACAACCTACGAAGGCAACAAGGAATGCGACGACTGGAAAAACTTCGAGATATATCTTAAGAAGGTATGGTTCGCAAACGGCATCCACCACCACTATTCCAACGACAAATTCACACCGATGTTCTCCGAGGAATACTTCAGGATGTTGCTCCAAAATTCAAAGGACGGCTATATTGCTCTCAACTACACCGAAGGAATGGACAAGAACGAGTTTACAGACCTCATTTGCGACATTATCTTCAATCCCGACAAGTACCAGAGCAAGAACAATACAGCCGAGGGCGTTGACATTATCGCACAGTCGTGCAACAACTTCTACGAGAACCTTACCGCCAAGGAAGTTGAAGAATACTATAACAAGATGCAGGTTCCAGACACAGCAAGACCAATCTCCAAAGGTTTGAATTCAAAACTCATAAAGACAGCCGATGGAGGAAATATTGTGGAATGCACCTACAAAATTGGTGGAATGTACAGTGAAACAATTGAAAAGATTGTCGAGAACCTTGAAAAAGCAATCGAATTTGCAGAAAGCGATGTGCAGAAAGCCGAACTGCGCAAACTTATTGAATACTACCAAACCGGTGACCTCACAACATGGGACGAATACAATGTAATGTGGGCAGAAAATACCGACCCGCGCGTTGACTATGTAAACGGCTTCATCGAAAACTACGGCGACCCTCTGGGACTTAAGGCTACTTGGGAAGCAATTGTTGACTTCAAGGACATCGAAGCAACCAAGATGACCAAACTCATCAGCGAAAATGCACAGTGGTTCGAGGACAACAGCCCTGTTGACAAGCGTTTCAAGAAGGAAAAGGTAAAAGGCGTTTCAGCAAAGGCCATAAACGTTGTTGCCCTCGGTGGCGACTGCTTCCCTGCCCCGCCAATCGGAATCAACCTGCCTAACGCCGACTGGATTCGCAAGGATCACGGCTCAAAGTCGGTTACAATCACCAACTTGACCTACGCCTACGACCAGGCAGCATTGCAGCGCGGTGGAAGTCTTGAGGAATTTGCAGCCAGCGAAGAAGAAATTGCAAGGGCGAAGAAGTACAGTTCCGTAACCGACAACCTTCACACCGACCTTCACGAATGCCTCGGACACGGCAGTGGTCAGCTTTTGCCCGACACCGACCCCAATGCACTCAAGGAACATTCATCGACATTGGAAGAAGCCCGCGCCGACCTTTTCGGTCTTTACTACCTTGCCGACGACAAGATGATTGAACTCGGACTTTTGCCCGACAAGGAAGCATACAAGGCTGAATATGACGGCTATATCCGCAACGGACTTATCACTCAGTTGACCCGCATACTCGAAGGCAAGAACATCGAGGAAGCCCACATGCGCAACCGTGCGCTCATTTCGCGCTGGTGCTACGAAAACGGCAAGGCCGACAATGTGATTGAAATGTTCAAGAAGGACGGAAAAACATACGTAAAGGTAAACGACTATGTAAAACTGCGTGAACTCTTCGGTACTTTGCTTGCCGAAATACAGCGCATAAAGTCGGAAGGCGACTATGCAGCAGGCGCAGCAATGGTTGAGAAATATGCCGTGAAGGTTGCCCCCGAACTGCACAAGGAAGTGCTTGAACGCTACCGTGCATTGAACCTTGCACCCTACGGAGGCTTTGTAAATCCGAAACTCACGCGAGTATTCGACGAAAAAGGCAACTTGAAGGACATTGAAATCTCCTACCCCGACAACTTTGCAGAACAGATGCTTTGGTTGAGTAAGAACTATTCGATAAAGCCGAAGTTCTAAAAACATCATAAGAAACAAAACGTGGTTCCAGATCCTGATACAAGTCCATGATGACGAACCACGTTTTTTGTATTTGCACATTTTTGCAGTACCATCTATATTCCGTACCTTTGCAGCCTCAAAATTACGACAATGACAAAACTCATAATATTCGACCTCGACGGCACACTGCTCAACACTATCGGTGACCTAACAAACGCCAGCAACTACGTATTGCAGCAACACGGATTTCCGCTTCACACACACGACGAATACCGCTACTTTATCGGTTCGGGAATCCGCAGGCTCATAAGGCTAGCTTTGCCAGAAGAGTACCGTGCCGATGATGCTTTCTGCAAGCAGATATTGGATGAATTTATCATTCGCTACAACGGGCATCTTCACGAGGAAACATGTCCCTACGACGGCATAATTCCACTGCTCAAAAATCTGAACGACAAGGGCATTAACATCGCGGTTGCCTCAAACAAATATCAGGAAGGTGTCGATGCCGTTGTAAATTTCTATTTCCCCGACATCAAGTTCGTAGCGACTATTGGCACAGGACCGGAAGTTCCCACAAAGCCCGACCCGACTATTGTAAACAAGATTATAGAAATATGTCCCGTCGAGAAGAACGAAATCCTTTATCTCGGTGATTCCAACGTCGATATGGTAACTGCAAAAAATGCAGGTCTTACCGCAATAGGTGTACTTTGGGGATTTAGAACCAAGAAGGAACTGATTGAATCGGGAGCCGACATTACAATTGAAAAGCCCGAGGAAATTTGGAGTTATATATAAGCCTAGAAACACACAAGATGTCATTCCGTAAAGTAGAACGAACAGCATAAGGAACGTTGCTTGTGAGTTCACTTATACGGAATATCCAAAACGGAGTGAGTAATCTCCTTAAAAAACGTATTATACCACCAATTAGGAGATTTCGGATAGCCGACTTCACAAGGCTCCGCCATCGGTATCGCCTGTTCATTCTGGCTTCCGAAATGACATTATCACCACAATAAAAAATGGCGGTCGCAAAGCAATCGCCATTTTTTTTGTTACATAACGGAATACAATTATTGAATTGCAATCTGCCGTGTTGCAGGAGCCTTGTTGACGACTTCCTTCTTTGGCAAGTCGATGTTCAGGACACCATGTTCCATTTTTGCGCCAATCTTTTCGATTTCAACATCTTCGGGGATTACAAAACTCTGCGAGTACGAAGCGTATGAGAACTCTCGGCGCAACCAAGTTCCGTGCTTTTCGTCCTTGTCGTTTTTCTCCTCTTTCTTGTCGTTCTTCTCCAGTGAGATTACGAGCTCGTTGTTCTCGTTGATACTCAACTTAAAGTCATCCTTTGTCATACCTGGTGCGGCAATCTGGATGTCGTAATTCTTTTCGGTTTCCTTGATGTTTACCGCAGGTGTTGCGAACTGCCTGCTGACAGGAACGCCCATAAAATCATCGCTGAAGAAGTCTTCGAAAATTGACGGAAGCCATACATTCTGGTTTCTTCTTGAATTTCTAACTGATGGTAACATAATTAAAACCTCCAATAATTTAGTTCTTTTACTTTTGTTCCGCCTGCCACTTTTGCAGGTTCGATTGTGTATATTGCAAAGGATATACCAATGCCAAAAACGCACACAAACCACTGACACCAAGTCAGTTATATAAGACATTTTTGCAGATTCAGATTGCTTCATATGACAAAATAGCAGATATTTAGATATAATAGTAGCGGGGCAATTATTGCTCCGCTACTATTAATTATTTATTGTCAATTTGCAGACGTTGCTCGCAACGTCGCTACAATTGTCCATTATAAATTGTCAATTATCAATTGTTCTTTATGTATTCATCTATCGCCTTTGCTGCCGTCTTTCCTGCGCCCATTGCAAGAATTACAGTTGCAGCACCGCTAACGGCATCACCACCAGCGAAAACGCCCTTGCGCGAAGTAGCACCCTTATCGTCGGCAACTATGCAGTCCCAACGGTTGGTGTCAAGTCCTGGAGTAGTCGACGAAATCAGCGGATTCGGCGATGTTCCGATTGACATTATAACCATATCGGCATCAATCAGGAATTCGGAACCTGGGATAACTTCCGGACGTCTTCTGCCTGAGTCATCCGGTTCACCAAGACGCATACGCACGCATTTCATTGCCTTTACCCATGAATTTTCATCACCGACAATCTCAACAGGATTGCACAGCAAATCGAAAATTATACCTTCTTCTTTTGCGTGGTGAACCTCCTCTGCCCTTGCCGGCAACTCTTCTTCGGAACGACGATAAACTATATGAACCTCAGCACCAAGACGCAAGGCTGTACGTGCTGCATCCATAGCAACATTTCCGCCACCAACCACAGCAACCTTCTTGCCTACGTAATTTGGTGTCTCATAGCCTTCCTTGTATGCAAAAAGCAAATTGTTACGAGTCAAGAATTCGTTTGCAGAAACTACACCACAAAGATTTTCGCCCGGAATCTTCATGAAATTCGGCAAACCAGCACCCGAACCAATGAAAACTGCTTCGAAATGCTCCTTGTCCATAAGTTCGTCAATCGAAATCGAACGTCCTATAATGACATTCTTCTCGAACTTAGCACCGAGTTTCTTCAGATTCTCTACCTCGTGCTTCACAACCGTATGCTTTGGCAGACGGAACGATGGAATACCATATACAAGTACACCTCCATATTCGTGCAAAGCCTCAAAAATGGTAACATCGTAGCCCATAGTCAGAAGTTCCTTTGCACAGGTAAGTCCCGACGGTCCACTTCCGATAACAGCCACCTTGTGTCCGTTCTTCTCAACCTTTACGCCAAAGTCGAAGTTGTTTTCGCGAGACCAATCACCGACAAAACGCTCAAGTTTGCCAATCGCAATAGGTTCGCCCTTTATACCGAGAATGCACTTGCCCTCGCACTGTGTTTCCTGCGGACAAACGCGACCGCAGACAGCCGGCAATGCCGAATCCTCGTTGATTATCCTTGCAGCCTCGGCAAAATTTCCTTCGGCAACCATTCCGATAAAATCTGGAATCTTAATAGATACGGGGCAACCCGAAACGCACATCGGCTTCTTGCAACGGCGGCAACGCTGAGCCTCAATCATTGCTTCCTCGGCATTGTATCCAAGGCAAACCTCGTCGAAGTTTGTTGCACGCACCTTTGCATCCTGTTCGCGCACAGGAACTCGCTTGCTGGCATCGCGCGGCTCGTCGATTATACCACCTATGTGACACTTGTGACCTTCGGCTTTTTCCTCTTCTTCGAGCTGCTTGTGACCTTCTATATTGTTGTACATCGCCTGACGCTTCATACCTTCGTCAAAATCAACAAGCGAAGCATCGAATTCCGGTCCATCGACGCAGGTAAACTTGGTCTTGCCACCAACTGTAACACGGCATGCACCACACATTCCAGTACCATCGACCATAAGAGAATTAAGGCTAACGGTACACTTGACGCCAAGTTGCTGACAAAGTTTCGAAACGAACTTCATCATTATCATAGGTCCGATGGCAACAACCTCGTCGTATTTCTTACCAGATTCTACAAGGCTTTTCAACACATCGGTCACTAGACCTTTATATTCAGACGTTCCATCTTCGGTAACCGAATAGAGTTTTCCAGCCATCGAACTAAGTTCCTTCTCGTATATGAGCATCGACTTTGTCTTTGCACCTATTATTACATCGCAGTCGATACCTTGTTCGTGCATCCACTTTACCTGCGGGAAAATCGGAGCAATTCCGACACCGCCACCGACAAAGGCTACACGATAATCTTTCAGTTTATCTTTCGGTATATGAACAAGTTCCGACGGGCGTCCGAGCGGACCTACCACATCGCAGAAGCAGTCGCCTACATTGTAGGTTGCCATCTGCCTTGTTGACTTACCAACAACCTTAAAGACAATTGTCACAGTACCAGCCTTTGCATCGTTATCGCTGACAGTCAAGGGTATTCGTTCTCCCTTCTCATCCATCTTAACAATTAGGAACTGACCGGGCAAAGCCGATTCTGCAATTCTTGGAGCCAGCACGTCGAATAGTACCGTGTCGTTTGTAAGGTCAACTTTCTTTAAAATCTTATACATATACCAAATAGTTTTTTAGTTTCTAAGTTTCTATGGGCTACGCCCGTTTATAAGTTTCAATGGTTTTGTTGTTTATTGTTGGGTCGCAAAATTTTGCGACCTTACAATAAATTATCCATTGTCAATTGTCCATTATCAATTGTTAATTATCCATTTATTTTCGTAATTCAAAGTTTGCACCCAAATATACCTTTCTAACCTGCGGGTCGTTGCTAAGGTCTTCGGCAGTACCGCTCTTCAGGATTCCACCCTCGAACAACAGATACGCACGGTCGGTAATCGCCAAAGTCTCGTGAACATTATGGTCGGTTATCAGCACTCCGATATTCCTGCTTTTCAAGTGCATAACGATTGTCTGAATATCGTCCACAGCAATCGGGTCAACGCCAGCAAAAGGCTCGTCCAACAGAATGAATTTCGGGTCGATTGCCAAAGCACGTGCAATTTCGGTACGACGACGTTCGCCACCAGACAACTGGAAGCCCTTGCTCTTGCGAATATGCTTTAGACTGAATTCGTCCAAAAGTTGCTCAGTCATTTCGTTACGTGCCTTGCGGTTAAGGTCGCTACGGAATTCCAAAATGGACTTTATGTTGTCCTCGACCGAAAGTTTCTGGAAAACTGACTCTTCCTGTGCCAGATAGCCAATGCCCAAACGTGCGCGCTTATAAATCGGCAGACGGGTTATTTCCTTATCATCCAAGAAAATACGTCCACTATTAGGTTTTATCAAGCCTACAATCATATAGAATGTTGTTGTTTTGCCAGCACCGTTTGGACCGAGCAAACCGACAATCTCACCCTGGTTGACTTCCACATCAACACCCTTAACAACGGTTCGCTTGCCGTATTGCTTGATTAACTGTTCTGTATATAGCCGCATCGGTTAAAAAATTTTGGCACGCAAATTTAATAAAATCCGCTTATTTTTCATTCTGATATTTCAACAATTTTACATTTTCGCCATCAAAAACCGCATACGAAAAATTGAACAGCCAGTCACCGATATTGGTAAACAGCGCCTTGTCATTTAACGCGTACTGGTACGGAATATGGCGATGTCCGAAGATAAAATAGTCAACGTGCTTTTTTTCAAGTACTTCGCGCGAATACATTACAAGGAATTCCTTTTCGTAATCGGGAGTTTCGGGCAAGTCGTGTTTCAAACGACTACGATGCGAGCACCACAATGCCAGACGGCATCCCCAGTCGGGATGTATCCACTTGAACATAAACTGGAAAAACTTGTTGTGAAACATCCACTTCATCATATTGTACTTGCGGTCGTACTTGCCAAGTCCGTCACCGTGAGCAATATAGAGTATTTTTCCACCTATTTCTCGTTCCTCCGGAACAGTATGCAATTCGGCACCTATTTCCTTTGGCAGATAGTCGAACACCCACATGTCATGGTTACCAGTGAAATACTTGATTTTTACTCCAGCATTAGAAAGTTCGCGCAATTTTGCCAACACCGACACAAATCCACGCGGAACAACGTATGTATATTCAAACCAGAAATCAAAAATATCGCCCAAAAGATATAATTCCAAAGCATCGTCCTTTATAGTGTCAAGCCACTCAATAAACAGATTTTCACGGCTTTTGGAAGTAAGTCCGCTATCCACACCAAAATGTGCATCGGAAACGAAATATATCTTAGTGCGTTCCAAAATATTCGATTTATTTTTGCAAAAATAAATGATTTATCTAAAATACAAATTAGGAAACTATTCTTTACGTGTAATTATTGAACAAAACGCAGTTATACAATGTATTATCAGTTATAGCCACCCATGTTTCAGTCCATACCAAAGCAAACTCAACTTAATTTTTGCCTTTATACTGCCAATAGCACTTGCATATTCAGTGGCTACGCCGTTTTGCCTTGCAAGTTCTGAAAATAAAGAAGCTCTTAAAAACACACGATGATTAATTTTATTCCTACGCCACTCCTCATTTACCCAATGTATTACATACCAATCGCTTGGAACATTAACATTACCAGCAAGCATCTTGCGCACCACATTCCACGAATCCTCGTTGGAAATATTCCGAACATACGACTCCAGCCCCATCGCTCGCACATTGTCAACAAGTATCTGTATCGGCAAATGCCAGTCGCGGTTATCTGCATTAACTTTCTCGATTGCTTCATCGTAGCATTTTTTCATAAGTTCGGAACCTTGGGGACATTTCATAATATTTCCTACCAATGGTAAAGAATGATGCGAACGGAATACATATTCTTCTTTGAAATCCAATGGTTTCAAGCAAGTTACATCCATATCTGTCCACCAACCGCCATACATATACAATAGTTTGTAGCGGAAAATATCGCTAAATCCGGCATAACTGCCCTTTCCGTGTCCAAACTGATTTGTATGGTTGTAGGAAAACACCTTTTCGCGAGGAATGATTTCGGAAGCATCCTTTACAATGGCACCTTCGGGAAGCGGAGTTTCGATTTCATCGTATGCCCAAAGTACAAACCTATGCCCATTGTTTATGAACGAGTTGATTGTCAGCAGTTCGCAAGCGGAAAGGCTTTTGCCAATCCACATTGCGTTTACCGTCAAGTTGCAGTCGTCCATAAGTTTAAACCTTCGACAACGACACCTTCATACCTTCAACATCATCGTATTCCAAGGTAATCAGGTTATTTTCAGCAACATCTGCCTTAATAATGTATTCAGCCAAGACATCCTCGACATACCTCTGTATTGCTCGTTTCAGATGACGAGCGCCAAACTTCGGGTCGTAGCCCTTATCGACAACAAAATCCTTTGCCGACTGCTCAATCTTCAAAGTAAAGCCCATATCCTTTACCCTATCGTACAAACCGGCAAGTTCGATGTCGATAATCTTGCAGATGTCGTCCTTTGTCAACGTGTTGAATTGAACAATGTCATCGATACGGTTTATGAACTCAGGCGAGAATGTTTTCTTCAACGCATTTTCAATCACCGACTTGGCATTATCACCGTATGCATCCTGACGAGCCTTCGTATCGAATCCAACTCCCACTCCGAAATCCGACAACTGGCGCGAACCTATGTTGGAAGTCATTATGAGAATCGTGTTCTTGAAGTCAATCTTCCTGCCAGAACTGTCGGTAAGGCGACCTTCGTCAAGAATTTGGAGCAGAATGTTGAACACATCGGGATGCGCTTTCTCAATTTCATCAAGCAGCACTACCGAGTATGGTTTTCTTCTTACACGCTCGGTAAGTTGACCGCCTTCCTCGTAGCCCACATATCCCGGAGGCGCTCCCACAAGTCTCGACACCGAGAACTTCTCCATATATTCGCTCATGTCAATACGAATCAGAGCGTCATCAGTATCAAACAGATAGTTGGCAAGAATCTTTGCAAGTTGAGTCTTTCCAACGCCAGTCGGACCAAGGAAAATAAACGTACCAATAGGCTTGTTCGGGTCTTTCAAACCAGCCCTGTTGCGGTGTATAGCACTGACAACCTTGCTTATAGCCTCGTCCTGACCAATGATTTTTCCAGCAAGAGCCTTGTTCATCTCAAGCAGACGAGTTCCTTCCGACTGGGCGACACGCTTCACCGGAACGCCAGAAATCATAGCAACAACCTCTGCGACATCCTCTTCCGTAATTAGTTTCTTGTCGTCGTTCATTGCGTTCATCCACTGCTTTTTGTACTGAGCAATGGCAGTTTCCTGCTCACGTTCCTTGTCCCTGTATGTTGCAGCCTCCTCAAAGTGCTGGTCTTTAACGGCCTGCATCTTTTTCTCCTTGATTTTCTGGAGGTCGGCTTCAATTTCCAAAATTTTGTTCGGCACCGACACCTTGAATGAATGCATTCTGGCACCGGCTTCGTCAAGGGCATCAATGGCCTTGTCGGGTTGAGCGCGGTCGCTTATATACCTGTCGGTAAGCCTTACACACGCTTCGATAGCCTTGTCGGAATAGACAACCTTGTGATGGTCTTCGTACTTGCCTTTTACCTTCTGCAGAATATGTATAGTGTCTTCCAGCGATGGCGATTCTACGATAACCTTCTGGAAACGACGTTCCAATGCGCCATCGTGTTCAATCTTGCGGTACTCGTCAAGAGTTGTTGAGCCAATGCACTGTATTTCACCTCGGGCAAGTGCGGGTTTCAAAATGTTGGCAGCATCGAAATTGCCAGACGAATCGCCAGCACCTACTATGGTGTGAATTTCATCGATAAACAGAATGACATCAGGCGAAGCCTTAAGTTCGTCAATAAGGTCGGTCATACGTTCCTCAAACTGACCGCGGTACATCGTACCTGCAACCATCGAGGTCATATTCAACATTATAAGCCGCTTGTCGAAAAGTACGTGCGAAACCTCCTTCTTTACAATCTTTGAAGCCAATGCCTCTATGATAGCCGACTTTCCTACGCCCGGTTCACCGATAAGCACAGGATTGTTCTTCCTGCGGCGCGAAAGTATCTGTGTTATACGGTTTATTTCCGTTTCACGACCATATACGGGGTCGAGTTTATCTTCTTTTGCCGCAGCGGTTAAGTCAACACCAAACTGGTCGAGCATAGGCGTTTGCGACTTTCCTATACGTCTCTGCCTACGCTGTTCGCCGACAGCAAATTCCCTGTCGTCAAACAAGGGGTCGAAATCTTCATTATCGGTAGGTTCGTCATCGGTATCATTATCAACGACATCCCACGAGCCAAGTTCCAATGTCATTCGGTACAGGTCGTATTCGATATTGAATTTTCCGAGCAACATAAGCAGATTGCTAGGAACTTTCAGTATTGCCAGCATCAGATGGTTGGTGTTAATCTCATCATTACCAAGCGAAATGGCTTCCGAATGCATAAAAAGACGTATTCGGGAAATTGGCTTGCTGTCAACGACATCATCGGGATTCACAAATGCAATCTGTGCCGACCTATAATTGTTCTCTACTGCCGATTTGAGTTCAGAGAGATTGATATTCAGTTCTTTTAGTTTCAATGCAGCCTCGCAGTCGGAGTTGCGCAAAATGCCGAGAAGCAGATGTTCTGGATTCAACATACTGCTGCCAAGCCTTACAGCCTCTTCCCTGCTGTACTGCCAAGTATCTATCAATGACTGGGAATAATTCTTTTCCATTCTAAATTCATTTGAGGTGCAAAAATAAAACATTTTGTCGTGATTAAGCAAAAGTACGATAAAATAATTATCGTAGTAAGGGAAGAAAACTATCTGGACAATGGTTTGATTTCCAACTGATTTTTAACAATACGTTAGCAATGATATTACGAATCAATTTAATGTTTCTTATCTTTCTCGAAATATTTGTCCTTGTATTTCTCGTAGCGCTCTTCCCATTGTGCTATGCTTTCGTCATCGAACTTTATCGAACCGATTAGGTTCATGAGGTTTCTGATTTTTGCCGCACGAGCAGAGGCTTTCTTGGGACTGCGCTTAGGGTCGCGTGGATTCGGATATGCAGCTACAATCTGCGAGGCTTCGGTTTTGGTAAGGTCCTTGGCGCTCTTGTGGAAATATTCCTGAGCAGCGGCTTCGGCACCATAAATGCCAGGACCCATCTCTATTACGTTGAGGTACACTTCCATAATGCGTTCTTTCGGCCAGAACAACTCGATAAGGAAAGTCTGATAAACTTCCAGTCCTTTGCGTATCCACGAACGGCCTTGCCATAAAAATACATTTTTTGCTGTCTGCTGCGAAATTCCGCTTCCGCCACGGTTACTTTTGCCCGATTTGTGTTCTTCAATTGCTATGTCTATTGCTACGCGGTCGAAACCGTTGTGCCCCAGGAACATATTGTCTTCGCTTGCAACCGATGCATCGACAAGGTAAGGCGAAATTTCGTCCAGTGGCTTCCATTCCTTTTTCAGCGATTCGCCTTCGAATACAGAGCGTGAAATCATCGTGAGTGTAATGGGCGGATTTATCCAGCGGTATAGTATGGTTGTGAGTAGGTTAAGTCCGAATATACAAAGAATTGTAATGAAGATTACCTTCATAATCTTGCGGAATATGGATTTACCGCCTTTTTTTGTCTTAGGTGCTTTTTGTGTGGCTTTGCCAGCCTTATTTTTTGCCATCGGTTGTTGTATTATTCGGGGTGCAAAGGTATGACATTATTTTTTCCGTTGTTCGGAAAAATTGAATCATTCTACTGTACGCTGCAACTGTCCTTTCGTGTTATGCAAATGTGTGCCAGAGCAAATATTATTGCAAAACTTACCAGCAGATAATGTCTCAGCAGAATGCCGTCGATTAAAAACAGACAGGATGGAATTATTGCCAGAGCCATGCTTTTCCAGTTCGTTTGTTGTCTGAAATACAGCGCATACACAATAAAATATGCCAGTAGTATCGTTGCATTGGCAATAAGGTAGGCGACAAAATGCTGTGCCGAGGCAAAACCAAATTCTGCAATTCCAATGTTGAACACCATCAGGAACATAGAACCGTATCTGCCGATCTGCTCAAGCATGTACATCGAGCGGCAGCAGTTGCATTTTTTCTCTTTGCCACGGAACTTTACGGCGTAGATGATGTTGGGGACTAATATCAGCACTATGGTAATTAGTCCGAACAGGTTTATCCAGTTCCAGCAGCCGGAGCAAATTATTTCGTTTGCTTCCATTGCCTAGAATCCGTTTAAGGTCATGTATAATGTTGGCAGGCAGAGCAGGAAACCGAGTGCAATAAGCACCAGCATAAATTTCCAGATGAACTTGAACCACAAGTTGTACGGAATCTTAGCCATTCCAAGTGCTCCGATAAGTACGCCCGATGTCGGGGTGATCATATTGGTGAAGCCGTCGCCGAACTGGAAGGCGAGGACTGTTGTCTGCCGCGAAATCTCGACAAGGTCGGAGAACGGTGCCATAATTGGCATCGTGAGTGCGGCCTTTGCCGAACCCGACGGAATTATAATGTTCAAGAATGTCTGTATTCCGTACATTATCGACAGTGAGGCTTCCTTGCCTGTGTCCTGCATTCCGTTCGAAAGGCTGTTCATTATGGTGTCGATGATGTTGCCGTTGGTAAGGATTGCTATGATACCGCCAGCCAGACCGACTACGAAAGCCGCAGAAAAAATATCCTTTGCTCCGTCGAGAAACATCTTTACAATATCGTTTGCCGACCTATCCATCGCAATTCCTGCGGCTATGCCCATTGCGAGGAACAGCCCGCCGATTTCTTCTACATACCAGCCGTAACCCATAACTCCTACAATCAGGTACAATACGGTGAACATCAGTAGGTTGATTATGTAGAAATGAACCGACTTGCGAAGCATAAAGAAGGATGTGACAATGAAAAGTCCCGATACAATCGGTATTGCTGCAAACTCAAATTCGGCATTTCCAACCTTCAAGCTTGAAATGGGGTGGAAGACCGAGAAAAGTATTACTGCAATGGAAACGATAATGTAGCTTGCCCAAGCCGATTTAGGTGTGTAGTATTCTATATCGTCAGCATGACTGCTGTTGTTTTTGTGCCAGTATTCGTCAATGGAGTATGTAAGGCTCTTCTGTGGATTCTTCTTTATGCGCGAGGCATACCATAATATAAATGCAAAACCTACGGCGTTTATCACCAGCCAGCAAACGAACCTGAATTCCCATCCGCTAAACAACGGTAAATCCGACATTCCCTGTGCGATTCCAATAGTGAACGGATTGAAGATTGCTCCGGCAAAACCAAGGTGCGCAGCCACATATACCATGCAAAGTCCTGTAATCGAGTCGTAACCCATTGATATGGCAAGCGGAACGAATATTATTACGAAGGCTATTGTTTCTTCGCTCATGCCGAAAATAGCACCAAATGCACTGAATAGTGTCATTATCAGTACCATTATGATGTTGTTTACACCGATTTTCTGGAGAAATTTTCGTTTTTCTAGTTTTCGGCTGAAGCGCAGGAACGAGTTTATTCCGGCTGCCAGTGCACGGCTCTCGTTCAGAATCCAGAAACTGCCGCCAACGAGCAAAATAAAAGCAATAATTCCAGCTTGCTTCTTGAATCCGTCGAAGATTGACGTGAAAATCTGCCAGGTCTGCGGACTAGCATCAACTTCGTGGTAGGAGTTTTCGACGATTACCGTCGTGGAACTGCCATCGGCCAAAGCTTTTGTCGTGCGTTCGAATTGCCCGGCGGGAACAATCCATGTTAGTATGGCTGCAATGATTATTATCGAGAATACAATTACGTATGTATGCGGTACTTTCTTGAACATGATGTAAAATTTGTCTGCAAACTTACAAAAAAATCTGATTTTTATGCCAGGATAATAAAGAGAAACTTATCTCAGATAATCAACATGTTGCATTTTTTCTGGAACAGCGGAAAAAGTGGGTGGAGATTCATATTGTCGATACAAAAAACGGAATCTCACGAAGACGGATTTTGTTTTTTTATCCATCGCCTTTGGCGATACCTTGATTGCCGCCTTGGCTGGTGAGCGTTAAGAAAATCGGTAGAACGGAGCGTAAAAAATCAGTCTGTTTGAAGGCGCAGTGAAACGGAGACAAGTTTCTGATTTTTAGCGAAGTGTAACCGATTTTTAGCGAAGCAGACTCTGCGGACATGGTTTTTTGTTTACTTTTTTGCCAACAAAAAAGTAAGTCTTTGTAACACTTTGATATATAATTGTTTGTAAGAGCGTTAATACTTGTTGTTGCCGTTTTCGGTTGCTTACGGTTTAACATCGTTGCAAATGTAGTGATTTTCTCACATCCCCTACACCCCACATCACAAAACTTTTTTGCTTAAAATAGTTTTCTGTATGCGCAAATTGTAATAGTCTTTGATATTCAGCAACTTAACTTTTTCAAAGTATCCCAAAATTGTTATATAGCACCCTGTCAGCACCCTGTCAGCATATTGTCTGTTGTTACCGATGAGGTGATAAGGTTGCTTTTTCTTTGTCAAAACTCTATATTGCTTGATACTTATTATTGAGGGGGCGGTTAGTTTCCCATACCTTGAGCCGTCCCCACTTATAGTTACATTGAAAAAAGGTATGGACTATAAGAAATATAAATTACATTAAGGTATGGAAACGGATTATCGTTTAACTATTGACAAGTTAGAAGTAACTTACAAAGCGACTGAGGAAACAAGGGCGTTTATTAGTGGAATTGACACCATTACAGACAATCAACAGACTTTCATTTTACAGAGGATTAACAACAAAAAAGGTACATACAAGCATTATTTTATAGTGCAGTATGCAACAGGTTACAATGGTGTAATTGGTTGGAGTTATGAAACATTAGGGACTTTGTATTTTGGCTCTTACAATCAAAACAGACAACATTTTTATTTTGAATTTGAAAACAAGGCTCATTATACAGATGGTTTCGCTTATGCTTGCTTGCATTACATTACATCTTACATCGGATTGGAATACTATCAAGTGAGCAAGTTAGATTTAGCGTGGGACTGCAACAGAGATGTTGTAAAACAGATATATCGTATATGCAAAAATGACACTATAACATTGGAAGGTGAAGCAATGCAATATGATGTAGTTATGAATGGTAAAAAGATAAGCCTAACCGATAACTCTCCTATATTGTGGGTGTGCAATGGTAGAAGGGAAAACCCTATCAAAAACAAAGGTATTGTACTACACAATAGAAAGCGGTCTATTAGTATGAGAGGTTATAACAAGGGTGATGAGATTAAGGCAAGCAATAAGGATTATATACAAGGCAGTTGGGAAGGTCGTAATATGTATAGGCTTGAAGTCAGTTTTAGTAATGCAAGCGAAATTAACAAGGTGCTTACAGATATATGTCATACCGCTAACAAGTCCGTATATACAGAGTTGTTGCTCTCCAATATGAACAATCCAAAGTTTTTGTATCTTCTTTATTTTCAAGCACTTGAAAACCTTATATATGTTACGACATCGAAGCACCGAAAAAAGGAGAAACTAAATATAGTCTTTTTTGCACTTAATTCGTTGGAAATGAAAGCAAAACTATTAAAAAAGGGGCGTATAAAGTCTATTTGCTAATAGGCTTCGCGCCCCCCATAATCAATTTATTTTAAATTCTCAAGCATAATGTCACACGCCCTGTCAAATCCGCAATTATTAAATATGGCGGTTTCCTTTATCATTGTTTTGACGGCGTTTGAAACTTTGGCGTAAAATCCAGCCTTATACATCTTTATTTCTCTTATAAGGCTGTCAAATTCATTCGTTTGGGGTGTTGCTTGTAAATCACTTGCCAGTAGTAACAGGTCTTTGTCCGTGTTGTGTTTCATATAGACCTCATCTATTATGTTCGTGGAAGCGTGTCCCGTCATTAAAATAACTCTTTCGCGTGGTATGCCTCTATAATACATATTAGTTACAAATATATGCCGTGCTTCGTGATTATGGAACATTGCCCACATTGGTTTTTCCTTTGTCTGTATCTTGCCACCGCGTTGCTCCGTAACGGTCACAATATTGTCATACTCACCACCAATATTTTTAAAAGCCTGTTGCAGTTGCTTATTGTAATGTGCATTGTCGTTAAATGGAAACTCTTTTAATGTTCGCACCCAATTAAACAGGTCTTTTGCAGTTTTCGTGTATAGTGGTGTGTTTGCCTCAGTATTGGTTTTCTTTGAATGATAGTTTATAAATGAAACTCCGTTAATCGCTATGGGGGTAACATCACTTTCAATTATCTTTTTTAGGTCGGACACCCTACAACCTATACAGCATTGAAACAGAAACAAGTCTTTTGCCCTTTGTTGGCTCTCACTTTTCAACTTGATAGAATACAAGCGTTCTATATCTGTTTCCGTGATTTCAATATGTTTTGACTGCTTTTGTCCTGTGTTCAGTTTTTTCTTTAACTTCAATGGTTTCAATCCCTCTGTACTTATAATAATGCTACCGTGTGCCTCATTATATATACTGAACAGGCGTTTAACTCCGTTTAGTGTTTCCTGTATTGCTCCCTGTGAATAGTGTTCTCCGTTCCCCTTCTCCGCTTCTAACATATAGGATTTAAAGCCTTCCCAATTTTTGAGATTGATAGAGGTTGGCGCGTTCTCCAACTTGTATGCTTTGAAATAGTCCGTCAAGTGCTTTATACTTGCCTTTCTCCCTTCTTTTCTCCCTTCACTCACGAAATTATCTTTATTATTGAGAGTTGCCAACTCATCTGTGAATGGTGTTTGCTTCTTTGTCCGTGTCATTGCTTTGATATTCAAATGTTCGGCAAAGATATAAATTAACTTTGATACCTCATCGGGATTGTCTTTTAGTTTGCTTATCGTTGTGTTGTAAGCCTGTCTAATATTTGTAATCCTATCGTTTACAATGGTGTTGTTCCTGTTGTCAAGTGGTGAAAGTTCGTTGCTAATAACTGCTAATTGTTTGCGCTTGTTCCATTGGTTAGGGTAAATTTTTACTCCGCTGTTCATTGTGAATTTTTGTCCGTGAAGTCGAAGCACACAATATAAGATTGTTGGTTTCTCCGTGTCGCGTTGCCTCAAATTAAAGCGTAAATTTGCCGTCAAGAAGCATTGTTTTTGGTTTCCGTTTTCGGTTGTTGCACCCCTTTGAAATTCAGCATTTTGCATTTTCATTGTCTTAAAATATTTGTGTAAGCAACTGAAAATCAATGGTGTTATTTTTTGTTAAATAATTTGCCAACAAAAAAGTAAAAGCCTCCGCGGCTGGAGCGGAATGTTAAAAAAAGGCAAATAATCATTTCCCTTTACGTATGACAAGATATTCTTATCGTTTAACTCCACCCGATATGTCAGCTGTCCCTTTTTTCTTTAGAGGGAAAATAAAATTAATTTACGATTCCCGAAGTACGATTTACGATTGGCTAGGCCGAGCTGAAAGTTGCTCTGACAAGATGCAAATTGATTTACGATTTTGGCTTGCCGACTTAAAGACTAATATAATTATTTCCTGGACGTTAATAATATTGAAATCTCTAATTACCCTAATATTAGGAGGCAGACATTTCGCCTGTTAGCCTTTTACATCCCCGCCTCCATCTTCGACTGCGCTGCGTACTGCTGCACTATCGGGTCGTTGGGATTCAGTTGTGCAGACTTCGAGAAATACTTGTAAGCCTCGGCAGGATTGCCTTCGGTACCGTAAATTATACCCAAAAACTTCTTCACTTCAGCATCTTCCTTCATTGCATCAGCCTTGAGTAGATATTCCTTTGCTTTAGCAAAGTCACCCAAATTTCCGTACGACATACCAAGATGGAAAGGAATCTCAAACTTACTAGTATTCAATGAATAAGCCTTCGAAAGATAATAAACTGCAGAGTCGTTCTGCTTGGAATTTGCCGAATAGTAAATTTCGCCAAGCTGGTAGTATGACTCGTAGTAGTCGGGCGAAAGTTTTGCGTAATCCCACCAGATTGTCTTTTCGTATTCGGGATTGTCGATATTGTAAGTCAGTACACCGACGGTATTGTTCCATACATCGCGGTTTAGAGGATTGGAACGCAAGGCCTGCTTGTAATACTTGAACATTGTATTGTAATCGTTATCAAGCTTGTAGTAAATATTGCCGATACGCACCAACGACTCGGAATTAAGGCTGTCGAAACTCAATGCTTTCTCGAAATATGGTATTGCCGTCCGCATAATGCTGTCGCGCTGAGCAATATAGGCAAGGCTATCGGCTCCGTGGCTCTTTGCGGCACGCTTCTCCGCTCCTTCCGACTGCGTGTAAAGGTCGCTGGCATACGAGCTGTTGCCCTTTATGCTTTTGACGCTGACATGCACATCGTGGGCAAAAAGTGTCGATGAATCCTTCCAGTCCATATTACGGGTAACGGTCTTTGCCGAAAATGCCAATGCAGCAATGCCAAGAACCGCAATCGTAACATTGCGCCACATCTTTTCCTTTTCAGGAAACTTTTCGGGCAAAACTTCAGCGAATGTGTATGCTATTGCAAGGCTAAATCCTAACGAAGGCATAAACAAGAACCTTTCTGCCATAAATGCACCCACGTTGAACAGCAGGTTCGACGGCAGAATCAACGTTGCACCATAGAAAAATATTGCATACGAATACACCGATTTGCGTTTTGGCAGAAGATATACAATCGCAACAGCAATCATTCCAAGGTGAAGCAACAAACTCAAAACCACCTGCCAGTCAGTCCAGTGCATAGTTGGAATCTGGTACGGATAGTAGTCCCAGGTAAGCGGATGTGGGAAGACAAGTAACTTCAAATACAGAAGCAACGTGTAAGTCACTGTCGCGTACCTCTCCCCTCCTGTCATGTTGAGGAAAGGATTGTTAAGGAGAAGGTCTGCCTCGCCACCAAACTGGTTTGCAATAACATTGCCTCTGATTATCACATATAGTAAAGCACCGAGAAAAGCAGGAATTGTAACCTTCACATAGTCGGAAAGCTTTGGCTCGTAAAAGAAATACAACGAAAGCGGAATAAGGAAAACAAACGCCACTGTGGTTTCCTTAGACATTGAGCCGAGGAAAATGCAAGCAAAAATGGCGACCAAAAGCAATATTCTTTTCGTCAACTCTCTCTTTCCCAAGAATTTGATTGCGCAGTCCAATGCCAGCAATCCAAAGATGAACGCCATAATCTCGTCGCGGCTCTTGATGTTGGCAACCACTTCAGTATGAAGCGGATGCGCGGCAAACAACATAACCGTTAGAAATGGAATGCTCAGGAACCAGTAGCGTGACTTATGGTTGCGGAACAATTTTTTCAGCACGTGGTACATCAGCAGCAGAAGTAGGCAGTAATATATCACATTGAAGAAATGCCCAACGAAGGGTGCTGCCACAATGTCGCCCGAAAAATCGGGAGCCTCTGTCTTCTTGCCGAAAATTTCAAGTTCGATGGCAAACATCACCACCGACAGCGGACGGTAACGACCTCCGGCAACCTCGTCCATATCCTTGCCGAACATTCCCGCCATAGTATCGTAGCTCAGAATGTCCTTTATGCCCGCAAAACCTTGCTGCGTAAATTCGTTTTTCCAAATGGTAACGGTATCGTCAAGGGCATAGCCGTGCCCGAGAGTGTTGGCATAGAGCATAAAGCCGAACACAACGATTATCACTTTCAGTATAATGTCGCGCTTACGAGCCAATGTGTTGTCCTTCAACATCGTACCTACAGCAACTGGCTGGGTTTCTTTGCGCGGAGTATCTTTTTTCCTAATGGCATTCATCTGTCAAAAAATTCAAAACACAAAGAAAATGAAAATATGGCGAAATAGGAAAAAAAGTTTTGGGGGGATGAACCACGGCTCTTTCATTTAACCGCCCCCTGAGCCTGTCGAAGGGTAAGGAAAATACACATTATATCATTTCGTCACCTTGACTTCCCTTCGACCAGGCTCAGTGCGACACAACAAGCTTGCTTCGGCTGTCGCTCAGCACATCGCAGCCAACGGATTTGTTCAAATGCTAACTATTTGTGTTATAAGCAACAACATTGTCCAAATGAAAGAGCCATGAGTATCCCCTAAAAGTTCTATATTCTTCTCTATTTTGATCAAATAGAATGATGCTCTTCTATATTATTGCAATAATTTTCTGAATCACCAACATAGCGAAGATATAAAATTGCTACCGTACAATAATCTAAATCTTTTTTCCAACCGTTTCAATTACATCCTTTACTGTCTTCATCTTTTCGATGTCTTCGTCACTGATTTCGATGTCGAAGCATTCCTCAAGGTCGAGGACAATGTCAACTACTCGGGCTGAATTAATCTTCAGGTCGTCTTTTAGGTTCATCTCTGGAGAGAAATTTTTCCAAACTTTCTCGTCAAAAGTGTACTTTTTCAGAATTTCGATGATTTTTTCTTGCATAAAAATCTCCTATATAAATTTTTTCAAAAATTTTCCAGTAATCGATTCCTTGCATTTCAACAGGTCGGCAGGTGTGCCTTCGAATACAAGGTTTCCACCGTTTTCGCCACCGTCGGGCCCTAGGTCAATGATCCAGTCGGCAAACTTTATCACTTCGGGATTGTGCTCGATGATAATGAGCGTATGTCCCTTGGTTCGCATACTTTCCATGGCTTTCAGCAGCTTGTTGATGTCGTGGAAATGAAGACCAGTGGTCGGCTCGTCGAAAATGAAAATCGTCGGCTCTGCGTTTTCCATGCTAAGGAAAGTCGCTAACTTAATACGCTGACTTTCACCGCCACTAAGTGTACTCGACGGCTGTCCCATCTTCAGGTAGCCGAGACCAACGTTTATGTAGTTTTGAAGCAACGAAACGATATTCTTCTCCAGTTTGCCGTCGCTCTGCGAGAAGAATTCAACAGCTTCATCGATGCTCATTTCCAGAATGTCGTAGATGTTTTTGTCGTGGTACTTTATTTCCAGAATTTCGTCCTTGAAACGCTTTCCGTTGCAGGCTTCGCATACAAGGTGAATGTCGGACATAAACTGCATCTCGACGGTTATTTCGCCTTCGCCCTGACAAACTTCGCAACGTCCACCTTCGGTGTTGAATGAGAAATGCGAGGCTTTCAGTCCGTTGAGTTTGGCTGTTTTCTGTTCTGCGAAAAGTTTTCGTATCTCGTCGAATGCCTTGATGTAGATGGCTGGATTCGAGCGACTTGACTTTGCTATCGGATTCTGGTCAACAAACTCGATGTTCTTTATCATCCGGAGGTCGCCCGAAATCTTGTCGAAGTCGCCGGCCTTGTCTGCCGAAACTCCAAGTTCGCGGCGTATGGCAGGGTATAGTATGCCTTTTACAAGACTAGTTTTACCCGAACCGCTAACACCTGTGATTACCGTTGCAACGTTGAGCGGAAATGTTACCGTTATGTTTTTCAGGTTGTTGTAGCGGGCTCCTTCAATCTTGATGGAATTGCGCCACTTCAACGGATTGTCGTTCTTGGGGTTCTGCAGTTCGCCGCGAAGATATTTTGCGGTAAGCGTGTCGGCTTTTTCAAGTTTTTTGATGTCGCCTTCAAAGACTACTTCGCCTCCAAATTCACCGGCAAGCGGACCTATGTCAATTACGTGGTCGGCGGCACGGATTATGGCTTCGTCGTGCTCAACGACAACCACAGTATTCTTCTTGTCGCGAAGTTTCTTGAGTATGGTTATCAGGTTTTGTGTGTCGCGTTCGTGCAGACCAATGCTCGGTTCGTCAAGTACATACAGCGAACCTACAAGGCCAGAGCCAAAGACGGTAGCAAGATTCATACGCTGTGATTCGCCACCCGAAAGTGTTGATGCTGTACGGTTTAGTGTAAGATACCCAAGCCCGACTTCCATCATTGCATCGAGGCGGACTTTTATTTCTGTCCTTATTCTTGCCGATGCTTCTTCGTCGAACGGTGAAAGCTTAAGATTGTTGAAGAACTTGCAAAGTTCGCTGATTGGCATATCAATTAAATTGCCGATGCTCTTGCCATCTATTTTCACGTACATGGCTTCCTTTTTCAGACGTTTCCCCTTGCAGTCGGGACAGGTGGTCTTGCCTCTGTAGCGCGAAATCATCACGCGGTTCTGTATCTTGTATTTTTGTGTTTCAAGGTATTCGAAGAAATCGTTTATGCCGTAAATGTCGTGCTTCTTGTCTCCGTTCCAAAGAATTTCCTTTTCTGCTTCAGTTAGTTGATAATAAGGACGATGAATCGGGAAGTTGATTCTTGCAGACTTTATCATAAACTCGTGGTTCCACTGCTTCATCACATCGCCACGCCAGCAGAAAACAGCACCCTCGTAAATGCTCATTCCTTTGTTTGGAATTACAAGGTCTTCGTCGATGCCGAGAATTTTTCCAAAGCCTTCGCAGGTGGGACAAGCACCAATAGGATTGTTGAAACTGAAAAGGTTTACCGAAGGCTGTTCGAAGGTAATTCCGTCGGCCTCAAATCGGTTGGAGAACGAATGTTGCTTCAAAGTTTCGCCGTATTCGTAAACGAAACATTCGCCTTTCCCTTCGAAAAATGCAGTCTGCACCGAATCGGCAATTCGTCCAACAAGTGTATCTTCAGGCTTTACTGTAAGACGGTCAAGGACAATATGTATTGTGTCGCCGAGTGAATTAACATCGGAAACTTCATCAGTACGTAACAGTTTGCCGTCATCAACAAACCTTACATAGCCCTGTTTTGATATTAGCAGAAGTTGTTCCCCTTTCTTCTGTTTATTATTAAAGGTGTATGGAAAGCAAATAAGCACTTTTGTGCCTTCTGGCATTGATGTAATTGCGTTTATCACGTCGTTGGTGCTGTGGCTTTTTACTTCGCATCCAGAAATGGGAGAGTAGGTCTTACCGATGCGAGCGAACAGAAGTTTCAGGTAGTCGTATATTTCGGTGGAAGTGCCGACTGTGGAACGCGGATTGCGGGTATTGACTTTCTGGCGTATTGCTATCGTGGGGGGAATGCCGTCGATGAAATCGACCTCGGGCTTGTGCATCTTTCCGAGGAACTGTCGTGCGTACGACGACAGGCTCTCGACGTAGCGGCGTTGCCCTTCTGCAAACAGAGTGTCGAATGCCAGTGACGATTTTCCGGAACCGGATAATCCTGTGATTACAACAAGTTTGTTGCGTGGTATTTCGAGAGTTATGTTCTTTAGGTTGTTAACCCTTACGCCCTTCAGCGTTATGCATTCCTTGTCTGCCATTTCCTTCTCCAAAAATTTTACAAAGTAAGTAATTTTTTTGCGAACAAGAACATTTCTCTCTTAGGCAATATTAAAAAATATAATTAAAAATACAATTTTAGTATTATGTAAGTAAAAATACTTTAACTTTGCAAGAAATTATAATTTGAACGAAATGGACGAATTTAACAACGAAGAAAGGAACGCCAACGAATTTGCAGGTCTTAGCCCCGCAGAGCAGATTGCTCAGTTGGAAAGGGAAATAAAAGGGGAATCGGCTGAAACTCCGATAAATAACGATAACGAAATCAAGGAAGAAGGAAATGCTCCTGTTGAATCGTGTTCAACGGAAAAAGGCAAGTGCAAATGCGGAAACTGCATCAGCATCTGCGCTTTGATTCTTAGTTTGGCGGCTATCGTGTTGCTTGTACTTATGCTGACTGGCGTATTTGGTAACAAGAAGGCAGTGCCGGAGCAACAACCAGAACAGACAGTTTTTGACAAGCCGGTAGGCGAAGAACCGTCGGATGTTGCTTACATTGACCTTGATACGCTTCTGTTGACTTACAACTATGCAATAAAGTTGCAGGAAGACCTTGCAATGGAGCAGAAGAAGGCTGAGGGAACTATCCAGTCGCGTATGAAGAAGTTTGAAAGCATGTACAATGCCTATATGGAAAAGGCACGCACGGGAATGTTTCTGAGTGCAGCAAGCCAGCAGGCACAGCAGAGCGAACTTGAGAAGGAACAGGCTGCTATTGAAAACTTACAGACAACGCTTTCAAATCAACTTCTGGAAAAGCAAAGCGCAATGAATCAAGAGATTTACGATTCAGTAATTAATTTCGTAAACATCTATGCCGAAGGTCGCTACAAGATTATTCTTGGCAATATGGGTGGTGTTACGGTTGTTTATTCTCAGCCTGGTATGAACATTACCGCCGATGTCGTTGCAAAACTAAATCAGCGTTATGGTGGCATTCTAGAAAACGACACAAAAGCAGAATAACCCATGAACTTTGCAGAGTTTTATTCCGAAAGGTACTCTGTAGCACCAAAGATATTTAATAGTAATCCCCGCAGCGATACGGGGATTATTGTTGTTATACCTTGCTACGACGATGAGTTCATTTTCACGACATTGCGATCGCTCGACTCTGCAAAAGTGCCGCCTTGTTCGGTTGAGGTGATAGTCGTTGTAAATTCTGCCGAAGATACCGAAGATGCTATTGTTGAGAAGAATAGACGCATATATACCAATCTTTGCGAAACAAAGGATTCTTACCAAAATTTCAGATTGCTACCATATATAATAGAAGGTGTGCCGCACAAGATTGCCGGAGTTGGAAATGCACGAAAAATCGGTATGGACGAGGCTGTGTGGCGGTTCGCTTATGTTGAAAATCCGCGTGGCGTAATTGTTTCGCTTGATGCCGATTGTTTGGTTTCAGAGGATTATTTCATCGAAATATACTCAAGGTTCTATTGCTCAAAGGACAAACCAAATGCCTGTACGTTGCAGTATCGGCACAATTTCGATGAGAAAATGTATTCCGAGCAGGAAATTTATGCGTGCCGTAAGTATGAAATGTATCTGCGGTATTTCCGTTTGGCACAGAAAGTTGCTGGCATTCCTGTCTGTATGCATACCATAGGATCTTGTCTTGCCGTTACTGCCGAGGCATACGCCAAGATGGGTGGGATGTCGCGTCGTCAGGCTGGGGAAGATTTCTATTTTTTGCAGAAGTTGGCACAGCAATCGCCTGTTGCAACAATCAGTAAACCAATAGTTTTTCCGTCTCCGTCGGTGTCGGAGCGTGTGCCTTTCGGGACGGGACGTTCTGTGAAGAAAATTATTGATACTTGTTCTTGCAAGGTCTATAATTTCGGACTTTTCTTGCTTTTGAGGAAGTTTTATTCAAGTTTTGCGGAACTTTTTGATAATGAGCAATGTGAAATTCCAAATGAAATCGTTGCCTTTGTCGGAGAACAGAAATTGTGGGCTTTGATTGACGAATGTCGTCGCAATACTTCTGACCGCAGGAATTTTGTAAAGCGTATGTTTGCAAAATTCGATGTTTTCTTTATGATTCGCTTCTTGAATAATTTTGGAGAAATATCTGATTATGTTCCTGTAGATATTGAAATTGCGGTTGGAGAACTCCTTGATTATTACGGAGTAATACTAAGCAAAAACCTTTATGATGACATCTTGGAACTTGATGTTTCTGTTCCTAATTAGATTTATTCTGCAATTTTGTAAAAAATAAAATCTATTTTTTGTGTGCGAATTTGAAAATTAAGTTTAAATTTGCACTAATATTCTTATGATGAGAAGTTTTGTGCCATTCATATTAGCAATGTTTATTTGTGTGCTGTCGTATGCAGGCAAGAGCGATAGCATGTTTTTTATGCACGAAACTTCTGCTGTGCCTGATACTAGCAGGATGGTCGATACGCGTGACGGCAATTCCTACAAGACTATAAAGATTGGAAGTAGCGTGTGGATGGCAGAGAATCTGCGTTATTCAAAGGATTTTGTTGTTGGTACGGCAAAGAGTAACAAACCTCAGATTTATTATCCCAATGGAAATCAGAAGAATGTGCAGGACTTCGGTTATCTTTACAACTGGTATGCTGCCGAAAATGCTTGTCCTAATGGATGGCATTTGCCTACAAATTCTGATTGGAAGCAACTAAAAAATGCTGTTTCTGGCGATAATGTCGGTTCGCAACTTGCTGCACGTCCTGATTTGTGGAACGATGGAACACTTGAAAGAAATTCTTCGTTTGGCAAATCTGGCTTTTCGGTGCTTCCTGCTGGAAGTTTCGACGGAAAGGCATACGGCAACTTCGGTTCCTTTGCTTATTTCTGGTCGTCAACCGAGTATGAATACTACAGTGGAAACGCATATTACCGATACATATATTATAATTATGGTGGTGTCGTGTCGAACTACAGCAGCAAGGGCGACGGATTTTCGGTACGTTGCGTAAAGGATTAGAAAACCTTACGTTACAAAAAAATATTCTCCTCCCCTACTCAAATCTCATCGAATCTGCAGGCGTAATCTTAGATACGATAAACGACGGCAGTATCATCATCACTACTATCACTACCAACGTGCCCACATTGAGCAACAAAATGTTCACGATGTCCAGATTAATTGGAACGGTTGACACATAGTACGATGCTGGGTCGAGATGTATAATGCCGAAATAATACTGCAGTACGCAGAGCAAAATTCCAATTACATTGCCCCACAGCAATCCCTTGATTGTAAGGTAGGAAGCAAAATACAGGAACACTTTACGCACCGAAACATTTGTTGCGCCCATACTTTTCAGAATGCCAATCATATTCACCCTTTCGAGAATCAGCACCAGCAGTCCCGAAATCATATTGAAACCCGTGACGGCAACCATAAGCCCGAGAATTATCCACACGTTCATATCAAGCAACGACAGCCAGTCGAAAATACCAGGGTATTCCTGCCGTATGTTGGTGACTTTCAGAATCTCGTCGTCGGGATTGTAGGAGCAGCATGTCCGCGAAATCTCACGTTCCATTTCGTCTAGCTTGTCAATATCGTTGATTTTCACCTCGAAGCCCGATACTTGTCCATCATTCCAGTCGTTCAGCTTGCGCAAATGCTTGATATCAGCAACGATATACATCTTGTCAAATTCCTCAAGCTGAGTATTGTATATGCCCTCGATGGTAAATTTCCTCATTCGTGGCGGATTCTGTATAAAATACGCCGCAAACGAATCGCCGACTTTCAGATTTAGCACATCGGCAATGCTTTTCGACACAAGAACACCGTTTGTTCGTGCTGTATCGTTGATTTCTAGCAATTTCCCATCAACAAGGTATTCCTCGAAGAACGACCAGTTGTATTCCTCGTCAACTCCTTTAAAAACAACGCCTTGTAGATAGTCGGCTGTCTTTACGATTCCTGCCTTTACAATATAGCGGTCGACCGATTTCACGCCATCCATCTCGCGCAGCGACGACAACCAAGTCTGTTCGCCAGAAATCGGCACAGTCTCGTACGATGAATTACTATCGTAGTTTGTTATGCTGATGTGTGCGCCAAAACCTATTACCTTGCGTGAAATCTCGTTCTTGAAGCCAGTAACAATCGCCACAGAAATTATCATCACAGCAAGTCCAACGGCTATTCCAGCCACAGCAATACTCAGTATCGAGCGGCTGAATCCGCCCGACCTGCGCTGCTTGAGTACTAGTCGCTTTGCTATGAAAAACTCGTAGTTCACTTCTGTTCGTCGTCTATTTCCTCAAAATCAACATATTCCTCGTCAGCATTGCCTTTCTGCTGCTCGTCCTTCTGCGGAATATGGTCAACCCTGATGTCGCCGTAAGTCCTACCTTCCCTGTCTTGACTTTCTTCCTCAAAGTTCTGGAATTGTCCGCCAAATTCTTTCATCCTTCGTTCCACGAAACGCCTCAGAAGCCACGGCAACAAATAGCGGAACAGCAGTTTCGCCAGCAACATCGCAAGGACAAGGAATATTATAATGTTCAAAAAAACTTCCATTTTAAAAAGATAAAGCCAAATAAAGCAATGCTGGAATAGCAACGCCAATCACAAAGCCAAGATGTACCTGCAAATTATTGTGTCTTCCAAGATACAAACGCGATGACAAAACCATTCCACAGGCGAGTATCGCCAAAAGAGACATCAAAAATCCATTTTCAAACACGTATGGATACTGGAACAGCATCAAATACAATGCAAATCCCCAACCGTATGCGTGAATGCTAAGCCTCCAGAAATTGTTTATTAGCAGGCATCCTAGCGAAGCAATGGTAGTAAGCATTGTTATCAAGCCCCACATCGGCGACCTATACACAAAGAATCCCAGCAACGAGAATGCAACCACAATAAGCAACGCCATTGTGCGGTTGCGCGTTGTCGCAAAAAATCCTTCGAGGCGCTCAAGCATATTGCCTGACATTTCGGAAACCTCCTCTTGTGAAAGCACAACTTCTGCACCCTGTTTATTATTCCTATTTGCCAACCGAAACTGCATAAAACCAAACACAAGCAGCATTACAAGGAACGGAAATACAAATGTCATTCCTGCAACCATAATCGGATGCAAGCCATATATGTCGTTTATAGTCAGTGCAAAATATGTTGGCAATAGAATCGGATGCCCGATTACACTCACCACCTTGAAGAATATGTCAAGGAAGCCTCGCATGATTATATTTTTCGTCTGAGACGTGCAACAGGAATTCCCATCTGCTCGCGATACTTGGCGATGGTACGACGTGCAATTATATAGCCTCTCTCCTTCAGAATTTCAGACAAACGGTCGTCGGTAAGCGGTTTGGTTGCGTCCTCAGTATCAATGCATTCCTTCAAAATCTGCTTTACCTCGCGGGTAGAAACCTCTTCGCCCGAATCGGTCTGCATAGCCTCGCTGAAGAAGAACTTCAAGAGGAAATTGCCGTAAGGCGTTGCAACATACTTGCTGTTGGCAACACGCGAAACCGTAGAAATATCAAGGTTTGTCATCTCGGCAATGTCCTTCAGAATCATAGGACGGATGTCAGCCTCGTCGCCAGTAAGGAAAAACTTACGCTGGAATTGCACAATCGCCTCCATCGTGTACAACAAGGTGCGTCTGCGCTGCTCAATGGCATCAATGAACCACTTGGCATTGTCAATCTTCTGCTTGACGAAAGTTACAACTTCCTTGTTACCAGCCCTATCCGATGAATAGTCGCTCATCATCTTCGAGAACGACCTGCTTATGCGCAAATCGGGCGAATTACGAGTGTTGAGCGAAACGGCAATGTCGTTGTCCTCAACTTCGACTATAAAATCTGGTATTATCGCCTGAATATTAGCCTTCTGCGGCTCGCCATACGAATTGCCCGGCTTTGGATTCAACTTTATAATCACATCAATGGCAGCCTTCAAATCCTGCTCGGTGATATTACACTTCTGCATTATCTTCTCGTAGTGCTTCTTGGTAAATTCCTCAAAGCAATCGGAAAGCACTGCAATTGCAGTCTTTACGCCATCGGTCTGCTCCTCTTTTCTACGAAGTTGAATCAAAAGGCATTCCTGCAAATTACGCGCTCCGATACCAGCAGGGTCGAGTTCCTGAATTACCTTAAGAACATCTTCAAGTTCCTGCTCCGAAACCTCGACATTCTGCGAGAATGCAATATCATCGGCTACGGCATCCAGGTCGCGGCGAAGATAGCCGTCCTCGTCAATGTTTCCAACCAGGAACGGAGCAATAAACTTCTGCCTTTCGGTAACATCCTTCAAAATAAACTGCTCGAAAAGATGCTCGTTGAACGACTTTGATGCAGAATATGGCATTTCTACCCTATCGTCGTCCTTAGAAGTATTGTTTACTTCAAGGCGATAGTTTGGAATTTCGTCGTCGTCGTTTGCTCCGTAGTCATCGTCAAGAGAATAATCGTCTTCGCGTGTGTATTCATCGTCCGAATCCATATCGCCATCCTCACGCTCTTCCTCGTGGGTAAGCACATCGCTGTCGTTTTCGACAATATTGTCGTCGTTATCGTAGTCGCCTTCGCCGCCATCGTCGAGAGCAGGATTCTCCTCTATCTCGTTCTTGATGCGTTCTTCAAGCTGCAAAGTATTCAGTTCCAACAGCTTTATCATCTGAATCTGCTGCGGAGCCAACTTCTGGGTAAGTTTCTGTTCGAGCGATGTCTTGAGCATAGGCGTTTTTTTAGAATTCGGCTGTCTTAGGTGTACGTGGGAACGGAATCACATCGCGGATGTTCGACATACCCGTTACGAAAAGTATAAGGCGTTCGAAACCAAGTCCGAAACCGCTGTGAGGTACTGTACCGAACTTGCGGGTTTCGAGATACCACCACATATCTTTCTTAGGTATGTTGCGTTCTTCGATTGTTGCGAGAAGTTTTTCGTAACTTTCTTCACGCTGCGAGCCGCCAATGATTTCGCCAATCTGCGGGAAAAGAACGTCCATTGCACGAACGGTCTTTCCGTCCTCGTTCTGCTTCATATAGAAAGCCTTGATTTCCTTCGGGTAGTTGATAAGGATAACAGGACGCTTGTAGTGCTTTTCGACGAGGTATCGCTCGTGTTCGCTCTGCAGGTCAACGCCCCACTTGTCAACCGGATATACGAACTTGCCGGTCTTGTTCGGCTTCGAGTTCATAAGTATGTCGATAGCCTCGGTGTAAGTTACACGGGCGAAATCGTTGTGCAAAACAAATTCGAGACGTTCGATAAGATTCATCTCATCGCGTTCGTTTGCAGGTTTCTGCTTCTGTTCTTCCTCGCGGCGCTTGCAGAGGAATTCGATGTCGTCGCGGCAGTTGTCGAGAGCATACTTAACCAGATACTTCAACATTTCCTCGGCGAGGTTCATATTGTCCTCGAGGTCGAAGAAAGCGACTTCAGGTTCAATCATCCAGAATTCGGCAAGGTGACGCGGAGTGTTCGAGTTCTCGGCACGGAAAGTAGGTCCGAATGTGTAAATCTGCGACAATGCAGTTGCAGCAAGTTCGCCCTCAAGTTGACCGGAAACTGTCAAGTTAGTCGATTTGCCGAAGAAATCCTGCGAATAGTCAATCTTACCTTCTTCGGTACGTGGCAAATTGTTCAAATCCAAAGTTGTAACCTGGAACATTTCGCCAGCGCCCTCACAGTCGGAACCAGTGATAAGCGGAGTGTGAACATTGTAGAACCCCTTGCTGTTGAAGAAGTTATGAATTGCAAAAGTCATTGCATGACGGATGCGGAAAATTGCTCCGAAAGTATTGGTACGGAAACGCAAGTGGGCAATTTCGCGCAAAAATTCAAGGCTGTGACGCTTAGGCTGCAGAGGATATTCGTCGGGATTTGCATCGCCGAAAACGGTAATATCCTTTGCCTGCAGTTCGACCTTCTGTCCGCTACCCATCGACTCTACGGTCTTTCCGTCTATCGACAAAGCCGCACCAGTGTGAACACCAGCCAACTTCTGTTCCAACTCAGGATTTACATCCAGCACCACCTGAAGGTTATTTATAGTAGAGCCATCGTTCAATGCGATGAAACATACGTTCTTGCTAACACGCTTAGTTCTAACCCAACCCATTACGGTTGTTTCTTTTCCAAATTCCGTGGAGTTCAGCACTTCACTAATCTTAGTTCTCTTCATATACGTTAAAAATTTCAAACTGCAAAATTACACAAAATTTCTTATTAGCGTTGCAGAGATTTCAAAAAGTCATTTAGATTTAGTGCAAAACCACGGCTCTTTCATTTAAAGGCTAACAACCGCCCCCTGAGCCTGCGGTTACTGAGCATAGTCGAAGTATCGAAGGGTAAGGTTAATGTGCATTTCGTCA
>Ga0265299_10000447_pt1 | contig 51753 bp, 48 predicted proteins | sample AusTroGonzalo_MG_4_FD_193485 | JGI IMG/M metagenome (GOLD analysis project Ga0265299, IMG submission 193485) | Bovine rumen microbial communities from tropical cattle in Woodstock, Queensland, Australia - Gonzalo_02 | ecosystem: Host-associated > Mammals > Digestive system > Stomach > Rumen ...
CTTATCAACCTTCTTCATAAGCATGCCCACGGCAACACGCTGGAAGCTTGCTGCAATGTTTTCAGGAGTGGCAGGCTTACCTGTGCTGAACATATCAAGCTGGTTGATGACTGCAGTCTTCAGTCCACTGTATGAAAGATCATAAGGATGATAGCCCTTGGAAAGATCCGGACCTGAAAACCTGAAGGCCATCGGATCTCCGGTCTGTGCAAGCCGGTCAATCATCACACCGCCGGGATAACCCAGTCCGTAGTGCTTTGCAACCTTGTCAAAAGCTTCCCCTATTGCATCATCGATTGTTGTTCCAAGTACCTCGATACTGTCGTAAGAATCAACACGGCAGATTACAGTATGACCACCACTGAGAAGCACTCCGAGATAAGGATATTCCAGAGGGTTTTCTATTTGTGGTGCATAGAGATGCGCTCTAATGTGGTCAATTCCGATGAACGGAATGTTAAGGGATGCTGCAAGACCCTTTGCAAAGTTTACTCCAACTAGAAGAGAACCAAGAAGACCCGGCCTGGATGTTACAGCAATTGCATCAATATCTTCCTTTGTGAGACCGGCCTGAACAAGGGCTGCATTCACAACCTGTGATATCCACTGGGTATGAAGACGAGAGGCAAGTTCCGGAACAACTCCATCAAAGGGTCTGTGAAGTTCAATCTGGGTTGCAATTACGTTTGACAGAATCTTTCTGCCGTCCTGTACAACGGCGGCGCTGCATTCATCGCAGGATGTCTCAATACCAAGGATGTTCATATCAGAATACCTCATCCTCTTCTTCTGAAATCATCTGAACAGAGGCTCCGAATCTACCGGCAAAGAACATTGAGAACATGCGTTTCTGAGCATTGTTGGGAACAACATCATCAAGAAATGACTCAAGTTCCCTGCTGACCGGAAGACCGAACACATGGGCACCCGACATAGGATTTCGTCCTGCTACAGGCTTATTTTCAATCTTATTGTTTTCAGGAACCTTGATGTTGTTCATTCTTCCTCTCAAAACAGCCAAAGAAGGGAATTGAACCCTTGACCTGCTCATTACGAGTGAGCTGCTCTACCCCTGAGCTACTTTGGCATTTCATGGCAAATATAATAAAGTAAGACTTAAAAAACAAGAGGCCGTCGAAATACCGACGGCCTGATGTATCCGGTAGAATCCTTACTGGATTGCTGCCTGAGCAGCTGCAAGACGTGCAATCGGAACTCTGTAGGGAGAACATGAAACATAGTTCAGTCCAACCTGCTGGCAGAAAGCGATTGTCTTGGGATCGCCGCCGTGCTCACCACAGATACCGAGGCTGATGTCCGGTCTTACTGAGCGGCCGAGCTTAGCAGCCATGTTGAGGATCTTACCGACACCGTCAACATCAATTGTTGCAAACGGATCATATTCGTAGAACTGCTTGTCGGAATCGTTTACATAGTGACCGAGGAATGAACCAGCATCATCACGTGAGAATCCGCAAGTCATCTGTGTAAGGTCGTTTGTACCGAAGCTGAAGAACTCTGCTGTCTTAGCAATCTCGTCTGCTGTGATTGCTGCTCTGGGAACCTCAATCATAGTACCGATTTCGTACTTGACGCTCTTTCCGGTGGTCTTGAAGATCTCCTGGATTACTTCTTCTGCGTGCTTCTTACAGAAATCGAACTCCTTGTAGTTGCCTACGAGAGGAATCATGATTTCCGGATGTACCTTGATACCCTTGTTCTGTACGTTGATTGCAGCTTCGATGATAGCTCTTACCTGCATCTTGAGAATTTCGGGGTAGATGATTGCAAGGCGGCAGCCTCTGAAACCGAGCATCGGGTTGAACTCATGGAGCTGAGCAACCTTCTTTGCAATGTCTTCTACGCTGATACCAAGCTTGAGAGCAAGCTCGTGTCTTGTTGTGCTGTCGTTGGGCAGGAACTCGTGGAGAGGAGGATCGAGCAGTCTGATAACTGCGGGAAGACCCTTGAGCTCTTCGAACATTGCCTCAAAGTCTGATCTCTGCATGGGCAGAAGTTCAGCAAGTGCATCTTCTCTCTCACGGAGGTTGTTGGCAAGGATCATCTTTCTCATGCTGATGATTCTCTGGCCGCCGAAGAACATATGCTCTGTTCTGCAGAGACCGATTCCCTCTGCTCCGAGGAGGACTGCCATGTGAGTATCCTGAGGAGTATCAGCATTGGTTCTGACTTCCATTGTCTTGATCTCATTTACGTAGCCCATGAACTTCTTGTAGTTCTGGAACAGAATTGAGTCTTTTTCCTGCATCTGGCCCTTGAGAACCTGAACAATTTCAGACTCCTTGACCTCGATCTTCTGAGCGTAGACATCACCTGTGAAGCCATCGATTGAGATGAAGTCACCTTCGTTGACTGTGATACCGTTTACTTCGAAGTACTTCTTTGCAATGTTGATTACAATTTCACCGGCACCTGAAACACAGGGACAACCCATACCTCTTGCAACAACTGCTGCGTGGCTGGTCATACCACCGCGGCATGTCACAACACCCTTTGATACTGCCATACCGCCGATATCTTCAGGAGAAGTCTCTGTTCTGACAAGAATTACGTCCTTGCCTTCTTTTGCCTTTGCCTCAGCATCTTCTGCTGTGAAGTATACCTGACCACAGGCACCACCGGGTGAAGCGTTGAGAGCGTGTGTTACGGGTTTGATCTTCTCTTTCTTGATGAAGTCATGGTCAAGAACAGGAGCGAACAGCTTGTTGAACTCACCTGCGGGAACACGTGAAACTGCCGTCTTCTTGTCGATAAGACCTTCTTCAACCATTTCAACCTGGGATCTGAGCCATGAGAAGATTGTTCTCTTTCCGCTTCTTGTCTGAAGCATGAAGAGTCTTCCTTCCTGGATTGTGAACTCCATATCCTGCATATCATGGTAGTGCTTCTCAAGGATTTCTCTGATGTCACAGAGCTGCTTGTAGACTGCAGGGTTTACATCACAGAGTGTCTGGATTGACTGAGGTGTTCTGATACCTGCTACAACGTCCTCACCCTGAGCATTCATCAGATACTCACCGTAGAACTTGTTGTCACCTGTTCCGGGGTCACGTGTGAATGCAACACCGGTACCTGATGTCTCACCCATGTTACCGAAGACCATTGACTGGACGTTGACGGCTGTTCCGAGGAGACCTCTGATGTCGTTCATCTGTCTGTACTTGATGGCTCTTTCGTTGTTCCATGACTTGAAAACTGCGTCAATAGCCTTGAAGAGCTGTTCCTGAGGATCTGTGGGGAATTCCTCTCCGGTGTGTCTCTTGTAGATTCTCTTGTATCTCTTTACAAGGTTCTGGAGCATCTCTGTTGTCAGCTCATAGTCCCATGTAATACCCTCTTCGTCCTTGATGTCCTGGATTGCTTCCTCGAACTTTGCATGAGGAACGCCCATTACAACATCACCGAACATCTGGATGAAACGTCTGTAACTATCCCAGGCAAAACGGTCGTTGCCGGTCTTTTTGGCCATTGCATCAACAGTATCAGGATTGAGACCCAGGTTGAGGATGGTGTCCATCATACCGGGCATTGACTGTGCAGCTCCTGATCTTACAGAAACAAGAAGAGGATTGGTTGTGTCTCCGAGCTTTGCGCCCATGAGTGACTCAAGCTGCTTGAGGTTGAGAAGAACCTCGTCCTTCATTCCCTGAGGATAAGCTCCGTCGTTCTTTGAGAAGTAGTCACATGCAGCTGTGCTGATTGTGAATCCGGGAGGAACGGGAAGACCGATATTTGTCATCTCAGCAAGGTTTGCACCCTTTCCGCCGAGGACATCCTTCATGGTTGCGGTTCCTTCAGCCTTTCCGTTGCCGAAGAAGTAGACCCATTTAGTTACTTTTTTCTCCATTTGAAAATCCCTTTGTCAATGAATTTTTTAAATATGATAACAAGGAGATTTAACTATACTTTAAGAGAGAAGTCAATTGTAATGTGATTTCAGGCTATGTAAGCGCGCAGTTGTCTTACGTTTGAGTCGTTCCTGAGTGTTGAAAGGACTTTCTTCTCAATCTGTCTGATTCTTTCCTTTGTAACTCCGTAAAGCTCGCCTACTTCCTTCAGACTCATCGGCTCGTTGTTATGAAGACCGTATCTCATGATGATGACATTTCTCTCTCTTTCGGTGAAAGAATTGAGAATACTGTCAATTGATTCGGTAAGAGACTTCTCGATTATCTCTGCCTCAGGACCGGGGTTGGGACTTTCAATGAAATCACCGAAAGTTGTTCCCTCACCAGCAGTTACAGGGGCATCGAGACTTGAAATCTCACGTGCATAACTGAGAATTTCCTGAACATCTTCCTCAGAGATGTTGCACTCTCTGGCAATGTCCTCAACAGATACATCATCGCCGTCCTGCTCAAGTCTTGCCTTTACACTCTGAACCTGTGTAAATACTGCATTCTTGTTCATGGGAAGTCTGATCATTCTGGACTTGTCACCGATGGCCTTGAGGATTGCCTGTCTGATCCACCAGACAGCATAGCTGATGAAGTGATAACCTGTCTCAGGCTCAAACTTGTCAATGGCCGTAATCAGACCGATATTTCCTTCAGAAATAAGGTCTTCAAGAGGAAGTCCACGCTTCTGATAGTTCTTTGCAATGCTGATGACAAAACGTGAGTTAGCCTTGATCAATGTATCACGTGCTGAAGCATCACCCTTCTTTGCCTTTACTGCAAGATCGTATTCTTCTTCCCTTGTGAGGAGGTCTATCTTTTCAACTTCTTTGATATATGTGCTAAGTGCATTTTTCTCTGTCATGCCTTCATATAAGCAAGAAGGATGCCAAAACTATTAATTATTTGCTTGATATAGATTTATATAAGTATTCAGTTATTATTAAAATGTCGAAATCGGGTCAATTTGACGCACCGGTTTAAATGCACTTCTTTTCAGTGTCATTTTGACCCACAAAGCCCAGATCAATAGTCTTGAAAAGTCCATGCTGGTCTTTGATGTCAAACTTACCGCTTTCTATATAAGAACTTACGTCATTCCATGAGAGTCTGATTTTTTCATACACATCAAGTGCTGATGAAAGATCTGAACAATTGCCGCTTCTGCTCAGGATCCAGAAAGCCATCTGAATTCTGTAGTAGCAAAGCCAGTGAGGATTACAGTCTTCGTCATCCTCTATTGCAAGTATCAGGTTGCTGAATCTTTCTATCAGTGAACACATTCCCGACGTCATGAGGCAAAGATAATAACAAAAATCAGAATCGGAAACTTAAAATCCTGAAATTATATGGTAAAATTTGTTTCATGGCAGAGAACAGAAAAGAAATTACCAAAAGACCAAATATTTTTGTCTATGACATTATAGGCGGTCTTATTGTTTTATACGGCAGATTGAAGTGGCACTTCAAGTTCAAAGGAGTCAAACCAAAAGGACCCGGAATTGTCATAAGCAACCATACTTCAAATATAGACTGGATTGTTGAAGGCGGAGTTACATGGCCCAGACCAATGACCTTCATGGTCACCTACCACTTCTTCACCTTCAAGTTCATCGGTTTCCTCCTGAGGAACCTGGCCAGAGCTGTTCCCAAGTATCAGTTTGCAACAGACCTTACCAGCATACGTAAAATCAAGAGCGTTCTTCACGACAGCAACGGTCTTGTTTATATTGCTCCGGAAGGAACAGTCTGGGGAAGCGGAAGCCTTGGCTACATCTCATATGCAATCTGCAAGATGATAAGGATGATGAACGTTCCTGTTTACGCATCAAGAATTCAGGGTGCAGGTCTCGGTTGTGCCAAATGGTCAAAGAGATACCACAAGTCTCATGTTTCAGTAAATACAGAACTTCTTTTCAATCAGGAAGATATATCCAAGCTTTCCATCAATAAAATTCATGACAGAATAGTCAAATATCTTGATTACAATGAGTTCAACTATCAGAAAGAGATGAATGTCATCTGTAAAGACAAAGACATTGCCCAGGGTCTTGAGAACATGATTTACATCTGTCCTGAATGTGGAGAAGAATTCACCCTTTCTACCGAAGGCAACACCATTTCATGTTCCAAATGCGGAGCCAAGGCGCACATGAAGCCGGACTTCCGTTTTGAATGGGAAGCAAAGAAGCAGTACTTTGACAACTACAACGAGTGGTACAACTGGCAGCTTCAGAAGATGAAGAAGTTTGTCTCAAAGGATGACTTCAAGCTTGAGGAAGAAGTTGATTACGGAATTGATATTCCCGGCGTAAACAACTACCAGATTGTCGGTCACGGAACAATGACATTGACTAAAAACGGTTGGGATTACAACGGAACATTCAAAGATGAACAGATACATGAGCATGACGATCTTAGACAGGTTCCTCTTGCCACTCTCAAGATGGGCAAGCATTTTGAACTGCCCTACCGCTTTGAACACTGCAGGGTTTTCTACACAAAGCCGGGTAATCATTCGATGAAGTGGCATCTGGCAAGTAGAGCTATCTGCGAATTACTTGCCGAAACAGATAATTGAAGTTATATTATCAGTGCATTCAAGCATAAAGGAGCATTAACTATGGATATAAGACCACTTGGTGAAAGAGTTCTTGTTAAGATTGATCAGGCAGAGGAAAAGACTGCCAGCGGACTTTTCATTCCCCAGACATCACAGGAAAAGACACAGTTCGGTTCTGTTGTTGCAGTTGGAGATGATGTTAAGTCAGTCAAGAAGGGAGACAGAATTCTTCATGACAAGTATGCCGGTACATCAATCAAGGTTGACGGTGATGACTACCTGATTCTCAACCTCAAGGATGTTCTTGCAGTCATCAAATAATTTGTTAAAAGATCTAAAGTAAAAGAGGACCTTGCGGTCCTCTTTTTTTTCAATACAGAAAGTTTTCTATGTATCTGCCCATTGTTTCCATGCTGCATTCCGGGTGGTTGCACTGTGGTAGGCTTGCAAGCATTGAGGCTCCATAGAACTTTTTGACTATGCGGGAATCCAGGATGATTACTATTCCCCTGTCGTTGCTGTGGCGCATCAGACGCCCGAAGCCCTGTTTGAGTTTTAGAACAGCATCAGGCAGGGTCATCTCATAGAAGCCGTTTCTCCCCTCTGCAGCAAGTTTGGCAAGTCTTGCCTTGTAGATGGGCTCATCAGGCATCCTGAACGGAAGTTTTGTGATTATTACCAATCTCAGGGTATTGCCCGGAGCATCAACACCTTCCCAGAAGCTGCTTGTGGCAAACAGAACACTGTCGGTATCGGTTTTGAATCGTTCAAGAAGTGAATACCTGTCAGCCTCTCCCTGGATTATTGTGTTAATGCCCATTGCATCAAAGCGTGGTCTGAGAGTAGCTGCAACCTCATTCATAAGTTTATAGCTGGTAAAGAGAACAAGAGCGCCTCCACCCGAGCTTTCTACGGCACTTCCTATGGATTCACAGAGGAAGGCTGCATACTCCTCCTCTTTTTCCTTACTGTAGTCTGGACAGTCATGGGGAGTCAGCAGCAGAAGACGGTTTGCAAAGTCAAATGGAGAATTATAAACCTTTCCTGTGAACTTCTTACGGTCTGCAGGAAGACCTACACAGTTGCACCAGTAACGGAAGTTGTCCCCTAGATTCATTGTTGCACTTGTACATACAGTTGCATCAACCTTGTTGAACAGAGCCTGTCTGAGAACAGGAGCAACATCCAGAGGCGATATTTTGAAGAAGATAGTCTTTATATCCCTGGTTCTGACCACTTCCAGGAAGTGAATGTCTTCGTTCCAGTCAACATAGTTTATGAAGGTTCTGAGAACATCGATTATGGCTGAAACACGGTTTCCATGGGCTGTAAGGTCTTCTCTGCGGTAGTCATCGCCTTCGGAAAGCTGGAGTTTGGAAGCAAAGACAGTCAGGGAGTTGATAAGGCTTGAACATGTTGCACACAGGGCATTTGCGGCATCCCTGATTTCATTGACAACTACTTCGGCGTTGTTCTTTGTAAGAAGCACATGCTCAAGTCTGTTGTACTCCATGAAGCTGAGAATTGAGGAATTGAGGGTTTCAGCCTCACCGTTGGCCTGCCCTATCAGACTTACCGTCTTTTCAAAGAGTTCTTTGTCGGGACAGTAAGGAGCCAGTAGGTCAAGAAGCCTGATTCCAGCACCCTTGTGCCAGCGGCTGTTGTAAATGAAGTCAAGCTGGCGTCTGAGAAGGCTTGAACTGAATTCTGCAGTGAAAAGATCGGTTGCATGACGCTCTATGTTGTGAGCCTCATCAATTACAAGATTCTTGAAAGGCGGAAGAATGCACTCTTCATCATAACCAAGGTTGCTCTCAAGCCTTGCAGCACTGTCAACAAAGAGAAGATGGTGGTTGCAGATAATGATCTGGGCCTGGGCAATCTTTCTTTTGGCTTTGAAGTAAAAACAATCCTTGAAGAAACTGCACTTGTTTCCATGGCAGAGGTCGGATTCACAGCAGACCTTGCTCCAGAGGTAATCATCATGTCTTCCTCTGTACTCAGACCTCAGCCCTGTCTCGGTTTTGTTTGCAAAGTCATTCAGTTCGTTATAAGTTGATGCTTCATCCTGCATTATAAGCGGGACTGAGGCCAGTTCTTCATTGAGTCTGTTCAGACAGATGTACTCATTTCTTCCAACTGCAAGTTCAACATTGCACTTCTTTCCGAATGCATTGAACAAAGCAGGAATATCCTTGTCCTTGAGTTGAAGCTGAAGAGTCTTTGTAGATGTTGCAATAACCGTGCGTTCATCCGGGTCATTGAATGCATTTATAAGTGCAGGAACAAGATAAGCAAAACTTTTACCGGTTCCTGTTCCGGCTTCGATACCGCATGTGGCATTATCGGAGAAGCATTGGCTGACATCGGAAGCCATTCTGATCTGGTCTTCCCTGTACTCATAACTGCCAAGAACCTGATTCAGCAGACCTCCTGCATCAAAGATGCTGTAAAGGTCATTTTCCATATTCTTCCAGTTTCCTCTGTACTGTCTTGCGTCCCAAACCTAGGACATCGGCGGTTTTGGTCTTGTTTCCGCCGCACCAGGCAAGTGTGGATGTGATAATAAGTTTCTCAGCCTCTTCCATTGTACTTCCAAGAGGAACTGTTATTTCGTCGGTACGAGGAGAACGGCTTATGTTTACAGGAAGGTCGTTCAGGTCTATGAGGTTACCTCGGCACATTACAACTGCACTCTCAATGCAGTTTCCAAGTTCCCTTATATTACCCGGCCACTCGTAGTTGAACAGAGCACTTCTGGCACTGTTTGTAAAACCTTCAATGTTCTTATTGTTCTCTTTTGCATACTTGTTCAGAAAATGCATGGCAAGAAGAGGAATATCTTCCTTTCTGTCCCTGAGAGGCGGTACTTCAAGTCTCACGACATTGAGACGGTAGTACAGATCTTCTCTGAAGCGGCCCTCTTTCATCTCCTGCTCAAGATTTCTGTTGGTCGCAGCAAGAACTCTGACATCAACCTTTACGGTTTTCTCTCCTCCAACCTTCTCAAACTCATGCTCCTGCAGGACTCTGAGAAGTTTAATCTGGGTGCTCTGGCTTATTTCACCGATTTCATCCAGGAAGATTGTTCCGCCGTCAGCCTGTTCGAAACGTCCGCGGGTTTCTGATATAGCACCGGTAAAGGCACCTTTTACATGTCCGAAAAGTTCACTTTCGAGAAGGTTTTCATTCAGAGCTGCACAGTGAACCTTGATAAAGGGTCTGTTTGAACGGTCAGAGTAAGAGACTATTGCATTTGCAACAACTTCCTTTCCTACCCCGCTTTCTCCGGTAATGAGTACGGAAGCCTTTGAAGGGGCTATCTGCTGGATTGTATCCAAAAGTCTCTGGACAGCCTGGCTCTTTCCTACCATTGAGGAATAGGTGGTACCCTTTTTGAGCCTGTCCAGTTCATTCTGAAGTTCTTCGTTCTTTCGGACCATGTCACGGGCCGAAAGACTCTTCTTTATCAGAACAAACAGGTGGTTCAGGTTTACAGGTTTTGTCAGGAAATCAACAGCACCGTTCTGCATGGCAGTAACGGCATCTTCAATTGTTCCATGACCTGTCAGAACAACAACAGGAAGGGTCGGATATGAAGAATAAATCTTTTTGAGAAGAGAAGATCCGTCAAGCCCCGGCATCCTGAGGTCAGTTATAACCATGTCTATCTCACGGCTGTTGATGATGTTCCAGGCCTCTTCTCCGTCTGCAGCGGGGATTCCTTCATAGCCTTCCATCTCCACAGCCTGAACAAGGCCGTTTCTGATATTTACTTCATCATCAACAATAAGGATTGTGCTTTTCACTGTTTTCCTCCGGTTGGTGCCAGTCTGTATCTCTCACTTCTGGGAACAGGAATGCTGAGTGTGAACTCACTTCCAGTTCCTGCTTCTGATTTCACAGAAACCTCTCCGTTATGAAGTTTAATAATCTTGAAGATATTTGTTAATCCAAGGCCTGTACCATTTGACTTTGTTGTGTAGTAAGGCTCGAAGATTTTTCCCATCTGTTCCTCAGTCATACCGCATCCGTTGTCTTCAACGCTTATATGTATGCTGTCCCCTTCCATAGATGTATGGACAGTTATTACTCCGTCGTTACGCTCCTGATCAATTGCCTGCATGGCATTGCGGATAAGATTGAGGATGCACTGCTCAATTAGATTGGGATCAAGTTCTGCGTTGGGAAGACTTGTTGCAAAATCTCTGACAAGTGTAATCTTCTGGGATTCAACCTCAGGCTGGGCAACATCACAGGCTTTTGAAACAACCTTGTTCACCGCTGTAAGTTCGGTCTTGATGTTTACAGGTTTTACTGCAAACAGGAAGTCCACGCTGATTGAGTTCAGACGCTCAATCTCATCACTGATTATGGAAAGACTCTTTTCAGCATCTTCTTTTTTCAAACAACCTTCACTTTCCAGCTTTCTCTGAAGCAACTGAAGATATATTGAAATAGATGCAAGAGGATTCTTTATTTCATGGGCAATGCCTGCCGCCATTGTAGTCATTGCAGCAAGACTTTCGTTCTTAAGATACTCTTCTCTTATTTTCTTAAGGAACGTAATGTCCTGGAAGCAGAACAGCTTCAGATTTTTGTCAGGAACCTTGGACGTGTATATTCTGATATCCATCTTTCCGTACATGGAAGACTCATGGACATACTGGTACTCTTCATCAAGATTTCTGGCAATGCTGTCCATGATGAAAGAGCATATTCCTTTGTCCTTGAAGAACTTATTTACATTGACTCTGTCAGCATTCTTGTGTTTGACGCAGGGAGCCAGGGTATAAACCGTGGCATTGAAGTACAGAATTGTACCATCCTTATCAACAAGCACATATGCTGTATCGGATGCATCAAGAACTTCTGACCTGTACTTGATATCAAGAGACTGGGAATCCAGGATGCGGGCAATCTCGTCCGGAGTAAGCTTTGCAATCTTTGTCAGTGCCTTATCTGTGAATCTGCTCACGACAGCACCTCCAGTGTTCTGAACAGAACAAAATCAAAGGTAAGACGGTTCATCTGGTTGAAGGATGAAGCTTTGGAAACCATTGATTCTATCTGCTCGGTAAGATAACTGCACTTTCTCTCACTGATTTTACCCTCATTGTACCTGTTTCTGATTTCAGATGTAAGAAGCTCGTAAAACCTGCTCCATGTCCTGTTCTTTTCAAGTTCCTGGACAAGGGCATTGATATCGGGCTTCTTTCCGGTTGATAAAATCTCTGCACTCTGAAGAAGGAGCTTGTCATCGGTTCCGCTCATTGTCAGGAAGAAGGACTTGAGATCCCTGTAATCGTTTGGATTCACAAAGAGGTTTGCAAGAATTCTGTTCTTCTCTTCTACAGTCATATCGGGAAATACAAAGTGCCTGACACGGGACAGAATTGTCTGCCCTATCCTTCCCGGATTTGACGATATAAGAATGAAATATGTGTCTGAAGGCGGTTCCTCAAGAATCTTCAGAAGGGAGTTTGAAACACTCTCTCCGCTGTTCTCTATTCCTTCTATAATGATAACCTTAACCTTTCCGTCGGCAGAGTACTCAGAGCACCATCTTCTGATATCGCGTATCTTTCCGATTGTTACTGCCTGGGTATTGGGAGACGGATAGAGTTTTTCCAGAGAAGACTCCAAAGAGTCTGCCCATTTGGGGACATCGTCCTCCTTCAGGGACGGAAGGCGGGAAAGCAGATCCATGGCCTCCCCCGCCTCAGAAAACTTTCTCTTACCTGTCTGGGACTGAGAATCCAGAAGGGCTCCGTGGAACTGCTTCAGAAAGGTAAGTACTGTTCTTTTAAGAAGGTCTGCGGCAGTAGCGTTCCTGTGCTTTCTGTAAAGATTCAGGGCTGCCCTAATGTCAATGCTGTTGTTGCGGTCTGATAAGACCAGTGTGCTTTCAAGGCCTGCCCCAAGCTTGTCTGCAACATTTACAGCTGCATACATTCTTCCGCTGTAACGTGTACCGGAAAAGAGGCTGCAGTAAGGAAAGTTGCCGCTGTCAAGCAGGTCTTCAAACATCAGACAAGAACCTGGACCTGGGTTGTGACAATATTGAACAAAGGCATGATGACTTTTGAAGAGATAAGGCTCTGTGAGAATGCTTCCTGCAGATCAAAAAGGCTCTGATATGCAAGAAGGGCCTCTACAACACCAATAATCAGTATTGCTTCAACAAGTCCGAGAAAGAAGCCAAGAATATTGTCAATGAATGAAATGTTTGCTGTGTCTGTTATTTTCTTGAGCATGGTTCCAATCATCTTTACCAGAAGGAAACCGATGATGAACAGACCAACATAGCTGATCAGTGAACTGACCCATCCCGGGATGTGGAGATTATCCTGAATTGTAGGATAAATGGCCTTTGTAAACATGAGTGCAACAGTAACACCGGCAATATAGCCGGATTTCTGTGCAAACTCTTCAATAAAGCCTTTGATTGCGCCCCAGATAGCCATGATTGCGCAAATTACAATGATTATCCAGTCAACTGTATTTAACATAGCTTACATTATACTTATCACCCTTTCCGATTGAAAGGCTTTTTACTATACTTGTCGTATGAGTTTTCTTACAAAATTATTCGGCACAAAGAACGATAAGGATATAAAGGCTCTCCAACCCATTGTTGATGCAGTAAATGCAAAGGAATCATGGGCAAAGGGTCTGAAAGATGAAGATTTTCCAAAACAGACGGAAGCTTTCAGGCAACGTCTTGCCAACGGAGAAACGAAGGAAAGCATACTTCCCGAAGCTTTTGCACTTGCCAGGGAAGCTGCATTCAGGGTTCTTGGAGAGCGTCATTACGATGTCCAGATAATGGGTGCAATTGTTCTTCATCAGGGTAAGATTCTTGAACTGAAAACCGGCGAAGGAAAGACACTTACTGCAGTTCCCGCTGCCTATCTGAATGCACTTGACGGAAAAGGTGTCCATGTAGTCACAGTCAACGACTATCTTGCCCAGCGCGATGCCGGCTGGATGGGTCCAGTCTACTCCTTCCTTGGTCTTACAACCGGAGTCATTGTCAGCAACATGGACAATGAAAGACGCAGACAGTCCTACAGCTGCGATATCACATACGGAACAAACAACGAATTCGGCTTCGACTATCTTAGGGATAACATGAAATACAGGCTGGAAGATAAGATTCAGCCTAAACATAACTACTGTATCGTAGACGAGATAGACTCTATTCTCATAGATGAGGCACGTACTCCCCTTATCATTTCCGGTCCTGCGGACGATGATACCGAGCTTGCACGCAATGCTGAGAAGATTACTCCCTACTTCAAGGAGTGTGAGAAGGATCCCCAGACAGGTGAATATCCTGTTGTCTCTGCCTTTGCACGTTTTGAGGAAGGCGCAAAGCTTGAGCCGGACGGAGACTACATGATTGATGAGAAGTCAAAACGTGTAAGCTTCACAAAGGAAGGAATGGTCCATATGGAACAGCTCCTTCAGAAGATGAACGTAATCAAAGGTTCACTGTATGACGATGAGAACTTTGAGTATGTTCACTACGTTACACAGGCCATGGTTGCCAAACTTCTCTACCACCGCGATACCGACTACGTTGTTGTAGACAACCAGGTACAGATTGTTGATGAATTTACAGGACGTATCCTCTACGGCAGGCGTTATTCAGACGGTCTTCATCAGGCAATTGAAGCAAAAGAGCATATAAAGGTTTTGGGAAAGAACAGAACCCTTGCAACTATTACATTCCAGAACTTCTTCAGAATGTATTCAAAGCTGTCCGGTATGACCGGTACTGCAGACACTGAAGCAGGTGAATTCAATGCAATTTACAATCTGGATGTTGTTGTAATACCTACAAATGTACCTGTTCAGAGAAAGGATCTTGATGACCTTGTATTTCTTAATGAGAACTTCAAATACGCTGCAATCTGCCAGGAGATAAAGAGAGTCCATGAGACAGGTCAGCCTATCCTTGTAGGTACTGTGTCAATTGAAAAATCCGAACTTCTATCTGCCCTGATCAGACGCATGGGCATTCCCCATGAGGTTCTCAATGCAAAGAACCATGCACGTGAAGCAGCCATTATCGAGAATGCAGGTGCTGTCGGTGCTGTTACCATAGCCACAAACATGGCCGGTCGTGGTACAGATATCAAACTTGGCGGTTCTCCTGAGTCAATGGCCCGCAAAATCTGCGGTTCTGAAGCAACTGAAGAGGAATTCAAAGCTGCCCGTGAAAAAATAATGCCACAGTGGAAGGCTGAATACGAAAAGGTCAAGAATCTGGGTGGTCTGTACATTCTGGGAACTGAGAGACATGAGTCCAGACGTATAGATAACCAGTTGCGCGGTAGAAGCGGAAGACAGGGAGACCCGGGTACATCCCGCTTCTTTGTAAGTTTTGACGATACCCTGCTCCGCCTCTTTGCAAAGGACAATGTCAAGGCAATGATGGGACGTCTCGGAATGAACAGCGGAGAAGCTATTGAGAATCCGATGGTAAGCCGCGTTATTGAAACAGCCCAGAAGCGTGTTGAAGAGAGAAACTTTGAGATTAGAAAGCATCTTCTTGAGTATGATGATGTTCTCAATGAGCAGAGAAACTTCATCTACTCACAGCGTGATGAGATTCTCTCAGACAAAAACATTATCCAGAGGGCTCTGAATGCATGTTATGACCTTATTGATGACTGTTCCGACGAAGAACCTGATACTGCCAAACTCATCACTCTCCTTTCAGACCGCATTGGTTTTGACTATGCCCTTACAGAGGAAGATTCAAAGCTTGACAGAAAGACCCTGGTTCAGAAAATCAAGGATGCCGTAAAAGCAGCACTTGATTCCAAAGTAATGACAATTAGTGTTCCAGTTTTCTCAATCTTTATTCAGCAGAACTATCTGCGCCAGATTGATATCAGATGGCAGAACCACCTTGAAGAGCTTGAAGATCTGAGAGATTCAGTATCTCTTCGCTCCTATGCACAGAAGAATCCTCTTCTGGAGTACAAACTTGAAGGTTTTGACATCTTTGACACAATGATAGGCCAGATCAAGAGTTCTGTTGTAAAGACAATGAACAGGGTTCAGATACGCAACGACAACCGCGCAGAACGCAGGAGCCAGATTAAGACAAGCGAAAGCCACTCTGTTGAATCTGCATTCAGATCCGCAGGTCCTGCACCGGCTCGTGAGAATCCTGTATCCCCTGTCCAGGTAATCAGAAGCACACCGAAGGTAGGCAGAAACGATCCCTGCCCCTGCGGTAGCGGTAAGAAATACAAAAACTGCCACGGCCGTAACATGAACAACGGCTGAGGCAGTTTCTGTCTTTATTTGCTTTTAATTTCGTGAAGAATTTTCTTTACTTCAGGATCAGTGTAGCACTGGTCAATTTCCTCGTCTGTCAAGCCGACAAGTTCATGACACAGGTAGTGAATCCATGTCTCATCCTCGGGTTTGTTGAGGACGTGCTTGCGGCACCAGTAGTCGGGCTGGACGGGAAGCGGTTTTGTATCCTTGTAAAGTGGAACCTTGTAGTCGTAAACAGCAATCTTCAGATCCTCGCGGGGAATACCCTTGTCCATGATAATCTGACCAAGCTTGTTTACTGTGTTACCTGTATCGAAGATATCGTCAACAAGAAGAACTTTGTCTCCGTATCTGAGGAAGTCTGGTGAGTATGTCCAACCATCAACAAAGACCTTTGTCTCCTCTCCCGGAATCAGACTGTAACGGCTTCTTGCAACAACTGCTGCATAAAGAACCGGTCTTCTGTTTTCCTTCTTGCAGACAATCTTGAAGTACTCTGAAATGACGTTTGCAAGATAAACACCGCCTCTCAGGGATACATAGATGACATCCGGAATAAATCCGTCTTCAACATGCATCTTGTATGCAAGTTTAAGTGCGCTGTCTCTGATCACGTCATGTGGTATGAAATCCTTTGCCATCTCTGTTCTCCTTTAAACCTGTGATAGTATCTCAAGGCCGTTGTGAGTCATCGCAACGGTGTGTTCAAAATGAGCGGAAGGTCTTCCGTCCGCTGTAACAACAGTCCAGTCGTCATCAAGGACGTCTACCCTGTGTGATTTTGCTGTAATCATAGGCTCAATTGCAAATACCATTCCCTCACGGATTCTGGGGTTTCCCATCATCGGGCTGGTATAGTTGGGAACTTCCGGATCTTCATGGACTTTGAGCCCTACTCCATGACCGCAGTAATCTCTTACTACTCCGAATCCGTTTCTGTCTGCATGCTTGAATACGGCTGCACCGATATCCTGAATTCTTGCATGAGGCTGTGAAGCAGCTTCAATGCCCTTGTACAGGCATTCACGAGTGACTTTGATAAGTTTTGCCTTATCTTCAGAAACCTCTCCTATGGCCCATGTTCTTGCGCTGTCGGAGATGTAGCCTTTCAGGTTGATACAGGTGTCTACTGAAACAATGTCCCCTTCGTTGATTATGTGGTTCTTGCGGGGAATTCCGTGTATTACCTCTTCATTGACACTAACGCATGTTGCAGCAGGAAAGCCTTCATAGTGAAGAATTGCAGGTTTTCCACCATGGGAAATAATCCACTCATGGCAGTAAGCATCAACATCTCTTGTGCTCATACCAGGCTTGATTCTTCCGTCAAGTGAATCAAGAAGACGGCAAAGCATCTGACAGCTCTTTCTGATACCTTCAATCTGATCTTCAGTTTTCAGAATGATCATTAAGTGACCTCACTGCCGTATCAAGAATTCCGTTGACAAATCTGTAACTGACCTCGTTACTGTATTCCTGTGAAAGCTTTACAGCTTCATCAATTACACTGTGTGCAGGAACTTCCTTGCAGTAGAGCAAGGTGAAAAATGAAATCCTTAGAATATTTCTGTCAACGATATTAATGTTCTCAAGCCTTCTCTTGACTGAAAAACGAGTTATAAGGGAGTCAAGTTCATCAATATGTTCCAATACTCCGTTTATAAGAAGTGCGGCATAAAGGACAACATCTGTCTCCAGAGCCTGTTCTTCTGCCGCAGTATAACCGGCAAGCCCCTCGGAATACGGGAGGCTTACCTCTTTTATTCTGTTGTTTATATCAATTGAATAAAGTGTTTGAAGGGCTATGGCCCTTGCCAGGTGTCTGGTTTTCATCAGACACCTGTTTTTGTAACTGTTGCCTTCTCCAGAAGTTCGGGGAGCAACTTCTCATTTAGAGCAATAGAGAGAGCCTGGTTATAGAACTCTTCAAGAATTGCTTCTGTGAGGAACTGTCTTACGGTATAACCTTCAGCATACTCGTCTTCGAGTCCGAGAACACGTGCATCGCTGTGAGCAATAAGCTTGAAGATATGATATCCGGAAGGACCTTCAACAACCTTGCTTATCTGACCGACGCTGAGAGAGAATATAGTATTGACTCCGTCTTCTCCGAAGTACTGAACGCCGATTTCGCTGTCTTTCTCAAGCCAACCGGAAATTACACCGCCGTTTGTATTTGAACCGCTGTCCTGTGAATAATCAATAACAGCCTTCTCAAATGTAAGGACTCCGGTATTAATTCTGGTCTTGATAGAATTCATTGTGTTGAGTCTTGTTGCATTCTCTGCAGCATCATCTGAAAGAGGAATAAAGATATGGGCAACTCTGACGCTTTCCTTTACGTTGAAAAGATTAATGTTGTCGTTGTATGTCTTCTGAATCTGCTCTTCTGTAGGATCAGTGATTATCTCATTGATGAAGTCTGCATAGTTTGTTGTAAGGTACTTTTCAACAATAATCTGGGGAAGAACCTGGTTTGCAAAATCAGAGACAGTAATACCGAGAGACTTTGTAATAAAGTCCTGTACCTGTTCAGCTGTAAGAGAGATGCCGTACTGAGCAGCAACAGTGTAAGCAGCCTGAACAACATAGTACTGGAGTTCTTCTTCAGTGAGGTTTGCAGCTTCGTTTTCAACAAACTGTGCATAGAGAGCCTGAAGGATGAGAGCATTAACAGCTGTCTCTGCATCAACAACTTCACCTGCTTCCTTTGCACTAGAAATATACTCATCAACCATACCCTTTGTAATTGTAGTCTCTGTATAGAGTTTTACAGTTGCAAGAACTGTTGAGCTGGTTGTAATTGTCGTAACCTGTGTCTTCTCTGCTTCGGGAAGAACAGTAATAACTTCTTCTTTCTTTTCCTCTTTCTTTCCACCGGCAAATACAGGTGAAACAATTGTAAGGAGGATAAGCAATGCGATTAAAAACTTCTTCATGGATAATCTCCTAATAATTCAGCCGCATATTTAACATGCGGCTGAAGTGTTTTGTTACAGAAAATCAGTTAGATGAAACTGTTTCTGTTGTAGCTGCTGTCTTTGCGGCTGTTGAAAGAACAGAACCGTCAGAAGTCTTGTTAACAATTCCGATAAGAACGGCAAGAACAAAGAATGCTACAACAAGCCAAGCAGTAATCTTGTTGATGTACTTGTTGGTCTGACCACCAAAAGCACTTTCACTGCCGCCACCAAAGACTCCGCCGAGACCGGCATTGTCTTCACTCTGAATGGCAACAATGAAGATCAACATAAGGCTGACTGCAACAAACAGAACAATAAGAATTACACTTAATACAGCCATATATTCTATTTCTCCAATTATACGCAATGTACGATGGGGAGGAACTTGTCCAGTGTAAGAGAAGCACCGCCCACCAGAGCACCGTCAATGTTTTCCTTAGCCATAAGCTCTTTAACATTGTCAGGCTTTACTGAACCACCATACTGTATTATTGCCTTTTCTGCAACATCTGCAGAATACTTCTTTTCAAGCAGGCTGCGGATAAATGCATGTGCGCTGTCAGCATCATCGGGAGATGCAGTTCTGCCTGTTCCGATTGCCCATACAGGCTCGTAGGCAATAGTTATCTTCTCCATCTGGGAAGCCTCTACTCCTTCAAGACCGACATTGATCTGTTCGGAAAGAACTGCCTCAAGCTTTCCGCCTTCTCTTTCCTCAAGAGTTTCACCTACGCAGAGGACAACTTCCATTCCGCTCTTGAGAGCAAGAAGAACCTTGCGGTTGATGAAGCTGTTTGTTTCTCCATAGTAGAGTCTTCTTTCGCTGTGACCGAGAATAACAGTATTGACTCCAATGTCCTTGAGCATGTCGGGAGCAATCTCACCAGTGTATGCACCGTTTTCATGATCGTTCATGTTCTGTGCTGCAACTGTGACGTTTGATCCTTTGAGAACTCTTGCAACGTCGGGAAGGCAGACAAATGTAGGAGCAACCATGACTCTTACCTTTGCATCCTTAACCTGTTCCTTCAGGGCCTTTGCGAATTCAACTGCCTGTGAAGGAACCATATTCATTTTCCAGTTTCCTGCAATATAAAGCTTTCTCATTATACTTATTTCCTTATTTCTCAAGAGCTTTGATTCCGGGAAGTACCTTGCCTTCAAGGAATTCAAGAGATGCACCGCCGCCTGTTGAAACGTGGCTGATCTTGTCTGCAAGACCGAACTTGTTAATAGCAGCAACTGAATCTCCGCCGCCTACAACTGTTGTTGCATCTGTAGCAGCAAGAGCCTTTGCAACCTCTTCTGTTCCCTTTGCAAATGCTGCAAATTCAAATACGCCCATGGGTCCGTTCCATACGACGCTCTTTGCGCTCTTAAGTGCATCTGCAATGAGTTTGACTGTCTTGGGACCGATATCCATACCTACAAGGTTCTCAGGAATGTCTGCACTGTCAACGAGAACAGGCTTTGCATCCTCTGCAAACTGCTCTGCACAAACATGATCAACGGGAAGAACAACCTTGACGCCCTTCTTCTCTGCTGCTGCAAGGAACTTCTTTGCTGTGTCCTCGAATTCAGCCTCGAAGAGAGACTTTCCGATTGTGTGTCCCTGTACCTTGAGGAATGTATAAGCCATTCCGCCGCCGATTACGATTGTGTCACAGGTCTTTGCAAGTGATTCCAGAACTGAAATCTTTGTGGAAACCTTTGAACCACCGATAACAGCAACAAAGGGCTTTGCAGGATTCTCAAGAAGAGGAGCCATGAACTTGACTTCCTTTTCAATAAGGAATCCGGCGTATGCGGGAAGATAGTGTGAAAGGCCTTCTGTTGTGGCATGTGCTCTGTGGGCAGTACCGAAGGCATCGTTTACGTAGACATCGCCGAAGGCAGCAAGAGCCTTTGCAAAGTCAGGATTGTTCTTCTCCTCATCGGGATAGAAACGTACGTTCTCAAGAAGAAGGACTTCACCAGCCTTGAGGTTCTTCACATCCTGCTCTACTTCAGGACCGATTACGTCCTTTGCCATCTTGACGGGTCTGCCAAGGAGCTGTGCAAAGCGCTCGCATACGGGAGCAAGTGAGAATTCGGGGTTCTTCTGTCCCTTGGGTCTTCCAAGGTGTGTCATTACGATGACTGAAGCGCCTTCCTGCTCAAGGATGTACTTGATTGTTGGAAGAGCACTCTTGATTCTTGTATCGTCTGTTACAACTCCGTTTTTAAGAGGAACGTTGAAATCAACTCTGATAAGTACCTTTTTGTTTTTAAGATCAGCTTCTCTGATTGTGTTCAAAACCATAATAGTCTCCAAATAGAACAAAAGGTCTGCATTTCACAGACCTTTTGCTTTCAAGAAAATAATCAGCCGTTTACTTTCTTCATGTGTGCAATGAGGTCGAGAACCTTGTTGGAGTATCCGATCTCGTTGTCATACCATGAAACAACCTTTACGAATGTGTCTGTAAGTGCAATACCGGCCTTGGCATCGAAGATTGATGTTCTCTTGTCACCAAGGAAGTCTGAAGAAACAACTGCATCTTCTGTGTATCCGAGGATACCCTTGAGGCTTGTCTCTGAAGCTTTCTTCATTGCTGCACAGATTTCCTCGTACTTGGCGGGCTTTGCAAGGTTGACTGTGAGGTCAACAACTGAAACGTCAAGTGTGGGAACTCTCATTGACATACCTGTGAGCTTGCCGTTGAGGGAAGGAATAACCTTTCCTACTGCCTTTGCTGCACCTGTTGAAGAAGGAATGATGTTTCCTGATGCTGCTCTTCCGCCTCTCCAGTCCTTCATTGAAGGCCCGTCAACAGTCTTCTGTGTTGCTGTTGTTGAGTGGACAGTTGTCATAAGACCATCTGTGATTCCCCAGTTGTCATTGAGAACTTTTGCGATAGGAGCAAGACAGTTTGTTGTACATGAAGCGTTTGAAACGAACTGTGTGCCCTTTACATATGTATCTTCGTTGACACCGACAACGAACATGGGAGTGTCGTCTTTTGAAGGAGCTGACATAACAACATACTTTGCACCAGCTGCAAGGTGAGCCTGAGCCTTCTCCTTTGTGAGGAAGAGACCTGTTGACTCAACAACATACTCTGCACCAACTGCATCCCACTTAAGCTGTGCGGGATCTTTCTCTGCTGTTACTCTGATCTTCTTGCCGTTGACGATAAGAAGTGAGTTCTCAACATCGCACTCGATTGTGCCGTTGAACTGACCATGCATTGTGTCATACTTGAGCATGTAGCCAAGGTAGTCTACCGGGCAAAGGTCATTGATACCTACAATTTCAACATCTGTGCGCTCCATAGCTGCACGGAAAACAAAACGACCGATTCTTCCAAATCCGTTGATACCTACTTTCATTGATATTCCTCCGAATAAAAATTCATCTACTACTATATTGTTAAATAGCCTTTAGGTCAATAAAGCGTCACTGCTGAAGCAGCGTGGAAAGGTCTATTGAAAAACCTTTCAGATTCTCGGCAATCACAGATGCCGAAGCCCTCTTCAGATCCCTTGGAATTCTTCTTCCGTCAGTAAAGAACAGAAGCGGAATGAACTTATCCCTGGAAGCTGAAATTATGTTGCCTATGGTTCCGGTCTGGTCCAGCATCGTAACTGCCAGAGCCTTGATGTGATAGGCCTTGTATCTGTTCACGAGAAGCATGATATCCGAATACTTCATTGTAGCCGGAACGGTAAGAACAAAGGCGTAATCAGAAGTATTCACGCTGCTGAAAACTTCTGAAATAAGATTATCAGGAGCAGCCGTGTCCACCATGATTACATCTGAGGATGAGAATTCGTTCACTGCGTCTGCAAATTCACCGGAATCCGCACATACCCTGTAGGGTCTGTTCAGAGCACTTCCCAGTTTTGACAACTGGTCTGCAGTTCCGGGATTGTTGCTGATTGAAATAAGGGAAATGCTTTTATCAGCAAACAGTGCTGCAATCTTGGCCATGGTTGTGGTCTTTCCACTACCCTCTGAGCCAAGCATGACAAACATGTGAGGCAGGTTTGTCTGATCATTGTAATCAATGTCCACAGAACCGATGATTCTGTCTGCAAGGGTTGTTTCAACATCCTTCTGGCTTGGAACGGCAGGAAGGGCCTTCTCAAGCTGCTTCACAACATCAGCTTTCATCCACTGGATGTACTGCTGTGAAAAGTCGTTGTTCTCAAGAATTCTTACTGCATGCTCTGCCAGAGGTTCAATTGAAACTGTCGGAAATTCACGCTCAGGTGCAGGCTTACGGGGATCCGGAGTCTTTGCCTCCTGCTCAAATCTGAGAAGTTCTTTTTTCTCTTCTGTTTCCTTGCTCTCTTTTACAGGTTTTGCAGGTTCTGTTCCGTCGTCAGCCAGGAAGCAGATTATCTCACAGCTGCGTTTTACACCAAGGCCAAGGAAGCCCCTGGCCTGTTTATCTCTTCTGCTGTGGATTCTCAGCCTGTCACCATACTGCTGATGGGCTTTTTTCACAGCTTCTTCATATGTTCTTGCTTCGATGGTTATATAGTTCATATACGGTTAGCAAGTGTATAACAAATCACAATATGTATCTAGTGAGGTCCTGGTTCTTTACAACATCTGTAAGACGCTCATTTACATAGTCCGGAGTGATTGTTATTGTCTGACCGCTCAACTCATCTGCACTGAAGCTCAGTTCCTCAAGAAGAATCTCCATTATGGTGTAAAGTCTTCTTGCACCTATGTTCTCCTGCCTTGAATTTACCTCGAAGGCAATTTCAGAGATACGTCTGAGAGCGGGTTCTGTGAATACAACATCAACGCCTTCAGTCTTGAGCAGTTCCCTGTACTGGAGAGTGATGGCGTTTTCAGGTTCGCTGAGAATTCTGAAGAAGTCATCTGCAGTAAGGTCATCAAGCTCCACTCTGAGGGGGAATCTTCCCTGAAGCTCAGGAATCAGGTCGCTGGGCTTTGATACGTGGAAGGCTCCGGCTGCTATGAAGAGAATATGTGCTGTATCAATCACACCCCACTTTGTTGAAACTTTTGTTCCTTCAACTATGGGGAGAATATCCCTCTGAACACCTTCACGGGAAACATCAGGACCTGAAGTTGCACCGTTCTTTCCGGCAATCTTGTCTATCTCGTCTATGAAGACAATGCCCATCTGCTCGGTTCTTTCCTTGGCAAGATCTACGACCTTTTCCTGGTCAATGTTGCGGTCCATCTCCTCTTCCGTGAAGATTTCCCTGGCCCTCTTGATTGTAATCTTGTGCTTTTTGCCGCGGTTCTGGACGTTCTGGAAGATGTTTCCGATGTTGTTCATCGCATTCTGGAAGTCATCCATCGATCCAACCATGCCGATTTCGACGCTCTTGGGTCTGAATGAAACGTTTACTTCAACCTCGGTGTTCTCGAACTCGCCCTTTCTCAGTTTCTCGCGCACCAGTTCCCTGGCCTGCTTTCCGGCCTCATCAAACTGGGCATCGGCAGAGCCGGGTTTGGGCATTGAGGGAATGAGAAGGTCTATGAGGCGCTCTTCAACAACAAGCTTGACCTTTTCCTCGTTCTTGGCAGCAAGCTCACGTCTGACCATTGATACAGCAGAACCCATAAGGTCCTTTATCATGGACTCCACATCACGTCCTACATAGCCCACTTCTGTGAACTTTGTAGCTTCAACCTTGATGAACGGAGCATTGGAGAGTCTTGCTATTCTTCTGGCAATCTCGGTTTTACCTACTCCTGTAGGTCCGATCATGATTATGTTCTTCGGATAGACTTCATCACGGATATTGTCCGGAAGTCTCTTTCTTCTTGTTCTGTTACGTATTGCAACTGCAATTGTTCTCTTTGCCTTATCCTGACCTATTACGTATTTGTTCAGTTCACGGACAATCTGTGAGGGAACCATATCGTCAAGATTGAATGCCTTTTCCACAGGTACAATGTTGTTATCCATCAGATTTCCTCCACAAGGAATTTGTCATCGGTATAGATACAGATTGACGAGGCAATCTGCATTGATTTGATTGCTATTTCAGCTGCGCTCAGGTCCTTTGCACAGTCAAGATATGCCCTTGCAGCGCTGAGTGCATAGTTACCGCCGCTGCCGATGGCAATTGCATCATACTCCGGCTCAAGGACATCGCCAGTTCCTGAAATGAGAAAGATCTGCTTTCCGTCTGAAACCAGAATCATTGCCTCAAGGCGTCTAAGGCCTTTATCCATTCTCCACTCTTTTGCAAGTTCCACGGCAGAACGTGTCAGATCTCCGTTGAACTCATGAAGCTTTTTCTCAAACAGTTCGAACAGGGTGAATGCATCTGCAGTTGAACCGGCAAAACCTGTGATGATTTTGTCGTCAAAGATTCTTCTGACCTTCCTTGCATTACCCTTCATGATTGTGTCACCGGCTGTGACCTGTCCGTCTCCGGCTATTGCTACATGTCCGTCCTTTCTGACGGCAATTATTGTTGTTCCTTTAAAACTCATCAGTCCTTCCTTCCATGGGGATGGGCGTCCCTGTAAATTTTCTCAAGTCTTTTTCCTGTTACGTGAGTGTATATCTGGGTCGTTCCTATGCTTTCATGGCCCAGAAGTTCCTGCACAATTCTTATATCTGCATTGTTGTCCAGCAGATGTGTGGCAAAGGTATGCCTGAATACGTGCGGTGTGAACTTCTTGGTCAGTCCCAGTTCATCACGATACCTGTCAAAAATAATGTGAATTGTCGAAACCGGCAACTTTTTCCCCTTTTTATTAATTAAAAATGTGCCGTCATCCACCGTTTTTGCCTGTTCAATGACCATTTTGCGCACCGGAAGGTATTCTTCAAGCATCTTTATGGCTCTGTCAGTGAGAAACACATAGCGCTGCTTGTTGCCCTTTCCGGTTACCAGAACCCTTCTGCCCTCAATGTTGATGTCCTGAATATTCATGTCCATCAGTTCTGAAAGTCTGCACCCGGTTGAGTAGAACATGTTGAACATCGTCACTTCCATAAGTGATGTGTAATCGTTGTACGGATAATTGAGAAGTTTGTCTATTTCTTCGGAAGACAGGACAACGGGAATTCTCCTGCCCTGCTTTGCCCTTCTTACAGCTTTGAAAGGCTGTTTCTTTACAATTCCTGTTTCACATAGGTTGTGGAAAAAGCTTCTGTTTGCACTGAGGATTCTGTTGATTGTTGCCGGACTGAGTCGTTCTTCATAAAGACTGACGGTAAAGGCTCTGGCATCCTCCTCCACCATATCGGTCACATCCATTGAATGGGCATTGAGCCAGTCCTCAAGCCGCCTCAGGTCATGCTCATAGGAGATGGCGGTCTTTTCGGAGTATCCGGCAACGTCTTTAAGGTAGGAGATGTACTGTTTTATGTACTGATCCATCAGGGATAATATATCAGACTAATCGATTATCTGATAGTACGAATCCCCATATCTGTAGCCTGTCTTTGCCTTTCTTACCTTGTACTGAAGACTTACAGCCTGTTCAAAGACAGGGCAGCCCTCATCGTACAGCCTCTGGGTCCCGGTTCTGCTCCTCGTTACCCCCAGCCCTGCCTCAGTTACATAGATATCCCGTCCCATCTGACATGCAAGATCCGCGGTTATTTCAGAGCCTGACTTTATGGGTGACTGGACCACGATGCAGAAGGAGCCCAAGGCGGCAATAATCTGATTCCTGTTGGGGAAGTTCTGCTTCAGAGGCGGCATGTCGGGTGCAAAGCGGCTTATTACGCTGCCACCTGCATCCGTTATCCTCTTTCTCATCCTCTCTGCCCCATAGGGATAGTTCACATTTAGCCCGCAGCCCAATACAGACACAAGAGGAGCCTTCCAGCCGTTTTCAAGAGCTGTAAGAGCGCCGTTTACAGCCCCCTGGTCGCAGCCCTCGGCGTTTCCTGTAACTGTTCCGATTCCGTTCAGGCCTAAAGTAAAACCGGTCCTGAACGATTCCTGCAGGCCTTCCAGATCACATCTGCGTGTCCCTACTACCCCTGCTTTTATTTCCGTATCGGGGATTCTTCCTTCAACAAAGAGAAAGAACGGCAGGTACTTTTCCAGTGGTCTGAAATCCGGATAACCGGGACTTCCGTAAACCCAGAGTTTTCTGTCTCCCTGTTTTTCGAGCCATTTCAGTGATTCATAGACTTCTCTTGAATAATCACACCTGAACTTCCTTCTGAATTCAAACAGGCTGATTTCCTCATACATGAGACTTCTTCTCTTCTCCAAAGTCAGAAAGTCTGCAAACCCGATTTCGAGCAGCAATTCAATGTTTTTCTGCATAGACGCCTCCGCCCTGTATATACAGCGGAAACGGCTTTTTCTTTCATCAGTTCGGGTGGAATTTCTTGAAGGATTCGAGTAAATCTTCGGTATTCACATGGGTGTAGATTTCAGTTGTTCTTATATCACTGTGACCCAGAAGTTCCTGTACAGATCTTAGATCTGCTCCGTTTCTTAAAAGCTGGCTTGCAAAGCTGTGTCTCAGTGTATGGACATGGAGATTCACTCCGCTCTTTTCAGAGTAGATTTTAAGACGGTTCCAGATTTCCTGCCTTGTAATCTTCTTTCCCTGTAAGGAAATGAATACGGCCTTAGACTTTTTCTTTCCCAAAAGGTCATTTCTGGCTCCGTCTATATAGTTGTTCAGTTTCTCTCTGGCGATATCGCCCACAGGCAGCATGCGCTGTTTGTCTCCCTTTCCTATTACGACTATCTTGCCCTCGCTGCGGTAGTAGTCGGAAAGCATAAGGGAGCAGCATTCGCTTACGCGGAGTCCGCAGGAGTAGATAAGCTCGAAGATGGCCATGTCTCTGATACCAAGCGGATCGGAGGTGTCTATGACAGCCAGAAAGTCCTCTATTCTGCCGTAGTCTTCGGTTTTGGGAAGGCGCTTGGGATGGCGGACGTCCTTGATGAACTCCATGGGGTCGTAGTCTCTGATATGCTGGCTGCACAGGTAGTTGAAAAACAGCCTGAGCGTTGTAATTATCCTGCTGCTGGTCTGAGGACTGAGGTTCCTTTCGTGGGCATTTTCTATCAGATAATCCTTGATTTGTGCAGCATCTATTGTTTCGTAATCCAGATTATTCTTTTCGAGATAAGAAAAAAAGCATGTCATCTCCCTGCGGTACACATTACGTGTGGCAAGGGATGCATGCCTTTCAGTCAACAGACAGTCCATGAAGGAATCAAGAATCTGGCTGTTACTTGTCTTCATCTCTCTTGTATCTCAGAATTGCAGGGAATGAGTAATCATCCGGAAGACCTGAGCCGTTACTGCCCTGTCTTTTGCCTATCTGCTGCTGCAGATCCTGCCAGCGGTTTACAGAAATAACCTGGTCTGAAGGTTTGTCTTCAGAGGGTGCCTCTGTCTTGGGAGCCTGGCTCTGAGCCTGATTCTGACTGCCCATGAACTGGTCAAACCTCTTGCGGGGCTTCTCGTATTCAGGAACGTCCACTGAAACAGCTTCCTGCTTGAAGCCGGTTGCAACAACTGTAACCTTGACCTTGTCTCCCATATCTGCATCGTAGGCCTGACCGGCAATGATAAGGGCGTCTTCATCGCAGTTCTCTGTAATCAGCTCTACAACATCCTGGTATTCGCTGAGCATAAGACCATCACCTGCGGTGAGGTTTACAAGAACGCTCTTTGCACCGTCTATGTTTGCATTCTCAAGCAGCGGGTTATTGATGGCCTGTCTTGCAGCATCTACTGCCCTGTTTGCACCTTCTCCGATACCGATACCCATTATTGCATCGCCCTTGCCCTTCATGACTGTACGGACATCTGCAAAGTCAATGTTAATCTCTCCGGGTTCGGTAATCAGTTCTGAAATACCCTGAACACCCTGTCTCAGAACATCATCGGCCATGAGGAAGGCCTGCTTGATGGGAGTGTTGTTCTCTGAAACCTTGATAAGGTACTGGTTGGGGATGAGAATCAGTGTATCGACATTCTTTCTCAGCTTTTCAATACCTTCTGTTGCAAATGCAAGTTTCTTTCTTCCCTCAAATGCAAACGGAGTTGTAACTACTGCAACTGTAAGAATATCTTCAGCTCTGGCAATCTCTGCTACAACAGGTGCGGCACCAGTTCCGGTACCACCGCCCATACCTGCAGTGATAAACACCATGTCTGTTCCCTGAAGGAGCTTTCTTATCTCTTCACGGCTTTCCTCTGCAGCCTTCTCTCCCATCTCGGGAATACCGCCGGCACCAAGACCTCCGGTAAGCTCTTTTCCTATAGGAAGACGAATCTGCGCATTGGAACGCTGAAGTGCCTGAACATCTGTATTGAGTGCACAGAAGGTTACTTTTTTGAGACCGCTTGAAATCATTCTGTTGACAGCGTTTCCACCTGCACCACCTACGCCGAGAACCTTAATCTCTGTAGGCTGAGCCTGCTCATCATGCAGCAAATCCTCTATCATCCCAAAATCCATTTTCTCTACTCCCTATGCTCTCAGACAACTGTCTTGAAGAAGTTTGATAATTTCTGAAAAAAACCGGTTTTCTGTGAAGACCGTACCCCTGATCCGCTTCTGGAGCCCCTTGAAACTGTGTTTCTCTTGGCTTCAGACTTAAGCAACCCGAGTACTGTTGTGTACTTGGGGTTGATGTATGACCTGTCAAGTCCGGGAAGGGCCTCAGGGAAACCGATCCTGGCCTGGATTCTGAATATCTCTGTTGCAAGTTCAGTAACTCCGGAAAGCAGTGAACCGCCTCCGACAAGAACTACTCCGCCGCCGAATGAACCGCGGACATGCTTGTCTTCCATATCCTTCTTCAGCAGTGAGAAAATCTCTGCCATTCTGGGCTCGATTATCTTGCTGAGTTCTTTCTTGGGGATCTGGATTGAAGGAAGTCCTCCAACCTGTGGAATCACTATCTTCTCGTCAGGTCTTACTGAAGGAATATAGCAGCAACCGTATTCACACTTGATCTGTTCTGCAACAGACTTGGGTTTGTTGAATATGTAGGCAATATCGTTCGTAACGTTGACTCCGCCAAGATCGATTCCGCCTGCATACTGGGGAGAACCGTTCTGGTAGACAATCATGTTGGTGATATTGCTTCCGATGTTGATGAGAATTGTTCCCATCTCCTTCTCATCCTGACTCAGGACAACATCCGCATCAGCCAGCTGCTGGAGAACAAGCCTTGTATTTCCTATTCCGGCCCTCTGAATGCATTTACGCAGGTTCTGACAGTTGTTCTGTGAACCTGTGATTACCAGTGCCCTGCTGTCAAGCCTGTGGCCTGTCATATTTACCGGATCCTTGATTCCGGACTTTCCGTCAACGGAGAAATCCTGAACAAGTGTGTGAAGGATTATTCTGTCCTGTCCGAGCTCGAATGTTCTGGCAACCTCAAGAGACCTGTAGATGTCCGAATTTGTAATCTCAAGACCCTTTGTATTGATGCCTGCAACACCCTGACTCTGAATGCCGCGCACAGAAGAACCGCCAACACCGGCAATAACGTTCTGAGCTTCGGCTCCGGCCTGGAGTTCTGCTTCCTGAATTACAGATGAAATTGTCTTGACTGTCTGTTCGGCGTTTACGATTACACCCTTCTCAACGCCTTCACTGGGACATTCACATATACTGTCAACCATGAGCTTGCCGTCTTTCGACAGTGAACCTATAACAGCCCTCGTCCAGGCAGATCCAATGTCCAAGCCCATCAGAATCTTTTCAGATGCCACAGTATACGCCCCCCTAAGTTCTTTTCACCAAGGCGTTTGCGTAAAGATCGTAAATTCCGTCGTCCACCAGATACTCAAAGGCCTGTTCAAGCCTCTGATAAGTAACAGGTTCTCTGATACAAAGTTCTGCATCCGGTGAAGACATCTTAACAAACAAACGTTCGAACCTATTACTGTTATTATTATCGTATTTTATACTAGTTATCAAGGACTTTGCATCTATTTGACGTGTAAGTTCCAGCATCTGAACAAAGCCTTCTTCGTAACCCCATTTGACAATGAAAGATGCATAGCCGTCAGCCATTTCAACCTGGTTCAGTGTTGGATAAGAATCAAACTTTTCTTTTGACACTTTTATCATTTTCTCACTGTCTGCCAGATAGTATCCCTCCTCCGTGATAACACGGATGAGAAAGCCTGAATAATGCACCTTTACGATTACCTTATCAGGAAAATATTTCTTTACTTCAACAGAGGATACTCCCTCACACTTCATCAGGTCAGCTTCTGTAGTTGAAACATTGAATCTGAACAGGTTCTGACCACGTATTCCAGAAATAACATTCTGGACATCCGATGCAACGTTGTATCCGCTTCCCGTTGCAGAGTATTCAACTTCCTTTATGGTGAAGTAACTCATGTTGCATAGCCCAACATAGACTGCAATTGTTGCAATGAGAACCAGTAAGATGCTGAAACCTATTTTAATCCTGATACGAGTCATAGGATATCCCCGCTAACTGTTCAGTTTCAGGCTGAGGACTCTCAACAAGGTCCAAAGTCATTTCAGTCTTGTTCTTCAGTCCTCGCAGTATACATCTGAAGATGATGCAGCAATCAAGAATTACTACCGCCATTACCGATCCCATAGAGAAGAACGGAAGAGAAACACCTCTGATGAATCCTATTCCAAGAACAGACAAAACATTCAGCACGAACTGCCAGACAATCACTGTTGTAAGACCGGCAGAAAGATTGGAATAATGAGTGTTTGATTCTCTGAGGTAATATGAACATCTATAGCCACAATAAGCAATTATAATGAACAGAATTATGATTGCACAAATGCCAGCAAAACCAAGTTCTTCAGATATGTTGCACAGAATGTATTCCTTTGAAATACCTTCAATACCCTGGAACTTGAACTGTCCCATTCCTATTCCCCTTCCAAACCAACCACCACTTGCAAGACACTGCTGTCTTAGGGCAGCCTGAACTCCTTCGGAAGATGAATTCAGACCGGGAATAATCTGATTCAACACATACGTAAGTTTGCCCGGATCTGAAAGCGTCCATAAAACGGCTGGAACAAGTGCATAAAGAACCAGAAGCAGAACACCACTGAAACCCACTCCACCGATTGCAAACATTACGATTACAACCATGAGGAAAAGAAACAGGTATGAGATATCCTGCTGCACAGCAACAAGGAATATGAATATAGATGAAAACAATGTTGGAAACAGGAGTTCTCTTAAACGCGATATATGATTTCCCCTGTTTGCAAAATATAGAGACAGATACATAACCATAGAGAGTACAACAAGTCCGAATATACTCTCATATGCAATGTAACGGCTTTTTACAAAAATATTTATTCCAGTAATCAAAAAACAGACAAACATGTAAGCCGGGGTTATGATCCTGAAGAATGAATCAGGAATCAATATGGCTATAATGCCTGTTGCAAGCCCTATTCCGACATAGATAAGCTGCCTGAAGATATAGTAGTGACTGCTGTATCCGTCTGCCAGAGCCTGGGGATAACTGGCCGAATATAAACAAACAAGACCCATAACAAGCAGGAGGACACAGGAGATGATAAACAGTACAAGAATGTGATTAACTCTCTGTACTGAATCTACTCTGGTATTTGATTCCAGAGACTCTCCCATGAAGTTCCAGTCGTCATATCTGGGTCTGGCCATTTTATTTTCCTCAGAGTGATGCTACTGCAATCTGTGAGAAGTTTATATTCTGTCTGATTGCGGCTTCAACAATATACTCCGGAGTTGTTCGTTTTGCAATGTCTGCCTCAATCCTCATTCTGGAAGTTTCATAATTGAAGATTTCAGCCTGCACGTTATTAATCTTGGCCTCAAGCTGTGAGTTGACAGAACTTTGCCATACGGGGACAACAATGCATATTCCGATGACAAGAACGGAAACTACAGTGCAGATTATCTTGCCTGTGTTCCTGGCTTCATTACTCATACATCTCTCCTCTTCTGCACCACCCTCAGTTTTGCACTCCTGCTGGGTGGGTTTTCCCTGCACTCCTGTTCCGTGGGGACCAGGGGTTTCTTAGTTATAATTTCCAATACGTCAGTATGATTTCTGAAAAACCATTTGACGGGTCTGTCTTCCAAAGAGTGGAAGGTTATTACTGCAATCCTTCCACCGGGTCTTAAGGCCTTTATGGCTCCCTCCAATGCCCTTTCGATTCTGTCCAACTCTCCGTTGACCTCGATTCTTATGGCCTGGAAGGTTTTTGTTGCCGGGTGAAACCTCAGATGTCTGTACTCCTGCGGAACTGCTTTATAAACCACATCAGCAAGGGCATCTGTTGTTTCTATGCTATGTTTTCTTCTTTCTTCACAGATTGCCGCAGCAATCCTTCTTGAATATCTCTCCTCTCCATACTGGTAAATGACATCCGCAAGCTTCTGCTCAGGATAGGTGTTTACAACATCCCTTGCAGTAAGGCCTTCGGACTCATCCAGCCTCATGTCCAGTTCTTCCTGCTTTCTGAGGCTGAAACCTCTGTTGGACTCTTCGTAGTGGAATACGCTTATGCCCAAATCAAAAAGAACCAGATCAACTTCCGGTCCGCTGTAGTTTTTCCAGAACTCATCGAACCAGATATGTTTTGGCTCAAACCTGTCTCCGTAAGGAGCAAGTCTGTGTTTTGCCTTCTGCTGGATTGAACTGTCACAATCAAGTCCAATCACCTTTAATGACGGATACTTTTCCAGAAAGAGCCTTGTATGTCCGCCTTCACCGGTGGTGCAATCCACCATAAGTGCGTTTTCTCTTTCAGGAACAAGCTGCTCCAGAACCTCCTTGGCCATTACCGGTACATGTACGTATTCCATCAGTGGTCCATCCTTTGAACGCTGAGGGCATTTCCGGCTTCACCGACCCTGTTTCTGAATTCCTCCATCATCTTTTCATACTTTTCGACGCTGATAATCTCTATGTGGTTCCTTGAACCGAGAATCACACATTCAGTCTTGGGCTGGATTCCTGCATACTCCCTGAGGACCTGCGGAATTGACAACCTTCCTGCCTTATCAAGCTCTGTATCACGTGCAGGAGAAATTACGGTCATGTCCAGTATCCTTGAATACTGATTGAACATTGACAGCGGATCGTAATTCACAGCTGCATCAAGTTTCTCAAATTCGGCCTTTGTAAAAAGCCACAGGGAGTCGGATGTTGACTTCGTGAGCATGAGCTCAGTAACGCTTCCAAGCTGTTCTCTGAGCCTAGGCGGTATCATGAGCCTTCCCTTTTCATCAACTGTATTCCGGTATTCGCCGTTCATACTTCTCCCTCAAAAGTTACCACTTCACCCTAATTTTTCACTTAATTTTGGGGAAAGTTACCACTTTGTGCTTTTAATTTACCCTACGCTACCACCAGCTCACAACATAGTTTTTTACAAAAAATTCTACAAAACCTATATAAAAATTGAATTTTCCTTAACGGAAATTAAGAAAACCACTTATCACAGCACCATCTTGCCCCAGGAAACTCCTACTGGTTGTTTTTGCCGTATTTTGCCGTACTTTGCCGTCATATCCGTCACTGCCATCACTGCCGTCATTACCGTTCCTCCCGTCACTACAAGAAAATAATTAACTCTCTTACACATCACTAAATAAGTCTCATAAAGCTGAATAAACACGTGAAAGAAAAAGTCGAATGCGGACCATATATACAGCAAAGGAGAGAAATCTATGGACATTAAGAACATTACAGATACCTTTCTCAGGTCAAATCAGCTGTCTCAGGAGAACATGGGAACATTCAAGAACGGCACTGTCGAACATGGTTTCAGGTTTTATCATGTGATTCAGCAAACCTACAACAACAGAAGGCTCCTCAGTCCTTCTGTTGCCACTTATTACCACAACATTCTTGCACGTCAGTGTACGGCTAATAACGTGATAATGCTCTGTTCGGTTGTAATGCCGACCCACACTCATGAAATACTGTATACAGATGATGTGGATTCAATTTCAAAAGCAAGGGCTGTTGCCTGCCGTTCGGTCACATGTGTTGCCAAGAAGGAAATGAAGGAAAAAGGATATGCCGTCCCTCTAAGAATTCTGGAAAGATTTCCCGGTTATATCCCTATAAAAGACCGGCGCCAGCTATTGGTTACCTTGAAGTATATTGCTGACAATGATCTGTATCTGAGAAAAGATGGATTGAGTGCACCCTATTCCTGTTTTACGTTCTGGAGAAAGAACTACTTCAAATCCTATTGTATTGAGGTACTGGAAAGTCTGTTTGAAATGGATATCACAAAGATAATGAACATTCTTGATTCAGAGCGTAAAGACGTAATCAGGTTTGCAGAGAATTACAACAGACCTGAATATCTGGAAAAGGATAAGGTCATATTCAGACAGCAGTGACGGCAGTGACGGCAAAGACGGCAAAAGACGGAAACGACGGCAGTGACGGCAAAGACGGCAAACAACGGCAGTGACGGCAAATGACGGCAAAAGACGGCAGTTATTTCAAGTTGAACAGGATCAGATCGTTGGCACCGGTGTTCATCTGGGGCACCTGAGTGCGTGAAGTGTACCTATAGACGTAGCTGTAAATGTCAGAAAGGATTATTTTTCCATTCTTCATTACAGAAGTGTCCGGAGAAATTGAAACCTTACCTGTGTTTTTATTGTAATTGTTCATCCCCAAAGACTTAAGCAAATACCATGTACATCGACTCAAAGGATCACCAGTATTCGAAAGTTCATAATATGCAGATGATGACAAAACAAATATTTTATTACTGTCTTTTGCAGGGACATTAGAAAAGAATAAATCCAAAGAACCTGAATCCGTATAATTTGCACTGTTATATGTGAAATTATCCTGGGAAATCAATGAACCTGAATAACAGAAATCTCCAAGAATGAGAACTTTTCCAGGTATTTCGTTTACATATTCCATCAGTTCTGAAGTTTTCTTATATGCGCAGTCTAAATCACTGCTGCTCTTCTCAAGAACAAAAAAAGAATTATTTGAAACAGCCTGTGAATAATTCACACATCTTTCGATGTCATTACCCCCATGAGTACTGACGAAAATAACGGTAAGATCGTTAGGACCTGCATTGTTCTTTACGATATTAAGGCTGCTTTCAAAACTCGAGTAATAACCATCTGAAAGATTGTGAATATCAAGATTCATTCCAGACTTTTTTCCCCAATATTCCAAAACCTGACAGACAGCATTTGCATCATCACGACAACTAGGGATTTCACCTAAATTATATTTCACATTGTCGTAGTATACGTATTTACTATACTCGAGTACCTTTTCGAAATTATTTCCTATAGCAACAACATGAAGAGTTCCCTTTTCAGGTGCTGTTCCGGTCAGTTCACAGGATACAAGAAGCAAGGCGGCAATCAGTGCAAAGACATATACAAGTGCTTTCTTCATACTCTACCCTCAAAAACCTATGCCGACACCGGCACCGGCACGTAAACAATAACCATCCTTACGGAATACAGCAGTAAGAGGAATAAGAACACTCAGATTGAATCCCTTCTTATCAACAACCTTGAGTGAAGGTTCCAATTCTGCTTCAACAGCAGCAAACTTATCAACATAAACAGGACCCATTGTACAGAACATAAGTCTGCCTTTCAGTCCCAAAGAAAAGATGCCGGCAACATGCCAATCAAGGCCTACCACTGGCCCCAGTGCTCTGTAGGGTTTGATAATACTGTACCCGAAGGCAAGAGAACGTGTTGTATATGAAAGAGACAGCCCCGCTCCAAAACCAAGCTTGGCCGAGTCAAAATAAACGGGAACCAAATCGCCGTTCACATTCAAAGATGTTCTGTACGGTATGGATTCACTGACCAGTTTTGAGTGATAAAACTCAGCATTCAGCCTGATTTCAGCTCTGGGAGAGTAAGTCAGACAGAAAACCGGGAAAACGGTAATTAATATCAGCAAAACAACCGAAATACGTTTCATAAATTTATCTTACTTCAAACAATCTGGAATTGAACCTCTGTTTTCAAAGATTCTTCTCTTCTGGCTGTCCAGAATCTTCTTACAGATTCTTACAGAATTCGGGGTAACTTCAACAAGCTCATCATCCTTGATGAAACCGATGGCCTGTTCAAGTGTCATCTTCTTTACCGGAGTAAGGCTTACAGCCTCATCATGGCCGGATGCTCTGAGGTTGGTAAGCTTCTTTGTACGTGTCGGATTGAGAAGAAGATCGCCTTCGCGGTTTCTCTCACCTACTATCTCACCTTCGTAAACCGGATCACCAGGGACAATAAAGAAACGTCCGCGGTCCTCAAGCTCCCAGATTCCGTATGCAACAGCCTCACCGGCCCTGTCACAGACAAGAGATCCGGTGCTGCGCTCAGGGAAAGCACCCTTGAACGGCTCGTAACCCTTGAGAGAACTGTTCATGATTCCGTATCCTCTGGTGTTTGTGAGGAACTGGTCTCTGTATCCGATAAGTCCGCGTGAAGGGATGACAAATGACATCTTAACCCTGCCGTTTGCAAGGTAGTTGATGTTCTGAAGAGCGCCCTTTCTGATGGACAGTTCCTGCATGATGGTTCCAGAGTACTCTTCCGGACAGTCAATCAGAAGGTCTTCAACCGGCTCAATCACCTTGCCGTTCTCATCGGTGCGGAGGATGATTCTCGGTCTTCCGATACACAGCTCAAAGCCCTCGCGGCGCATCTGCTCAACAATGATTGCCATCTGGAACTCGCCGCGTCCCTTGACTGTAAATGTATCATCAGCGTTCTTCTCAATGCTGATTGAAACGTTTCTCAGGGCCTCGCGCTCAAGGCGTTCCCATATCTTTGCAGATGTGAGGAGTTTTCCTTCCCTGCCGGCAAGCGGCGATATGTTCTTGGAAAAGAGCATTGATACCGTGGGCTCATCAACATGGATTCTTGGAAGGGCCTTAACATAGTCCTTGTTACAGATTGTGTCTCCGATGGAAACATTCTCGATACCGGAAAGAACTGTGATATCACCGCTCTGAACCTCTGCAGCTTCAACAAAACGGGGTCCGTCATAGAGCTGAAGTCTTGTAACCCTGAGCGGAATATGCTGTCCCTTTTCGTTGATGCACACCAGTGAGTCATTTACAGTTGCATGACCGTTGATAATCTTACCGACTGCAAGACGTCCCAGGTAGTCGCTGTATGAAAGGTCTGAAACAAGCATCTGGAACGGCTCTGAATCGTCGTAAGACGGTGCCGGAATGTGTTCAATAACAGCATCAAGAAGCGGGAAGATGTTCTTTGCTTCAGGATCGTTGAGCTTTTCAGAACAGATTCCCTTTCTTCCGTTTGCATAGAATACAGGAACCTCTAAGAGAGCCTCGTCATTTCCAAGTTCAAGGAGAAGGTCGTAAACCTCGTTCAGAACCTCTTCAGGACGGGCATCCTGTCTGTCTATCTTGTTTATTACAACGATAACGCTGAGGTTTTTCTCAAGAGCCTTCTGAAGAACAAAACGTGTCTGGGGAAGCGGTCCTTCTGCTGCATCACAGAGAAGGATAACTCCGTCAACCATGCTCAGGCCTCTTTCAACCTCTCCTCCGAAGTCTGCGTGACCCGGAGTGTCGATGATGTTTATTTTTACACCCTTCCAGTTGATTGCGCAGTTCTTGGCGTTGATAGTGATTCCCCTCTCACGCTCAAGATCTCCGCTGTCCATTATTCTGTCTTCTCCATCCTTGGAGTTGACACCACTCTGGCGGAAGAGAGCATCCACCAGTGTTGTTTTACCATGGTCAACATGGGCAATAATTGCAATGTTTCTTATTTTTTCGTTCTGTCTGATCATTTTCCGCTAATCCATTCATTCAGGGCTGTGAAGGTCTGCTTCAGGTCCCTGAACACCAGTGAGTACCGGTCAAGACCGGTTTCCTGCGCATTGACAATAACAATTTGTGCACCTGATTGTAAAGCAATCTGAGGAAAAGATGCTGCAGGCTGCACCAACAAAGATGAGCCCAGCACAAAGCACAGGTCTGTATCTGAGAAATCCCTGAATGCACTTTCAAGAATACTGCTGTTCAGTGCTTCTTCGTAGAAGATAATATCGGGCTTTATTACTCCGCCGCAGGCCGGACAGTGAGGAACCTCGAGTTTGTGAACAATCGGCTTTATCTCATCATAGGAAAAGCTCTTTCCACACTTTGTACAGTGGTGGATAGCAGGACTTCCGTGAACTTCATATACGTTCTTGCTTCCGGCCTTCTGGTGAAGCATGTCTATGTTTTGTGTGTATATGCTTTTAAGCATTCCCTTCTTCTGCATTAGGGCAAGTGTGTTGTGAACAATGTTGGGCTCGTACTCATCAAGGCGGTACCATACGTCCTCTGCCCATCTGTAGAAGATATCAGGACTCTTTCTGAAGAAAGACATAGAGATTATTGTCTCAACATCCAGGCCCATCCAGGGATCGGTATAGACGCCGTGTTTTCCCCTGAAGTCAGGAATACCACTCAGTGTAGACACTCCGGCACCAGTGAATACCGTCATCTTTCTGCTGGAGCTTACAAGCTTTTTCAGTTTTTCAAACTTTGATTCAAAAACCTGAGTGTCCTCAGCGTAACTGTCATTGAGAATCTGACTCATACCTGTTCTCCTACGTATGTGTTTCCGTTCAGATACAGAAACTTCACTTCTGCAAAACTGCCCGGTTTGAGTTCGGTCTTGGGTGTGAAGGCAACCATCTCATTGTGTTCGTTCTTTCCGAGCATCTGGTTTGCATTGTCCCTTGAGACTGACAACACAAGTACATCCTGAATATTTCCGGTGCGTTTTGACTTGATCCGGGCTGCATTATCAAGCTGGAAATCAATCAGTTTCTGAAGCCTTTCCTGTTTTTCCTTTTCAGAAATCTGTCCAGGCATTTCGACGGCCCTTGTTCCCTCTCTGGGGTTCCAGTAGTACATGTAGGCCTCTATGTAGCCTGCCTGAGTCATTGCAGAAAGGGTATCTTCAAACTCCTCTTCTGTTTCCCCGGGGAACCCTACCATGACATCTACAGCAAAAGTAATCTCAGGAATACGAGTCTTAATCCTTTCTATCAGATCAAGATACTTTTCTCTTGTATACCTGCGGTTCATCAACTGCAGTATTCTGCTGTTTCCGCTCTGCATGGGAATATGGAGGTGTTTTGCCACAGCTTTTTCGTTTGCAATAACCTCAATTAGCTTGTCCGAGAAATCCTTGGGATGGGGACTTTCAAAACGCACCCATTTTATGTTTCCAAGGTTTCTGCAGATCAGAGTCAGAAGATCCGGAAAATCCATGCCCTCGTAGCTGTACGAGTTCACGTTCTGTCCCAGAAGCGTTATCTCTCTTACGCCCTTCTCATCCAGAGCTTTGATTTCAGAAATAATCTGCTCAGGGCTTCTGCTTACCTCTCTTCCGCGTACATAGGGAACTATGCAGTACGAACAGAAGTTGTTGCATCCGTTCATGATGGGCACGTAGGATGAGAACTCCCCTTCCTTCCAGTAGCTTGTTGTGAATTCATATCTGTCGGATGCACACATGTCTTCCGACGATTTTCCCACGATATCAAGGATTCGCATCTTGTCATTCACAGGAACGACAAAATCCACCTGGGGTGCTTTCTTCCTGATATCTTCCCCAAGTCTGTCTGCCATACAGCCGGTTACAACAAGAGTAATCTTTCTGCTTTTCTTAATAGGATTATACGACCCGAGTCTGCCCCAGATTCTGTTTTCAGCACTCTGTCTGACTGAGCATGTGTTGATTATCGCAAGATCTGCTTCCTGCTGTGATGAAGCTGCAACCCAGCCGGCACCCTGCAGAATTGCTTCCAGGGCGTTGGACTCAGCACTGTTCATCTGGCATCCGTATGTTTCAAGGTAGTATTTCTTCATCTGTGTCTGTATGCGGCAATGATTGTGTTTTCCATGAGCATGGCAATTGTCATGGGACCCACTCCTCCGGGAACCGGAGTAATTGCACCTGCCTTCTCAAGGCATGCGGGATAGTCGACATCGCCGGTAAGGCGGTATCCGCTCTTCTTTGATGAATCCGGAATACGGTTCATGCCAACATCAATAATCACTGCACCTTCCTTAATCATGTCGGAAGTAACAATTCCGGGCTTTCCGACTGCGCTGATGACTATGTCGGCAATCTTTACGTGGGGAACTATGTTGTCTGTAAGTGAGTGACAGACTGTAACTGTTGCGTTTCTGTCCCTCTGCATGAGAAGAGCTGCCATGGGCTTTCCTACTATGTTGCTTCTGCCCAGGATGCAGATGTTCTTGGAGTCGGTGCAGATTCCGTAGTAATCAATCATCCTGAGAATTCCCTTGGGGGTGCATGCTACAAGGTCATCAGGGTCTATCTGTCCAAGAAGGAGTTTTCCAACGTTTGAAGGTGTAAAACCGTCAACGTCTTTTTCAGGACTGATGGTGTTGATGACAATCTCTTCATCCTCATGTCTGGGAAGCGGAAGCTGGACAAGGATTCCGTCCACACTTTCGTCTGAATTGAGGTCTTCTATTGTCTTGATCAGAGTCTGTCTTGTTACATCTGCATCAAAGAAAAAATCCCTGTGATCTATTCCTATTTCCTCACAGGCTTTCTGCTTTCCGGAAACATAGGTAAGACTGGCAGGATTATTCCCTGCAAGTACAACGGCAAGAAGCGGCCTTCTTCCATACTTTTTCAGAAAACTTTCCGCTTTTACCGAGAGTTCTTTTTTTACTGCCGATGCAACTTCTCTACCTGATAGAATCACTGCAACCCACCTCGTCTTATATTTTATTGATTTTGTAACCCTTTGTGAACAGAGGTGGTTTTATGTCTTTAGTAAAGTAAATAAAAATTGTAATATCTAGTTCAGAGGTATTTCTATGAGAAAACATCTACTGTTTCTGCTGCTGATTTTACTTCTTGCAGCACTCCCTGCATTCTCTGCAGAGTATTACTACGAAAAAGGCGATACAGCCTTCACCTTCAGTGTCGGTGCTGACTTCCCCTTCTTCCAGGGTTTTGTCAACAACGAGACAAAAGGTTTTGAGTTCGGAGTCAAAGGCACCCACACATACATTGGTGGTTACGGTGCTCTCAGCTATGAGAGTTTTATAACACGCAGCCTTGCTGTCGGTGGTGAGATTGGTTATGCATTCAACAATTCTTATGCCAAGAAGATTCTTACAACCATCCCAATTACAGCAAAACTCAGCTGGTATCCTGTTCAGACCGGAAAGTTTGACCTGATTCTCCACGCAAATGCCGGTATTTCTGTTCTCAGATATGACAGTAACAGGTTCCTTGCCCCTCACATCAAGCTTTCTGTAAATCCTGTTTATTACATTACAGATTCATGGGGACTCGGACTTGATGCAGGTATCTGGGCCAACTATGAGCACTATAATTCATCAGCATCCGGTTCAAAGAGCACAGAGAGTGCATTCGGAGTATTTGCTCCCCTCACCCTCTCACTTATCTACAGGCATTGAGGAGGTTGAAGATGAAGAAAGCAACATTTATCACAATTATTGCAGCACTGCTGCTGATTGTCTCATGTAACGTCGATTCAGAGCACGGAATCTATTACAAGGTAGCAACATCACAGGCCTCTTCAGGAATCAATATCATAAAGGCACTTGGTTTTTCTGAAGGTTCTCCAGATATCCACTACTTCCTCACAGATGACGGAATCTGCACTACTTCTAATACCCAAGGTGATACAAGATATATTGAGGGTTCCCAGGGTAAGAACATCCGCGGTGCATACCTTCAATTTAGCAGCATGTACTACTATTACAGCAACGCCGAAGGAAAAGTGTATAAACTTTATGCTACCGGCGAATCAGAATTAGTTCCCCGCTATGCAAACGGAAAATTCGAGGTATCTTCAAACGGTTTTGCGTATAACAAAAAACAGTATAGTTTTATTGATGCTGAAGTAATCAATGATGCTACAATTTCCAATCCCCGCTTCAGTGGTTCGAGCATGCTCTCTATGGAAGGGACCACAAAAGCTTTGATTTATAAGGCAAGTAACGAGGCCCAGACCATTACAGGTCTTACAGCCAGTGCAACAGGTTTTGCTGTTTCACAGGATGAAGAATATTACTATATCTTCAACGGCAAGAATATTTACAAAGTTGAAGTTACTCCTGGAGAAGAAACAGCCCTTGGCGATGCAATATATTCTGGACTTGGTACTGCTCCTACAGGTGGTTACACAGCTGTAGAGTATTCTATCGATGATGATGATTTCCTTCTTGTACGTACTGCAAGCGGTTTCACAAAGATTGATGTATCATCACGTTCCGCAAGCACTGTAAGCTTCCTTTCCGATCTTAATGATGTCGTGGTTATAGACATGTATGTGGTTGGCGATGGAAAGATTGCCATTGTCACATATGAGAACGGAATCCACATTGCAGATATGGTTAACAGCAAGTTGAGCGACGATATTCTCTGATTACAGTTTTGACTGGGATTTCAGTCCTGATTCAACTATTGCAACAGCGTCCTTCAGGGCGCTGTTGTTTTCTATACCCGTCTGAGGATTCCATGAGCCCAGGAAGATGTAGTACTTGGGGTTGTTTGCAGGCATGGAGTTGAGAATTGAACTGTTTGAGATATTTGCCCTTGAAAGAAGGGAAATAGTGGAAGGAAGGTCTGAAGAAAAGCCCTTCTCTTTCAGATTGATGTCTTTTGCTGTTGCCGTTTCCCTACCCTGATAATCAACGATACGTGAAACAAGGGACGGCATGAGAAGATTGCCGTCAATCATGATACTGGACAGGTACGTCATGTTCTTGCCTTTTTCATGTTCATTGTTAAGGTCATAGTACGGATAGTTGCTGGAGGCAAGTATCTCACCCGTTTTGCAGTCCATTATAAAGGCTGTTACGTATGCAGGCTGCTGCTTCTTGTAAAGATCCTGTACGGCAAGATCCAGAACATACTGCATATCAAAATCGATTGTCAGATAGATATCACTTCCGTAGGTAACTGCCTCATCATAACCTGGTCTGGGAGCAATTGTACTTCCGAAGTACTGTTCAACTTCATCAATCAGCTGGCAGGCATGGAAGTTTGCAGGATATGTTCTTGCCCTTGAAACAGCTTCACCTGAGCCATCAAGAACAGGAACAGGCATGGAAAGCGGACGACCGTTACGGTCATATACAGTCCCCTCTATCACACGTGAGGCAACGTTGGGATTAACATACTTTCCGGACTTTACTCCGAAGTTGAGAACGGTCTTTGCTAGCAACAGCAATACCGCCACAAGGGCCAGTATTGCAAGTGTAAGCAGAAGTCTGCTGATGTTGCCTTTTTGCTGTGATGATGACATAATCCCTATTATGATTCTTTTCCGGTAAAAGTCAAATGAGCAAAAACAACTACGATGACATATTTGAAAAGCGTAATCAGGCAAGAAGAAAGGAAGGAAACTCAAGGCTCCTTATAATCACAATTCTTCTTGCTCTTCTTCTTGCAGGTCTTGCATTCCTGATCTGGATTTCAATTGTTAAGACTTCTGCATCGGAAACAAAACAGCCGGAAGCAGCAACCGGTCCACTTGTAGGCCCTGATTACAACATGCCTGAGTCATATTCAGTCAGTTCTTCAGACATATTGCCGGCTGCTTCATCCGAACCCCAGGAAACAGAAAGTCCGGAAACAGAAACACCTGTTGCCCACTCCCTTGATTCAGTTGCAGCACTGAGAAATGACCAGGTAGAACCGGTATCATACTCAGAAGTGACAGTTGAAAAAGGACAGACAATCAGTACAATTGCCCAGAATTATGGTCTTTCTGCAGAAACCCTTGTTTCAGTCAACACAATCACAGGGCCCCTTGCCGAGAATGCTGTTATCCGCGTTCCGAATATGGATGGTGAGCTCTATACAGTAAAAGACGGAGACACCCTCTCTTCAATTGTCCAGCAGTATTCTCTTTCAGTCAGTTGGAAGGCTCTGATGGAGATCAATGCACTTTCAGATGAAGTACTTGTCTCAGGACAGAAGATATTCGTTCCTTCCCGTTATCTGACATCCACATCAAAACAGGAAGTAAAGAGTGAATCACTTGTTCCTGTCGAGTTTATCTCTCCTTTAGACAGTTCAATTGTTGCAGACAAGATAAGGATGGAAGAAGGTTATCTTTTTACAACTTCACAGTCTGCCGATGTTGTGGCTGCAATGGACGGTTCTGTTGTTGATATCAGCTTTGACAGTGTTAACTCATGCATCAACCTTAAACTTGCCCACCAGAATGGATATACAACAAAGTATTATTACCTTTCACCAAGAATTGATGTTTCCATTACAGATAAGGTGGAGAAAGGACAGAAGCTCGGAACAGTTGATTCCTATCTTTTCTTTATTGTTGAAAAAGACGGCGAATCACAATTTTGAACATTATAATATTAATCAAAAAAAAGGCCGCGATTATAAGTCGCGGCCAATTTGTTTTACAACAATCAATTATTTAATCATTGTGATACGTCCCTGCGGCTCGGCATATTCACTACCGATAACTCCGCCAAGAACTTTCTGGATGTATTCAACAACAACCTCATCAAGAGGAATACTTGCGTCGAATGCCTTGCCTGCATCGAATGCAGCCTTGAATGCATAGTAAGTATCTCCACCTGCTGTCAGGAAGTTGTTGGAGATGATTGTGTAAGTTGCTTCAGGATCGAACGGCTGGCCGTTGATTGACTCAATTGTTACACGTCTGATTGAAGCGGGTCCAAAGTATGTTGAACCGGGGTATGCTGCGCCCTGATCGTATTCCTTTGTTGTATCAATTGTGAACTTGATACCTGCTACCTGCGGGAATGCACCGATTGAACCGGGTGAGCTGAATGTTGAAGCTTCGAGAACCTCAAGAAGCTCTTCGCCAGTTGCATATACTACAGCGAGTGTGTTACCGAACGGGAGGACACTCTTGATGTCAGCCATTGTTACAGGACCAACATGGATGTCAGCACGGATACCACCACCGTTTGTGATACCGACAACCTTTGATGCATCGACATCGGGGTTCTCAGAAACAATCTTCCAGACCATTGCATCACAAATCAGGTCACCAAGGTTGATTTCACCAAATCTGGCTTCCTTGTTCTTTGCAAGCATCTCAACTTCTGAAACTGCGAACTGTGCACCGTACTTTATGTCAACTTCTTCAATGAATCCCTTTGCAAGAGCAAGAACGCTGGGATCTTTCTCGAGGCCTTCAGTCGGAATCAGATAGAAGTCTTCAACTTCGCCTGTGAAATCGTTAATGATTACACAACCGATGTTTTCAAACTGTGTTCCTGTTGACTGAATAGGATAGTTTTCCTGACCTGCGCCGACTGTATAAGGATCAACGGACTTTATAATGCCTGCAGGAGTTGACATGACTGTGTGGCTGTGACCATCAATGATGAAGTCAATTCCCTTTACATTTTCATAAAGCTCGTAAGATCTTCTACCCTTACTCTCGTTGGCAACTCCAAGGTGAGCAAGAACTACAACAACATCAGCAAGTCCCTGTGCCTTTGCAGCATCAATGACCATCTGTGTGATATTCCAGAGCTCTCCGTTGTCGAGGAACTGGATTCCCTGAATCAGACCGGGGTTAACCTTTGTCTGTGTTTCGGGAGTCTCAAGACCGATGAACAGGATGTTCTTACCGAAGTTTGTTGTGTAAACTGCGGGCTCAAAGAGGAAAACGCCGTCTTTCAGAAGGTTTGCGTTAACTACATCGAAGCTGGCCTTCTCGAGGTTGCTTGCAAGCTGAGGATAACCGAAGTCAAATTCATGGTTACCAAGTGTTGCAATATTGTAACCTGCTGCGTTCATACAAAGAACTGCGGAAAGACCCTTGCTGCTACTTACGTAAACGTTACCGTTTGAGAAGTCACCGGCATCTACAATGACAACTTTTGCACCCTGAGACTCAAATTTCTCTCTGAGAACGGGAAGATATGCATAACCTTCGAGTGCTCCATGGACGTCGTTTGAGTGAAGGATAACTGTCTTACCGAAAAGCGGCTGTTTCTCATAGATTGACTGTGCTGCAAGAGAAGCAACAAGTACAACAGCGAGAATAAGTACGCTTAACACTTTTTTCACTGAACTTTTCACTTTATTCCTCCTTTAGGACTTATAAATAACTTATTCATTATGTCCTCCTGATGAACCAGCATAGGCTCGGTTGCATCATTGGACAAATGATTCATTCCATTTAAGTGTAATACACCATGAACCAGAAGTCTATGAAGTTCTTCGTCGGGCGTAATATTATATATAAGAGCGTTGCGTTCACAGACCTCAGGACAGATAAGAATATCACCGATGTTTTCGTATCTGCTTTTACCTGAAACAAATGCAAATTCATCATTACCGTCACGAACGGCAAAACTCAGAATATCGGTACTGTCATCTATTCCTCTGTACTGAAGATTCAGGCTATGCATCTGGTCCTCATCAATGAAGGAAACAGAGAACTGAACCCTGTCCATGTTCTCATGTTCAAGAACCTGATTCAGAAAAGAAACCACATCTTTCTTAGGAGCGAACTTCTTGTATTTTGTTTCAGAATAATCAATTACTATTGAATTCATCAAATATTATCCTCATTTCTTCTCTTCATCAGGATACTCAATTCTGTTGTGGTACTGGGCACTCAGAGTCTTGAGAACAGCATCTTCAATTGTTTCAATCTCCTTCATTGTCAGATGCGAGTTATTCAGAAGACCTTTCTCAATCTTACTGAGAACAATCTGATGAATCAGCTTTGCAAACTTTGCAGGTGTGGGAGAGGCAACTGTTCTTGCAGCAGCTTCAATGCTGTCAACAATCATTACAATAGCGCACTCCTTGGAAGAAGGAATCTTAGCCTGATATCTGAAGTCAGAGGACTCAACCTCACTTTCATGGCCTACAAGTGGCTGAAGTTTTTTGGCTTCATTGTAGAAGTAGGCAATAACGTCATTGCCGTGGTGGTTTTCAATGATATCAACAATCTCAGACGGAAGACGTGCCTCCCTACCCCTTTGTGCTCCTGCCTTTACGTGGTTACGGATTATTGATGCAGAGAGATGCGGATTGATCTCGTCGTGCTTGTTTCCTTCTGTCTGGTTTTCAACAAAGTACTCAGGATGTTCTGTCTTCCCAATGTCGTGATAAAGACCTCCTATGTAGGCTATCATCGGGTTGGCCCCGATTGCAGCTGCTGCAGATCTTGCAAGTTCAGCAACATTCTGGCTGTGGCTGTAAGTTCCGGGAGCTGCCTTTGACAGACGTGACAGAAGAGATGAGTCAATGTACGAAAGTTCGTTCAGTCTGAAAGCAGTGGGAAGGTTGAATACCTTCTCAAGAATGGGAAGCAGAATACTCACCATGAGGAAGGCGGCAGTAACACATGCTGTGGATGCAATAAGAGAAAGCTGAATCTCTGTATAACCGTATTCCCTGAAAATGAAGAAGATATCAAGAATTGCAACTGCCAGAACAGCGGAGGTCCACTGGAAGAACGTATCCACTCTTCTGGTGAAAAAACGTACCAGATATACGCAGAAGACACCGCAGAACAGTGAATAGAAGAATGTCATTACTGTCATATCTGGAATGAGCATCATACATACACTGATAATCAATGACGAGATGATGCCCGGAAACCTCTGCCCTGTAACCATTGTCATCAGTACAGGAACAAAAACAACAGGAAGGAATGCTTCAAGGAAAACAGAATTAAATACGTCTATTGCAAGCTTTATATGGAAATATGTTGCTGCAAATGTGGCAATGACGAAGAAAGTCAGAAGCGAGATATACACCTTGATTCTGTTTCTGTCACCCTTGGTTCTGATTGTAAACAGATAAAGAAGAACACCTACAACAATTGCCACAAAAACAAAATCCAGGGCAATTTCCTGAAACGAAAGATGAGACTGGTTACTCAGAAGTTCCAGATGTCTCAGCTGATCCTTTGTTACAACATGGTCACGCTCAAGAATAATGTCTCCTCTGCTGAAAGAAAGAATGACAGGATGTACGGATTCAACAGCCGTAGACTTTCTTTCTTCATAAAGAAGACTGTCATAGTGGACATTCGGCTTCAGTATTGCAGTAAGAACATCCCTTATGTAATGGACATCCTGGATTGTAATATCTTTTGCGTAGTTATTCAGGATTGAGACAATGTAAGATGTTATGTTGAAATCAGTTATTATGAATGATGAAATATTGATTACTGTTTCCTTACCTTCTTTGCCGTCATACCTGTTAAAGAAAGTAAATGAATTGAAACCATCAAGCTGTATCTTTGCAATCTCTTCAGCCCTGTAATAACCCGTAGTACAGATATGAACAAGGATTTCATAAATGATTGCCAGCATTGATTTGTCATTCATTGTTTCGAGGGACAAGGCAACGGAGGAACCGAGTATCTCCTCAACCTTCTCATGATTCCCGTCAAGATAAGCACTTCTCAACTCATCAAAAGAAGAAATCATCTCAAGAGTTTCTTTCTGGGAATAAGAGAATACAGGAAGCACTGAAGCCGCTGCTGCTTCTCTGAGTTCCTGTGTTGCATCATTATCAACAACATCTATATCTGCACGGACAAAAATGGTTTCATCTGCAATCTGGCCTGCAACCAGCTGTGAATAGTAACGCCTGTATCCCGCATCCGTATTGAACGTAATGAAAATGGTCATCAGTGTTGCTGCAATTGAAATGAGCAGAATACAGGATATGAAAAGAGTTTTTGGTATTTTCAGCTTATTTTTCGTAGGCATTAATTATCCTCTGCACTATCCTCGAACGGACGGTATCCTTTCCCGAGAACCTGACGAAGGAAACTCCTTCAACGCCTTCAAGTCTGTTCAAAGCATCAACTAGGCCACTGGTCTGGTTTTTGGGCAGATCCGTCTGCGTAATATCACCCGTAATTATAGCACACGAGTTTTCTCCGAGCCTAGTAAGAAACATCTTCATTTGACCAACAGTGGTATTCTGAGCCTCATCAAGAATCACACAGGAATTGTTAAGGCTTCTGCCCCTCATGTAGGCCAACGGAGCAATTTCTATCTGGCCGCTTTCCTCCAGCCGCCTAACGGTGGCCGGCGATATCGTTGCCTCCATGCTGTCATACAACGGCTTAAGGTAAGGATTCAGTTTTTGGGAAAGGTCTCCGGGCAGAAAACCAAGACTCTCCCCTGCTTCAACGACAGGTCTTGTAATGACAATCTTGTTTTTTCTTCCGGCAAGAAGTTCTCCAAGACACCAGTTGGTGGCAAGGTAAGTCTTTCCGGTTCCTGCAGGACCGACGGCAAAAACAACCTGGGAGTTCTGCATGGCAAAAACATATTCCGACTGCTTGGCACCCTTTGTTCTGATTGTCTTGGTACCGACAGTCACAAGTTGTCCGTTTCCTGCCATTGCCTTGTATTCCAACAGGATGTCGGGAGTTGAAATATCAGAAGTCAGACTGCTCAACTCAAGCAGCCTCTCAATCAACAGAGATGTTCTTTTGACTTCATCTTCCGTTCCGTTCAGATCAATTCTGTTTCCATGAACTACAATCTGACTTCCTGTCAGCTCTTCAATATAGCCGATATTCATGTCATTCGGTCCGCAGACCGCTCTGAGCGAATCGGAATTCTCAATAGTAAAACTTGAATTCAAATTATTTCTCCCATTCACCGGTTCTACCGTCAAGTTTATTTTTTACCTTCAATTCAGGAATCTCGTTCCACTGTACATACACAGTAAGTTCGGGACACCAGGCCTTTTTCCCTCCTGAAACCGATTTCACTTCTGCCTTGAAATCGGCATAAAGATTCCAGTCGCTCATATAGTGAACAAGTGAAACCTTTATTGAGTTAAGTGTAAACTGAGTCTGTCTGATTCCGTCTCCGAAAATATCAAGAGAGTTCAGGAAATCCTTCCACAACCTACTGAACACAAATTTATCTGTTTCTTCATCGTAGTATCTGTAAAAACCGTTGTTGACGGACGAAACAGTAACCGCCAGATCAAGGAACTTGCTGATTGCAAAGTTGAACTTGATTCCTGTTGAAAGGCTTGTTGCGTACTTGTTGTTGAAGTCGTATGAGAAATTGGATTCAAAAGAACCTTCAAACCCTATTCTGTTCTTCCAGCGGTAGAACGGCTTTACAGTCTGTTTCAGTTTGACAATAAGTCTGTCAGCCGTAAGTTCATCGTCACCTTTGAAGTTTATTGAGGCAGTGTTGTCCACAAAACCCACAGAGAATGCCAGTGAAGTGAACTTGAACTTTTCCTTCAGTTCAGCATCCTGGGTAAATGTGAATCTTCCTGCCTTAATTCCAAAACTCTGCTTGAGATAATACTTGTTCCAACCATCCTCGGGGAAGGTGTATTTATTGTTGAGACTAAGGTTCCAGAAACTCTTTTTTATGTTAACGTCAAGTTTTGCAACGCTCTCATCAAGGATATTGTCCTTGTCAGGATACATTGGCAGGCTTGCCGATATGCTTACTCCGTTGGAGGAATACGAAATTGTAGGAATGATTGAACTGGTAAGTGGCCAGAGCACGTCTTCCACTGATACTGTAAAATGTCCGATGGTACGTGACAGCTTTATCGAGTGAGCCGTAACGTTATCCTTGGTCCAATCAAATTTTGTTTCGTTCTTAGTTCCATTCTTTTCAGAAACAGTATAGAGATTTGTATTCAGCGTATATGTAAGACCCAGGAACTTCTGGGTTGCAGAAAAGTTTGAAACAACCTTTCCGCTTGTTGTTATCTTGTTGTCAGAATCTCTCAGATAGGAATACTCAGGAACAACTTTTTCTGTGAAACTCAACAATTCGTTCGGAAGGCCACCGGAAAGTGTTACTGCAGCGTTTGCCTTGGTTGCATAACCGGTGTTTATCATTTCAGTCTTGTACGTGTTTTCCAAAGTCTGATTGTATGTGTAGGAAAGATTCAGATATCCACCCTTATGTACAACCGTCTTTGAATTGTTCAGATTGGGAGACCCCATCAGGATAAAACCGTCAGGAGCAATTACGAAGTC
>Ga0265299_10000450_pt1 | contig 51557 bp, 73 predicted proteins | sample AusTroGonzalo_MG_4_FD_193485 | JGI IMG/M metagenome (GOLD analysis project Ga0265299, IMG submission 193485) | Bovine rumen microbial communities from tropical cattle in Woodstock, Queensland, Australia - Gonzalo_02 | ecosystem: Host-associated > Mammals > Digestive system > Stomach > Rumen ...
AAGAATGGACATTAAATTTGAGAATAAAGGTAAGCAAATTTCAGGAGTATCAAAATATTGGTTGGTATGGTTTATATTCATACTTGTTTTGATGTATATGTTCGATTCAAAATTACCATTATTTCTGATAGTTCCTGCAGTGGTATGTGTGCCAGTTGGAAATCCAATACAAATGATACTGGAGGTAAGAAAATGCTCAAAATAGAAAATGTAGAAACAATGAATTGGAGAGCTGCTATTCGTGGTATGAGAAATCCACTTGAAAGTTGGCATAAATCAGATAGTGGATTTAGTACAGGTAATTTTGATTTGCCATGTATTATAGGTCCTAATGACCTTGATTTAATGCAGAGACTTGCTAATGCAGGTACCGACCATTCAAAGTTCCTTAGAATGATAACTGTAAGTTTTGATATTTCTGCACCATTATATTGGTGGAAGGAATTTGATACTTATAAAATTGGTACTGTAAGAAACAGCTGCTCTACTATGCATAAGATAGAATCAAAAGAACTTTGCATACTTGATTTTTCAATCGATGGTTTGGAGTATGAAGATTTAAATGTACTTAAGGTTGTCATAAATCGAATAAACACATTGATTGATGTATATAATAATCATTTTCAATCTGATGCAGAATACAGAAAACGTCTGCACAGAAGAATAATAAAACTTCTGCCAGATTGTTATATGCAAAGGGCAACAATAACAACCAATTATCAGGTATTAAGGGCAATCAGAAATTCACAAAGAAAAACACATAAGCTTGAAGAGTGGGCAGATGATTTTATGAAATTTATTGATAGCTTACCATATGCAAAGGAGCTGCTAATTGATGAAAAGAGAACAAATATGTAAGCAACAAATTCATTGTTTAAGTTGCCCTCTATCGATAAGAAAAACAGGAAAAGAATGTTATAGATTAACAGAAAAAGAAATTGAAAAAATAATAAAGGAGAATGAAAAATGCCAGAAATAATTCGTGTAAATGGAAAAGACTATAGTGTTTCTGAAATAAAAGCAGAAATGAAAAGACTTCAGCAAGAAAATGAAGAAATTAAAAAGTTTGCAGAGCAGAGAGATAAAGATGCAAAGATGTTTGGCAAAGCATGGCAAGAGCTTAGTGATAAAGTAAAGGAACTTGAAAAGTCAGTTGATATTTATAAAACTGTTGCCAATAATCTTCTTGGAAAGGAAATAATATAATGCTCATAATGTTTTTATTAGGTTTGATATTTGGAATAATATTTATTGCAGGCATATTTGCTCTCAGTCGATTAATATTGGAATACCCAGAAGAAGAAGTAGAAAAGCAGCAGATAAATCACCCAACACATTATAACATTCCTGGACGCAAAGAATGTATTGTGGAAATGGAAGAAAAATTTGGTCCTTTGGCAGTGTATCATTTCTGTATTTGCAACAATTATAAGTATGTTTACAGAGCTGGAGAAAAAGAAAGCACAACAGAAAGTGATGATATGAAAAAGGCAGGTTGGTATGCAAAGTATGCAGATGAAATTTATAAAAGGATAGGTGAAGAAAATAAATGTCAGAGTGGGGAGAACTGAAAGAACAGGTAATAAAAACAAAATACAAACTTTATAATGGACAAACAGGCAAATATGTATGTGATAAAAATGGAGATGTAAGAATATTTGATACAAAAGAAGAAATAGTAGCTTATATTCAGCATAACCATTTAAGCAATGTATACGAAATCAAACAGGCTTAATCGAGAACGCCCTATAATTGATTTATTAAAGTTTCAATGATAATTATATTGATTCTTGATAAGTTGATTATAGGGCTGTTTGTATTTATTTAGGAGGTATTATTATGTACGGTTTAAATTTGAAAATGTTTCAGAAAATATATATTGTTTATGGTGACCCTAAAAACCAATGTATATTATCTGCAAAAGTAAGAGGTATTGTTATAAATGCAGATAGAGAAAAGACAAATAAATATTCTGCTTATTTTACTTATAACGATATTAAGTTTGTTAGAAGCAAAGGAAAAGTATCAAAAACATTAGGCAATGAAATGCTACAATGTGGTTCCGTTGACAATGACTTAATTGACCTTGAGGAACCAGTAGCAATCAATTCATATGCAATGCATAATTGGCCTGTATTTTCATCAAAAGAAAAGTGCATTGAATATCTCAGGAGGTGCAAATAAAATGTCAAAATATTGCCCCGTTTATAATTGCACTGTTCTTTACATGGATTGTTTGGAATGTGATGAAAAGGCATGTAAATTTATTGCAGCAAGAAACTTAAAAATACGTCCTGGAGACATTATTGATGTAAAGACAGTTTTCGGTAAAGAACAAAGATTTATGTACATAGGAAAGCAGAAGATTGATGATTATAAATGCAAAAGAATTATGTATCGTTTTGAGGACCAAAAAATAATATTTGTCGATTCAGATTTTTTCAAATTGAAGAAAGCAAAATTACAATATTCAGATAAAGAACTTTTAGCCAATATCAGAAAGGAGCATAGTGATGAAATATAAAAAAATCATAATTGGAATTGACCAAAGTTACAAGAATACAGGTATAAGTATATCGGCTCAGTTATTTTCAGGTGAAATAAAGTTATTGAAAGTAAGCAGTATATTCCTTGATAAGTTTTGTACTAATTCTCAGAAAAGGGAATATCTTACAAATAAGCTTAAAAGAATCCTTGAAAAGATAAGTAATAAATCAGGAGACATTGTGTGTATTATCGAACGAATAAGACTACGTTCACAAGGTTTTTTGAATATTGATTATATTAAGTCAATTGGAGCTTTAAATGCATTGATAGTCGATACAATGGCTTTTTATGGTATTCCAGTTTACTCGGTTGATACAAGATGTTGGAAGTCTCAGATAGTAGGTACATCTAAGCCAGGAAATCCAAATAATATTTGGAAAATGGAGCCAGAAAAATATCCTACTTTTGAATGGTTAAAAAATACTTATCCTGATTTATTGATGTCTGTTTTTATTGATATGACTGAATCAAAGAAAAAGAAAAACGTATTTTCAGAAAATGGAAAATTGTGGAAAATAAATGACGATGCCTGCGATTCTGCTGCCATTTCTATGTTTGGATTTTATGGAGAAAAAGATAAATTGAAAATAGAAAAATAGAATCCTCCCAGTTATATCCCAGTTAAGCCGTATTTGATTTTTATAGATTAATCAATATAGATTCATTCTAAATTTTAGATATGGCTTCTGGCTGATTCTGGTTGATGTTAGAAAGGTGTGTATTTTATGATTATTTATAATTCGATAATAAGGTGTTGTTATAAGTGTCAGAAAAGATATGTCAAGTATGAAGATGGTAAAGCAATAACTTGTCATAGTTCATGCAAAGAATATAAGGAGCAAAAGGAAAAGTTTGAAAGAATCAAGGAAAAAGAAAAGGCAGAATATGTATTTTTGTCCCTGAATGAAAGGAGGAGGAAGTTATAAATTGTTATTTACATTTTCTGAAGCAGCAAAATTATTGAATATTCCGAAAGAAATTTTATATAACTTTGTTGTAGATAACAAACTTTGTTATTATCGGAATTATTCAGATGAGCCAATTAGTTATGCTAAATATGCAGGAAAAGATTCTTTATTTGTAATTCGTAAAAATGAAAAAGGCAGAAAGAAAAGTTTGCTTACTGAATTTGGATTGAAATATTTTGCAAAGCAAGACTATAATATATAATAAATTATAAATTACTATTACTAAGTTACTAAAGTAACTTACTAATACTAATTTATGTATAATATAAAGTAAAATAAAAACTTTTCTATTTTCTATTGACAAATAAGGAATTGTGTGATATAATGTTATTAGTGAAAGAGAAATACCACTAATGATTAAGTGGTTACACAAAGAGTATTAAAGATTAATAGAGACAAGGGAGGACCTTATAATGAAAGTATCAGAAGGAAAAGTAAGTGAATCAAAAGTTGTTGAGTATAACAGCATGAATGAATTTTACAAGTACATCTGTGAAACTCCTTTTAATGACAGTTTCAGATGGGAAAACCATCAGTCAGTAACAGCATCGAAACCATTTACACAGACAGAAAATTTTGACGAGGCAGTTGAGTTAATGAAGAACGGTTGGCAGGACATGTCCAAGAAGTTAACTCAGAAGCTTAAGGTTGAAGAAAAAAGACTTGAACCTACAACAAAAGCAAAGAATGTATATGGTGTAGCTGGTTATCAGGCAGTAGTTCCTCTGTATCTGAATGGTGTTCCAACAAATATGATAAGCAGAAAGCAAGTGCCTGTAAAGCAAAAGGTAATTACACTAAATAAGTGCATAAATTACTCATGGTATGTCAATACAGAAGAAATCATTGAGGAAAGCATAAAGGCATTTACGATTATCAAGAAGCTTGAAGCTCAGGGATATAGGTGTAACCTTAATGTTATTGTAGCTCCAAGTAAACCTGATTACAGATATGTTGTAAAAATAAGAGTGAAGAACTCAACAGAAAAGCTGAATCTTTCAAAACTCGCTTTTCCTCTGGTTCACCCATCAATGCTCAGACGTTTATATTTAAGATGGCTTGAAGTATTTCCTGGTGTTCCAAAGAGTTTCGTTAGTGGCTATGGTGTTCCAATGAAAGTCGATGAAATCAAGAAAACAATCGCACTTGAAAATGGCGAGTATATCCTTCCAGCAAAGATAACAAAGGATATAAGCAAGATAAATTCAATTGAGGACTTGGGGGACATTTAAGTCTCCCGCTCCTCGGGAATAAAGTTAAAATAAAAAAATAAAGTTTTTTTGCAAAATTTTTTCAAAAACCTATTGACAAACCCAAAATTACATGATATAATAAATACAGAGATTGAGAGATACAACTCAATCAGAAAATTTAAGTTTCAAGTTTGAAAGGAAGTATTATTATGGCAAGCACAGTTAATTTTGAGGTAAACAAGATTGGTAAGGCAAACAAACCTGGATTCGTAGTTGCAGAAATCAAGTTTAATGACAGCGACAAAGTTTACACTTACGTAAGAAAAGCTTACAATAACAAGTTCATCGTAGACGGAACAGAAATCGAGTTCGATTCTCGCTACAATGTAGTTTCAATCACTAAGGTGTATGAGACTAAGGGTGTAAAGAAGTCAGACACAAGCAACCAGTCAAAAACATCAAACAAAATAAAATCTGAAATGCAGAAAAGCGGAATTGAAATTCCTAAGGCAAATCCAATTCCAAACGTTGAGGCAAACAACGGAGAGGTTCACCACGAAAAGTACGATGAAATCAAGGTTTGCTTAGAGTGTAACATTCCAATATATCTTGCAGGTCCTGCAGGTTCTGGTAAGAATCACACAGTAGAGCAGATTGCAAAGGAACTTGGTTGGAACTTCTACTTTAGCAATTCAGTTCAGCAGGAATACAAGCTGACAGGATTCATTGATGCAGGTGGCGACTTCCATGAAACAGAATTTTATAAGGCTTGCACAGATGAAAACGAATGTGTATTTTTCCTTGATGAAATGGACGCATCAATACCTGAGGTTCTGGTTCTTCTTAATGCAGCAATTGCAAATGGTTACTTTGAGTTTCCTACAGGCAGAGTAAATCTGAAGCATGTGCACTTTGTAGCAGCAGGCAATACAGTTGGTTCTGGTGCAGATGAAATGTACACAGGCAGAATGGTTCTTGACCAAGCAACACTTGACAGATTTGCAATCATTGACTTTGATTACTCAATGAGAATAGAAATGGCAATTTCAAAGAACAATGCAGACCTCGTAAGTTTTGTACATGAACTTAGAGATGTGGCAGCAGAAAACGGAATTAGAGCTACTTTCTCATACAGATGTATCACAATGGTAACCAAACTTGAAAAGGCAGGTATGGACCTCGTAACAATCATCAAAATAGCAGTTATGAAGGGCCTTGACAAAGATACAATCGGTACATTCAATGTATCAAGTGCAACCAAATATGGTAAGGCTCTGAATGAATTAAAGGCGGCTTAAAAACCGCCTCCCCCGTTGGGGTATGGCCAAGAGGTAAGGCATCAGACTTTGACTCTGTGTACCGTGAGTTCGATTCTCACTACCCCAACCAATAATGTCTCTGTGGTGGAATTGGCAGACACGATTGACTCAAAATCAATTATCTGAAAAGATGTACGAGTTCGACTCTCGTCAGAGGCACCAGCTTACACCAGTTTGATTCTTTGGTGTAGCAATATAAATATAAAGGGAGGCCATCAAAATGAATAAAAATGGCTTTACAGTTACTCAGAGGAGGACAAGAATATGTCAATAAAAATGAGAATTTCAAAAGAAAAACATGCATGTTGCAATGCCTGTGGTAATGATGAAAAACAATCTGTTGTAATGTTCGACATGCGATTGGCCATAAAAGGTCAAAATGGGCTTGTATTACATCTGTGCGATAGGTGTGTATCTGAAATGATGGACAAAACACTCAAGGCAAGATGTATGGTTGACGGCATGGTAAAATCACCACAGCAGATGCGTGTAATTAACGGCAGAAAGCAGGCAGAAATGAGACAGAGAGAGAAGGCAGAAGCTGAAATGGTAAACAAGATGAAAGAGAGGTATGTAGGCGATGGCGATTAATCAAAAAGAACTTATCTTGCGAGAATATGAAGAAAAGCAATGTATAGCATTTGTGTATGTTTTATATTCAGAAAAGCAAGAAGAAATTGCACGTTTCATGTACAGAAAACAGAGTCCGCAGAAGTGGAAAATAATTGCCTTTATCCCCGACTGTTTAACAACAGATTTTCTTTCAATGGTACAATTTATCTTTGAATTACCAAAAGAGAAAATGCCGCTTGAAACAATTGCTGCTATTGGTGTTTCCTTGTTTCAGATTCAGCTCAAAGAACAGATACAGACATATACCAATCTTGACTTTGATATAGGTCAAGTGATAAAGGACATGTAACATGAAGAGGTCTGGAAAATTTTATCGGAAAAATGAGGCCGAGGTGATGAAATTACTTGGCTTTGAACCTACACCAAATTCTGGTTCGGGGTGGGTAGTAAAAGAGGACGGTATTTCAGAAGAGTGTTTGTGTCAATTGAAATCAACAGATGCAAATAGTATCAAGATAAATAAAAGGGATATTGATACATTGCTTTATAATTCAAATGTGGCTCGTAAATTACCTGTGTTTGCGATTCAATTTTTGCAAAGCAATGAAATATATTTGGTGTTAAAACCAGAAGATTTGCAAGATGCAGCAAGGTACATAAAAACAGGAGAATATACCACAAATGAAGAATTTGTAGGTATTGATATAAATGCACTTGAAGAAGAAAAACCGAACATAAAATGCAAGGTAAAATCAAGTGTAAGTGCTCGTGAAAAGTATAATCGCGAATGGCTAAATAAATTTGAAAAGAAAGGAAAAAGTGCAAAGTGAATATAAAAGTAAAACAGATTGTAAAGTACGATGGGCATAGCTTATATGCTAATGGTTCTGTCAATTTCAATCTGAAATCGGGATATGATGAGCTTGCAAATTCAGTAAAGCTAATGCAAATGCTCAACAATGATGTGAGAATAAAAGCAAAGATAGGCTCAGGCAAAGCAATGAACTTAGGTTCTTTCAGAATAAAGCAAATTGTTATTGACGGCGACGGCGAATCCAAGCTTAAGTTTAATGGGCTTAACGATTATGTCGAAATGGATAACCTTAATTTGCTTCCGCTTAATACTGACGATGCTCAGCTATTCACTGTGCTCTTTGAAGCAGATATTGAAGAAGAGGAGGACGAAGAATAATGGCTGAAATAAAATATTCTGAAATCAGCAGGGCCAAGATTGCAGATACACGAAATGCAGTAATTTCTGAATGTTCAAAGGGAGGCTTTACTCTGGCTCAGCAGCTTGAGGTGAGAGAGGGAGACGGAAAAACCGTGGTATTTCTTAAGGGAGCACTTCACATTGATTCAATCGAGGGGCTGCATGAACTCAGAGATGCAATTAATGTTGCAATAATGAAAGTTGAAGGTCCAAAGGACTTCGAGAACGACGACGAATGGGAAGATTAAATTAAAACAAAAAATTTTAAAAAAACCGTTGACAAACCCATTTTGTTGTGATATAATGTAATTACAGAAGAACAAAGAGAACACAAACTTAGAGTTCTTCAACGGTAAGGTAAAGTCCTCAGATGAGGGTAACAAAATCAAAATTTATTTATTTAAAAGGAGAAATGAAAAATGGCTAAGAACTACACACTTAAGGAAGCTGCTAACATCATCGCAGAGGGTAAGAAGAAGGACGAAATCATGGAAATCGGCAAGCGTTTTCCGCTCCTCGCTGTTTCACTTTCAGCAGTAATTGCTAAGGCAAACGATTCATTCCTTGACTTCATCAACTATATGCCCGACCACATCACAGCAAACAAGATTAACTCGGCTATGAAGGCAGACATTGAGGATTCAGATACAGACGAAGATATAGAGGCAGCTGAAGCAGAGGCTCCTGCAAGTAAGCCTGCAAAGAAGACTAAGAAGTCAGAAGAGGCAGAAACAGAATCTGATTACAATGCAATCAGCGGCTCAAAGCTTTATGACATGATTAAGGCAGCAGGTAAGATTAAGGACCTTAAGGCAAAGGGCTTCGGTACAAAGAAGGCAGACCTTGTGGCTTATCTTGAAAAGTTCCCCCTTGATTCAGAAGATGCAGACGACGAGGACGAGGCAGAGGCTGAAACAGAGACAGAGGAAAGCGGCAAGTATGATGATATGAATGCAATGGAACTCTTCAAGGAGTGCAAGAAGCGTGGCATAAAGGCAGCTCCCAAGAAGCCTGCTAAGTTCTATGTTGAACTTCTTGAAAAGAACGATGCAGAGAATGCAGAAGATGAAGCTGAGGCAGACGAAAATGAGGATTGGGACGAAGAGCCTGAGGAAAAGCCTGCTAAGCCTGCTAAGTCTGAAAAGAAGGCAGAAAAGAAGGCAAAGCCTGCAAAGAAGGCTGAACCTAAGGAAGAGCCTGAGGACGATGAGGACGACGATTGGGACATCTAATATAAATCAATCGAATACTTCATATAATTGGGGTGGCCGAACAATCGGCCGCTCCTACTCCTTATTGGAGGTGAAACAGTGAAAAGAATATTTACAGATGGAGCTTGCAGCTGCAATCCTGGTCCAGGAGGGTGGGCATTTATAGTTCTTCATGAAAAAGATATTGAAACAATATCAGGTGGAGAGCGACAGACGACAAACAATCGTATGGAGTTAAAAGCAATAGTTGAAAGTTTGAGATATATTTGTTTGCATTATGTGGCAAATCAGAGTGAAAAAGATTTTTGTATTATTTCAGATTCAGCATATGTTATTAATTCGATAAATGCAAATTGGATAAATTCTTGGAAGATGAATGGTTGGAAAACAACCAAAGGCCAGACGGTAAAAAATCGAGATTTATGGCAAGATTTTTTGAGATATTTGTCGTATATGCACAAAGACAAAATGAAAGTAACTTTTGAAAAAGTAAAAGGACACAGCGGAAATTCATTCAATGAAATGGTGGATATAGCTGCGAAAAATGAAGTATACAAAATACAAAGAGGTGAAAGCTAATGCGCCAGAAATATTCGCAAGAATTTTACAGAAAAGAGTTCAATGGTGAAACGGTAAAAGATGCATATTTAAAAGCATGCAAATGGTATGCAACAAATGTAATAAGTGCAGATGAATTTGAAGGTGTTCAAGTAGAATTTGAAAAAGGACAAAACAAAGAATTTCCATCTGTTATCATACATTTGTTTGTCGCAGTTGATGAAAACAAATTGAAAAAAGAACACTGCGAAGTTTGTCATGAAGCGCACAGATTGTTTTACATGAATGATATTAATTGCCAGAATTGCAATGTGGCAGGTTATCAGAACAGAAGCAAAAGTGTGCTTGATGTAAAAAAGCAATTTTACAGAGAGAAGTTGAAGCAAAGATGTGGAAGTTAATCTTGACATCGTTTTTGGAATTTCTCTTGGATATATTACTTTGGTTTAAGGAAAACATAAGACTATTTGTGGGAATGATACAATTGGCAATGCCATATTTGATGTATTGGTTAGGTTGCAAACATGATTTTATGATTGTGTTTTTGATTATTCCTATTGTAAGTTTTTTGTTCCAAGTAATATTGAACCGAACAAACGAAAAGCTTGGTCAAGGCAAAGAAATTCCAATACCTGAAAGTAGGTTTACAAAGGAAGATTCAGATGGTGAAGTGTCAATTGATACAAACCGCCTGCAAGAAATGATTCTTTATGTAGCCGACGTAGAAGATTATTTGCAAAGAAAACATTTGATATAAGCTACTTACACCAGGACACCACTTATTCATTCAGTTGCCATAGGTGAATAAATTTATCTTGTCAGAAATGAAGCCTCCTAATTAGGTGTCCTGGTGTAAAATATAAAGGAATGATAAAATGGAAAAATTTACATTGCTCGGCAAAGCAATAGAATGTAAGTCACCAAACAAAAATGATTATCATGAAAAAAGATATGGAGAAGTTTTTGGTTATGATGAAAACAAACCTATTGTTTATGTAGTTTCTTGGTTCGATTCTTTTGTCGGTTATGAGGTGTTAATGGTACCAATTGCAAACATAATTGGTATTGGAAGAAAAATAAAAGACGAATATGAAAGAAGAAAAATGCAAAAAGCAATTGAAGAATTTTGCAATTCCGAAGAAGGTAAAAGGTGTAAAAGGTATGCAGAATTATGATACAAGTAATGAAAGTAAGTTCTTTGAAAAGCTAATGGCCGATGGTCAAAGGATAAAAAGACAAGAAGAAGAAAAATGCAAAAACTGTTCCTATGAAATATGTGATGAATGTCAAATCAGAAAAGGAGTAAAACAATGAAAGCTATTTTAATCGGTGCATTACTTTTACCGATAGTTGCCTTAGGTTTAGGAGTACTTACATGTCTTTCAGATTGGATAGGAGATATCTGCGAAAAAGCAATAGAGTTTACCAAGTATACAATGTACATTGGAGGTCTCAGAATAAAATCAATATTTCAATTTGATTCAATCGAGAAAGCTATGAGCTTGGCTTATATGTATAACTTTAAAGAGGCCAGACGTCATATATTTACAATAGATGATATCAAGATATGGAAGGCATTCATATAATTGACCAGTATCAAGCTGGCTTTGATTTGAATGTATAGGCCATATAGAATATCTAAAATAAATTAAGTGCGACTGGCTTGATTACGGTGAGACTGACAATATGTTGAATTGTTGAAAACTATGTTGAAAGTCAGATATATAATTAAAATAAAAAAATATATCAAGAAAGTATTGACAAACAAAATATTTCATGGTATAATTAATACATAAGATAAAACAACACTTCAAATGAAGCAAGACCTTAGAGGAGGAAAAGAATATGACAGGTACAGTTAGAACAACAACAGTAAATGGAGTTACTTTTGAAGTATGGAGCGATTTTATCGCAAGAGGTACATTTGCAAAAAACATTCAGACAGGTGAAACAAAGAAGATTCAGGGAAGTGGATATATTCACAAAGACCTGACAGTAAGAAAAGCAATTGCTCTGATATTCCAGATGCCAACATTCAGAAAGTGAAAAGGAGTGTTAAGTATGACAAACATTAATGAGAAAATGATAGCTAATATCAATACAATTGCAAAAGAAAATTGGGAAAAAGCTCAGGGAATGCTCGATATGTTAAATGAGCTTGCAGGAACAAAGTTTGGTTGGTTAAACAAAAGAGTGGTAAGGTTTGAGAATCCTGATGGCTCTACAGCTGAAAGATATGCAAATGCTCATGATTTAGAGGCAGAACTTTGGTGCAAAGAAAAATTTGAAAACTAAGGTGAAATTAATACACTTTTCAGTAAATAGAAATTTTGAATAGGTTCCGTAACTGTTGATTCAGATTTACGGAGCCCATTCTTGTTATATAGAGAATTTTAAAGGAAAGGAGAAGCTCATGGGCAAGCAAAGGAAGTCAAGAATAGACCAATTATTTGATGAAGATATGTTGGTATTAATAGAAGGTTTGGCACGCGACGGCTATACCAATCAGGACATCGCTCGTCGAATAGGAGTTGAGCCTTCGGTGTTATATAATGCCAAGCGAGAACGCCCAGAAATCAATGCCGCTATCAATCGTGGTAAGCAATTGGTAGATTATAAAGTAGAGAATGCTCTACTTAAATCTGCTTTAGGTTATCGAACAAAAGAAGTAAAGGTGACAACCATAATGAGATATGGCAAGGTGGTAGAAGAGCAAAAGGAAGTTCTTGAAAAAGATGTAGCACCTAATTCAATATCATGTCAAGTATGGCTGTATAATAGATGCCCTGATAAATGGAAACGTAATCGAGATAAATTGCTTGAAGATGATGAAGAAGCAACAATCCAAGTAACAGTAAAAAGAGCTTCAGAGAATGAAACAGAAGAATCTGAGGAAGATACTGAGTGGCAAGACGAAGTAAATGAATCAGTAACAGTAAAGAATAAAAAGCAAAATAAAGATAATAATAAAAAGGAAGATAAAACACAAGATAGAGATTATTGGCCAGATGATTGGTCAGAAGATGAGGAGTGGTAAGGTATGCCAAAGATAACATTAAAAGTAGGACCTGTATTTGAGGACTTTATTTTTAACTGGGACTATGAAACATATTTGCTAATTGGAGGATATGGCTCAGGTAAGAGTTATCAAGTGGCTACTAAAATCATTCTGAAATTACTAAAGGAAAAAAGAAAGTGCTTAGTAGTTCGTGAGGTATTTGAAACTTTATCCGAATCATGTTTTGATTTATTCAAAGAGATATTGGATAAAATGGGATTGCTTACTGAGGACCCTTACGAATACAAAAGGAAAAGGACTAAAGTATTGGCTCAGAAATCACCAATGCAAGTAAAGTTTCCAAATGGAAGTAGGATAATATTCAAAGGAATGGATAAGCCTGCTAAAGTAAAGTCATTGAATGGTGTAAGTATTGTATGGCTTGAGGAATGTTCTGAAATAAAGTATGATGGTTATAAAGAACTATTAGGAAGAATCAGAACACCAAATGTAAGTATGCATTTCATTTTATCTTGCAATCCAGTATCGAGAGATAACTGGGTGTACAATAGATTCTTTATTACAACAGATAATGAAGGTAAAACAAAAGTAATATGTAAGGAAGATGAATTTTATAGTAAGAAGTGCTTAGTAAAGAATGGCATATATTATCATCATTCTACACCGACAGACAATCCATGGTTACCAGAAGCTTATCTAAAAAGATTAGAAGGAATAAAGGACTATGATTATCCTTTATACATGGTAGCAAGATGGGGACAGTTCGGTGCAACAGGTACAAGAGTTCTCCCTCAGCTTATGGTATATTCTAAACCAAAAGAATTTAAGAGTATCATAAATAGGCTTGGACCAGAAAATCAGTACTTTGGTTTTGACTTTGGTTTTGAAGAAAGTTACAATGCAGTGATAAGCATGTCAGTAGATATAGCTAATGGAGCATTATACATTTGGGACGAGATATACATCAATCATGTAACCGATGATAAGATGGCAAACCTTGAGGAAATGCAAGCTTTAAAGCAAAGGCTATTATCGTATAACAATTCAGGTTATAACAAAATGATAGTAGCAGATAATGAGGACCCTAAAGCAATAAGCTATTATAGGCAGTTAGGTTTTCCTATTCGTGCTTGTAGAAATAAGTTTGCAGGTTCAAGATTATCAAATACAAGAAAAATAAAAAGATTCAGAAGAATATATGTAAGCCCTAAATGCAAAAATGTAATCAGAGAATTAAAGGACCTTACGTATCGAAAAGACAATAAAGGTAATGTGGTGTATGATGAATTTAACATTGACCCGCATAGCTTTTCTGCTATTTGGTATGCATTAGACATGGTGACGGTAGCAGACCTTAAAGAAAAGGAGTTTAATTCAAGAGGAGGTTAAATTGAAAATGGAAAATGCAAGAATAGAAATCACTTTTAGAAGTGGTGAATCAGTAATATACAACCCAGAAGATTGGGACGACTATGCTTATGACGGTAAGTCTGTCATAGTAAAGAAGAATGGTTCATGGATAGGAATATATAACTTTGATTATGTGTTCTGCGTTGAATTGAAAGAAGGGTGAATATGCCTAAGAAATTTATAAAGGCCACATTGATTCGTGCTGGCCACACTACAGCTCAAACGGCTCTTGGTATGATAGGCACATCGGTATTCATATCAGATATTAAATGGCCTCAGCTACTGAGTGCTGTAGGACTTGCTACAATGGTATCTATTTTGAAGTCAATAACCTTAGGTTTACCAGAAATAGATAAGGAGGAATGAAACAAAATGAATAGTCCATATGAAGGAAAATTTTATATATCACAAGCTTTCAAAGGTTCAGCCCATGATGGATTGGATTTAGTCGGTATTGATTCAAAAGACATACATGCAACTGCAAATGGAAAAGTAATATTTGCTGGTTGGGAAAATCCAAATAACCATTATCAAGGCTTTGGTCAATATGTTGTGATTCAAGATGCAACAGGAAAAATGTTCCATTTCGGCCATTTATCTGAAATCAAATGTAATGTAGGTGACATAGTAAAAATCACTGATGTAATTGGTGTCGAAGGAAGTACAGGTCATTCTACAGGAAGTCATTGTCATTATTGTGTAAGAACCTCATTAAATCCCGGAACATTTCTTGATGTAAATGCTATTTCAGGTATTCCAAATATTGAGGGTGCTACCTATGATGATGGCTACAGACCAAATCAAAAGCAAGAAGTAAAAGAATCTGATACAAATAAAACAGTTGAAGCAATAATTGAGATTGAAGGACACAAATATTCAGGTTTACTTTCGGAGGTGTAAATGGAATATGGTAACATTGAGAGATTGTAAGCAAGTTGGAATGACAAATACTTTCCCACCTAAAAAGATTATTATAGCAGATATTCAAGTCGATGAAGAAGAGGAACTTGAATCAATAACAACAACAAGTATTCCTGGTTTTATTTTATTTCAAGGAAGTATAGTTTGGGTAATTTCAACAGGTGCATTTTATGCTATGACATCAGGCGGGCAATGGAAGTCACAAGGTGAAGGAGAATCAAGCGAGGGAACATAATGCATAAAAATCAAGATTTAGGTTTATATGAATTACTTAAGCAAAGATGTTTCCAAAGCATTCAATGTGGAATAAGCTTTTATGAAATATTAAAAGCAAAAGCTTTTTCAAAGAAGGTTAATTTGCAATCGCGGGTATTATTTACATCTGAAAATGAGATTTTTGTTACAAGCGATGGAAAATATATTTTTTTAAGAAAGGAGAGATAGATGTGCCACAAGTTATTGTTTTAGAAGATGGTACTACAATTGTTCCATACAATTCAGATAGAACGGGTGCTCAGATGGATAGAGCAATGGACAGAGGAGATTCTGTAGGCGATATATCACAACTGAATACAACCGATAAATCAAGTATTGTAGGGGCAATAAATGAAACAAGTTCAGAAATTGCTAATGTGACACCTGCTGCCACGGCGGCAAGTAAGAATTTTGCAAATGAGTATGCTAAAAACACAAGAAGTATTTTTGCATCAGGATTGGCATGGGAGCAGGGTACAAGATATGAAAATGGTACAACAGCATCTGCAACAAACAGAATCCGTAGTATGGTTGGCTTGTCACTCCCTGTCGGAACAACATTTACAGCTGCAACAGGATATAAAATTACTGTTATCGGTGCAAATGAAGCATCGACTACATGGTATTTTACAAGTGGCTGGGTTACAACATATACATTGAAGGACAATTGCAATTGTTATCTTCTTATTGCAAAGTCCGACGATACATCAATTAATATTGGTGATGTCGATATTGATTCTATTCTTGGAATTGTAGTTCCGAATGATTCAAGTGCTTATTACACAGATATAAATGTTGCAGCAGTTGGTGTCATTGATACAACAACGGGTCAGCCAAGCTCAACTACAAATCGTGCTTATACAGATTTTACTAGTGTAAGAAGTGGCGACATTATCGGAGCAAAATTCGGAAATGATGTCAGGATATATGTTCACAAATATGATTTTGAAAGAGCTTATCTTGGAAACAACGGAGCATGGATAAAAGGTGGTTATTACACAGTCGGTAGTGAGGCATTTATTAGGCTTTCAATTTCTTATGCAGACGACAGAACAGTTACAACGACTGACTTTGCAACATTTGAGTCTGATATCTATGTACAACGCAAAACGGCATCATTGTATGATGCAAGTACAGCACAAGAAGAAAAAATTTCTGATATCAATGCAGAAGTTGTTTCGCATAATATGAATCTTGCAGGTGAATACAGTGAAGGTGTAAGAAAGCTTTATACATCATATCTTGCATGGGAGCAAGGTACAAGGCAAGCAGATGGTTCAACTGGTTCGGCTGCAAACAGAATCCGTAGTATGACAGGATTGATGTTACCTGTTGGCACAGTGGTTAAAGCTACATCTAATTATAAGGTAGTAATTATTGGAGCAAATAAAGATTCTGATGAATGGTACTTCACAAGTGGATGGGTAAATGAGTTCACCGTTAAGGATAATTGTAATTGTTATTTTGTATTATCTAAAGCCAATAGTGCAAATTTGTCTGTAGATGATACACCAATAGATAGCATAGTTACAGTGGAAGTACCAACAGAACCTATTTTTACCACAGGTATTACAATGTCGGCTGTAGGTACAATTGATACATCAACTGGTCAGCCATCATCCACAACCAATCGTGCATATACAGAATTTTTCAATGTCAATGCAGGAGATTTAATTGGCATAAGAAACGGTAATAATGATAGAATCTATGTACATAAGTATGATGAAAGGTATAACTACTTAGGCAATAATGGTGCATGGATAAAAGGCAGTTTTTATACCGTTGGAACTGAAAAATATATACGTCTTACCACATCTTTCTCAGACGATAGAACAGTTACAACAGATATGTTTGCAACTTTTGAAGCAGACATCTATGTTCAGCGTAAAGTCGTAAATCTGTACAATGCAGATGGGGAACAAGCTGATAATTCAACTGCTCTTAAAAATGGTTTTGCTATTGAACAGATGCCATATTTAATTCAGCAAGGAGGATACGATGGTAGTGGTGGAATTGTATCAAATAACAAGAGAGTGCGTTCCTCAGACTGGTTTGAACTTGATTCTGATTGCGTTATCAAGAACTTAGACCCTGCTATTGGTGTAAATCTTGTCTGGAAAACAGGAACATCTATTGGTTCATGGGGATGGATTGAAGGTGCGTTTGAGTATGAAATACCTTATGTTGAAGGCAGAGTGTTTAAGATTACGGCACATTATACAGATGAAGCAACAGCACTCTCAATTGGTGACTATCTGAGCAACGTACATATCTTTAAGACAAGCGATGCTATTACTATCGACAAAGATGAATTACTTCCAAACTGGAAATCAAAAGTCAATGAAATACAAGCTTTGCAAGGAACCAAGTTTACATTTGGTGTGCAAACAGATAACCACGGTTATGACATAGATACAAATGTTAAAATTACTCCTCTGAAAAACCTTACAAAATATATAGGTTTTGATTTTATCTGTAACCTCGGAGACGTTGTTCATGGTTACTCAGCTGATACCAAGGAGTCAATGCAGCTTTCTCTTACAGAGGCTATTAAGAGATATACAGACGGTGTATGTTGTCCATTCCTGTATGCACTTGGTAACCATGAGGATGATATACTTTATACAACAGAGGGAACACAAAATAATGACCTTGACGAGGTTATCCTCGGTGATGAACTTTATGGAAGAACTATTGCTAAGGTTAAAAATACTTGCCAGATACATCAACCATACAGAGGCTTCTATTATTACGTTGACTTTGATGAAATTCGTGTAATTGTTCTCAATACACGTGATATAGCATGGCAAGCAATTAGCAGTTCTGATATTGATATCTCACATCATGTTATAAGTCAGACTCAAATAACATGGCTTAATGATGTTGCTTTTAATACAACTAAGAAAGTAATAATTCTCAGTCATGTTCCTCTGCTTGATAGTCTTAATGCTGGTATCGACAATCCTGTCGAGAATGGTGCTGCTGTTCGGTCAGTTATTGAGGCACATGCTAATCAGATGATAGGATGTTTCAGTGGTCATACTCATCGTCAGGCAAGCGATACAAGCAACGGCATTACTTATATTGTTTTTGCTAATGGCGGTCAGTTTGCTGAAGTAGTTATGGTTGATACAACTGAAAGAACTATTGAAACAAAAATGGTTGGCTATTATGGCAGTAGACAAGACCGAAGTTTTGAGTATTAAGAAAGGAGAATGAGCTATGCGAATATCGAGAGAACTAAGCCTTGAATATGAGGTGGCAGATAATGAATTTTTACGAGATACTGAAGGTTGCTAAGAACTGTAGCAAGGCATCTGATTTTTATACAACATTATATGCTCAGAAGTTCAGTGGCGGCGATAAATTACCTTCTGAATATCAAGAGGTTGAGTATATCGAGAATATAGGTACAACACAGTATATTGATACTGGTTGGAAACGTGACTATGCAAAAGATATAGAGGTTGAAGCAATTATAAAACCATCAACGTTTGACAAACGTTATTGCATATTAACTGATTATAATTATATAAGCGACGAACATATGTCATTTGAAATAAATAACAGTAATTATGCGAGATTTTATGTAAATGGTAGCAACGATTTGGTTGGAACAACCAAATACAATTATGATGCATTTAACACAGTAAAATACTGTTATAATTGCTCAACAATTTATGGCACAGTCGGAATAAACGGTAATGATGATACTAAGGCATTTACTGATATTGAAAGTGACGTTGCATTATATAGTGCAAGAATATTTATTGATATTCCTGAAAGATATAGCACTTTCAAATTTTCGTTCAAACTTAAAAGAATGATAATAAAGGAGAACGGCATTTGTATAAGAAACTTTATTCCATGTTACCGTAAAAGTGATAATGAAGTTGGCTTATATGACATTGCCGATAATGTATTTTATACAAATCAAGGTACTGGTAGTTTTACTGCAGGTCCTGATGTTCAAGTATGAAAGGGGTTAACAATATGGAAAACCTCTTAGTACTTGAGCATTAAGTATTACAAATAAAGGAGGTGAAACAGATGGCTAAAGATATAAACGTACTCAGTGAAGAGCAAATGCAAATGGCTCTTATGAATATGGATTCGGGTAAAATATATGCTTATAATAAAATCCCATATGGATTGATAAGCAAAGAAGTAGAAGGCGAAAGTGTTCAAGGATTGCTTGAAGAGCTTGGACAAATTTGTAATTATTACAAAGTATATAAATCAGGTGCTCCTTTTATTCCTGAAGGTACTAATGGTGACTATGTACCAGCCGATTTAAAATTCAAAATGGTTTATACCTTAATCAATAAGGAGGCAAGATTTTTATTTGCAGAAACTCCTGATTTAAAGGTAGAATCGACAGGCGACAGAGATTCTGTTTCAGACGAAGTAAAGGAACAAATTGATATATTGAATCAGTTGCTTACAAAAGTATTCAATGATAATAATTTTGATGATTCTCTGCTTAAAGCTGCTAAGGATTGTTTTATTGGAAAAAGAGTTGCTGCACTGGTTAATTTCAACGAAGATGATGGTATAACAATTACTTTTCTTAATTCAACTCAATTTGTTTATCAGACAAAACCAGGAAATCCAAATGTACTTACCAAATTTGCTGCTTTTATTGTTACAGAAGAGGCAAAAAATGGAAGGGCAAATAAAATCTTCAAAAAGAAATATACACTTGAAAATGGAAAGGTTTATTTGCAAGAGGAATTGTATGCAGGTTCAGGTGCATTGATTGAGGAAGTAACAAAAAGAACCAAGCTCGATATTGACTTTATACCTGCTGTCATTTTCATTAACGATGGTTTAACTGCTGATATTCAAGGAGAATCTGAAATATTTGCTCTTGATGGTTTTGAGCAATGGTACTCTAAACTATCTGGTGCAGATATGGATGCGGAGCGAAAGGGAATGAACCCGATAAAATATGCAATTGATATGGAAAGTAATTCGACAAAGGGACTTTCCACTTCTGCAGGTTCTTTTTGGGATTTGCAAACAGACCAGAATCTTGACAATGCAAATACTAAAGTTGGTATTCTTGAAAATAATATGAATTATTCCAACAGTCTTAAAACTACTCTTGATAGAATCAAAACAACAGCTTATGAGGCAGTAGATGTTCCAAACATAACCCTTGAAAGTTTGCAAGGTGCAATTACATCAGGAAAAGCCCTTAAAGCAATTTATTGGCCTTTGATTGTAAGGTGTAAAGAAAAGATGAAGATGTGGGGACCTAAGCTTAAGCAGGTAATTGATATTATTATAAAAGGTTCTTACACTTATCCAAATTGCATAGTTGATTATATTTCAGAACCACTTTCGCCTATTGACTATGAAATTAAAGTTGAACAAAATTTGCCACTTCCCGAAGACGAGATAGAGGAAAAATCAATTGACATTTCAGAAGTTGATGCTAAGCTTATGTCGAAAAAGACTTACATGAAAAAATGGCGAGGTTTGACAGATGCTGAAGTCGATGAAGAACTTAAACAAATGGCTCTTGAAAGACAATTGCTTGAAGATAGTACATTTGTAGGTAACACAGATTCGTTACCTTATCCCAGTGATAATCAAAATCAAGCTGGTTCGTTGTTTGATATATAATCAATAATTCTTATATCTGAAAAATAAAATTGAACCAGCTTGAACTGGCGAATTAATTAGAAAGGAGGTTCTGTAATGGCAAACAATCCATTAATTTATAAAAATGCTGAAAAAGTAAGGGATTCAATTACAGAATCTCAGAAAAAACAAATAGCAAAGTTATATGACGATTGGGCAAAAGATATTGCTAAGATGGCAGAATATTACAAGAATAAAACAACAGCATCTGCTCCTTTATCAGCAAGGTATTATGAAGAACTTATGGCTCAATTAACCGAGACTTCACATCAAGTAAGTAATGAGGTGTATAAAGGACTTAAGCAAAGTATGTATCTTGTATCTGATGCGGTAATTGCAGATAATACAAAATGGCTTGAAAAGTTTGGCTTTCCAAAAGATGGATTGAATGCTGCATTTAGTTATGTTCCCGATAGTGTGGTAAGGTCAATTGCAACTGGTCAAGTATATGATTCAGGTTGGAGCTTATCGAAAAGAATTTGGGGAGATAATGAACAAACCATGCAAGACCTTTATAGGATAGTTGCTGGAGGTGTAGCTAAGCAGACACCGATTTATGATATAGCTAAACAACTTGAAAAATACGTTAAGCCAGGAGCTGCTAAACAATGGAATTTGACAGACAAAGATGGTAGAAAAATATATCCAAGACAAGTTGATTATAATGCTCAGAGATTGGCAAGAACTTTAGTTCAGCATAGTTATCAGCAAGCATTTACTGCTGTATGTGAAAAAAATCCTTTTATAACTGATTATATTTGGAATGCAAATGGCTCAAGAGTGTGTGAGATATGTAAAATGAGAGACGGACAACATTTCAAAAAAGACGAATTACCACTTGACCATCCAAATGGAATGTGTGTAATGGAACCAAATGTGGTAGATGATATGACAAAGCAACTGGTAAATTGGTTTAATTCAGATGATGGAACATATCCTGAAATTGATGAATTTGCAAAGCAATTTGGATATGATTCAAGTAAGTTTGAAGCACCAAAGTTTACCGATTTGCAAAACAAATATTTATTGCCATATGGTTTTAGTCCAAATAATATGCCAACAAAATTTGAAGATTGGTCCTATAAAGTTTCATTTGACCAAGCATCAGAAATTCTTGCATCTATGGGAACAAGTTGGGGTGACCCACATCCATATCAAAAGCTGAAACAATATTTTGATGCTAATTTAGCAGGTGTTGGTACCAATATGCTTAATCAGCAAAAAGTTCAAGTGCAAACTCAACCTAAAAAGGAAGAAAAGAAAGTTAAGGTTGCTGAATTTACATATTGGCAGAATAAGTATCTTGGTCCTTATGGTTATAAAGCGGGCGAAAATATACCAAATTATGAAACATGGTATTTTAATGCTACTTTCAAAGATATAAATAAAATGCAAAAAGAGGCTGAAAAGCTCGGCATGTCAATTGAAGATTTTTATGCTAAAAAAGTTGAAAAAGTCAAGTATAAATATAAAACAGTTGAAGAGGCTAAAGTACTTGCTAGTGCAATTTCAAATGCAAATACTACCAACATTATCGACACATCAAGTTGGATAAGCATGGTTAAAAAGAACAATGAATCAGAAATTTTAGCAATAGAAGATGCAAAGAGAAAATTGCTAAGTACAGAAGAAGAAAAAGCTCTGCATAAATATACAGGTAGTGCTTATCGAACAATTAATGGATATTTGAGAGATAAAGCTGCTGGCAAGATTGATAAACCTGATGCAGATTTAGAAAAGTTAATTGCAGAAATGAGTTCAGGTTTGGAAAAGATGAAACTTGACAAAGACCTTTATGTTCGTAGAGGAACAGACTTGGGAGATTTGGCTGGTTTATTTATGACTGGCGATTTTAGTTCAAACGAATCAAGTTTATATGGAAAAACATCGGAAGAATTAAATGCAATGTTTCAAGGAGCAATTGGTGAATATGCAGGCTTTACAAGTACAAGTTCATTATGGAACAGAGGTTTCTCTGGTTCTGTTGAAGTTGTTATGCGATTACCAGAAGGTACATCGGCTCAAAGTGTAATGAGAATAAGTCAATATGGAACAAGCGAAGGTGAAACTTTGCTTGACCATGGAATGAAAGTAAAGTGTTTGCTTATTGAAAAATCAGATGGACACCAGAGCTCAGCACACAGAGTATATCTTGATGTAATACCTAAAAAAGAAAATAATTAAAATAATAAAATATATATTTATCTATTGACAAATAAATATAAGTATGATATAATATATTAAAGGGTATATTATATATTCTTGTAGTGTTTAAGATAAACAAAGGAGAATTAATTATGTGAGATTTAAGTTGAAAAGAGGAAGTAAAATGTCAAAAGATTCAGAATTTGAAAAAAGAATTAAAAGTGAGCAAAAGGCGACAAGACCAATACGAAATTCTGATTTGATTTGTAAAGATTGTATTTTACGTTTCGATGATTCGGAAATTCTTGGAAATACTTCAAAATGTGAAATGTACGATAGCAAACCAAATGAGATAATAAATGGAAATGGCTGTCCATTTCACACAGTAAATTAAAAAGTCGTGCAGATAACGAGTGCAATTCATGAGAAATGATTTGTGCTCGTTATTTTTGTTTAGTACATCTGAAAAGGAGAAGAAAAATGTACATAACATTTGAATGTCATAAATGTAAAGTATCACAGAAGGAAAGTCCAATAAATGTAAAAACAGAGCATGCAAATTTTAATGGGCAAACAATAGAGTTAAAATATTACGATTGCCCAGTGTGTAGAGCACGAAATTTTGTTCAGGCAGACAATAAATTTTCTCAGAAATTATTGACTGATTGCAACAAAATGATAAGAAATCAAATGCTTTTGAATAGCATGGGTAAAAGTGGAAAACAATCAGGTAAAATGAAGAAAATGCAAATCCACCTGAGGAAAGTCAGGAATACACTCCTTAAAGAGCTTTCTGGAAATCAGATAAGCACAGGAGAGATTGTGCATTTTGTAACTTATGAAATTGTAGGTGACAATAATGATGAAACAATCGTCAATAAAAGCAAGGCAAATGATATGCGATAAATGTGAAAATACATTTCTTTATTCGCCTGTTGATATAAAAACAACCAATATAAAAATCGACAACCAAGATTTATTATTGCAGTGTTTTGTATGTCCTGAGTGTGATGCTTTATATCCTATTCTGTTAATCAGAATTAATGATATGCATTATCTGAAAGACGTACAAGAATCACTAGCGGCGTATAGAAGTTCATTTAACGCAAATAGTCAGGGGCTCGATAAGAAATTGGAGCTTATCAATAAAGCTGAAGAAAAGTACAAAGATAGTCGAAAAAAATTAAGTTCGGCTATTCTTGAAACACGTAAAAGGCTTTCTGGGTATTTCACCTATGATAAGCAAACACAAAAAATTTACTACCATGAGAAAAACATGGAAGAAAAGGAGAAGTAAAAATGGAAAAGTCAATGTTTAAAATTCCTATGCAATTCTTTGCAGAAGATGGAAAAAATCCCGATGATGATAAAAATGGTTCAAACGACAGCAATGAGGGAACACAGAATAATTCAGACGACACAAACAACTCAAAGAATAACGAAGGCGATAACAATTCTTCTGGCTCAGGAGAGGGCGACAAGAAGGAAAAAATGTTTTCACAAGAGCAAGTCAATCGTATGATGGCCAAAGAAAAGAACCAAGGAAGAAATGCTGTGTATAATGAACTCGGAATCAATCCTAAAGATACAAAGCAGATTGAGTCCCTCAAGGCTTATCTTGAAAGTCAAAAGACTGATGCCCAGAAGGAAGCTGAAAAGCAGATTGCTGCTGATAATGCTGTAAAAGAGGCAGAGGAAAGAGCAAAGATTGCAGAGGCAAAAGCAGAGGCAATGATGCTCGGCATTAAGCCACAGTTCGTTGAAGATGCAGTGACACTTGCACTTTCAAAGTCAGACGACAGAGATATCAAGTCGGTTCTTTCAGAATTTAAGACAAAGTACCCTGTATGGTTTAACAAAGATGATGAAAATAAGCCAAAGGGTACTGGTTCTTCGCTGAAGGGTTCGCAAGGAAATAAGGGTAATAATGATGGCACAAAGCCGCAGGGAATTGGTGCTCGACTGGCAGCCCAAAGAAAGGGCACTAAAACAAAGACCAGTTATTGGTCAAAATAATAAGGAGGAAATAATAAATGCTTAACAGAGATGGTGTAAAGGTACAGAGTTATGGTAGCGGTACACAGATTCTTGCTAACGTTGATTTGCAGGCATCTGTCGGCTGTATTGTTCCTCAGAGTCTTGTTGCTGAGGCAGATGCAAATGGCAAAAAGATTGCTAAAGCAGGAACACCTATTGTGGTTGATTTTTCAAATCTTCAGGCAGATGTTTCAGCTTCTGTAGGTCCTACACTCGGTGTATTTACAGTTCAGATTACAACAGCTTTTGCTGCTGATGAAAAGATTACAATTGAAGGTGTAGATTATACATGTGCTGCAACCGAAGATGTGGCAAATAAGAAATTTGCAGGTGCTAATGCAGCTGCTCAGATTACTTCACTTTTGAAGATGGTTACCACAGATAAATATGACGTGGCTGCTGTAGAAGGTGCAACAGATAAGCTTGGCTTTACTCAGAAGGTTGTAGATGTATCAGATACTACAGGTCCTACAGTTACAAAGACAAGTTCAACAGGTGCTATCGGCTCGGTAACTAAGGTAACTACTCCTGATGCAGGTGCTACAGCCAATGCTGTTCTTCTTCATGATGTTGATGTAACAGCAAGTAAGGCAAATGGAACAGCACTTTACTTTGGTGTTGTAAATATCAATAGACTTGATACAGCAACACAGGCAAAGATTGTTCCTGGTGTAAACACAATCGGTTCTGTTACTTTCGTAAAGGCATAAAGAAAGGAGAAATAAAAACATGACAATTTTTGACCTTGTTACTTCACAGGAAATTACAGCTTACTGGGAGACACTTTCTCAGGACGAGGCTCCTTACCCTTGTGAGGAACTTTTCCCGAATCAGAAGAAACTTGGACTTTCACTTAAGTGGCTTAAGGGTTCAAGAGGACTTCCTATTGTTCTTAAAGTTTCAGCATTTGATGTGCATGCAATTCCGAGACCTCGTATTGGTTTTGAAAAGCTTTCAGCTGAAATGCCATATTTCAAAGAATCGACATACATCGATGAAGAGTTGAGACAAGAGCTCAATATGGTTATTGAAACAGGTAATCAGGCATATATTGATTCTGTTATGAATCGTATATTTGATGATGAAATGAATCTGCTCAGAGCTGCTCGTGCATCACGTGAGCGTATGCGTATGATGGCACTTACAACAGGTACCATTTCAATGGCTTCAAATGGTCAGGCATTTACTTACGATTATCAGGTTCCAAATTCACATAAGTCTACTGTTGCAACTTCATGGTCCTCAACATCAACTGCAGATCCAATTGAAGATATAAGGGTTGCAAAACAGCTTATTCAAGATGAAACAGGTACAACAATCACAAGAGCAATGTGCGACGGCGTTACTTGGAGAAATATCCGTAACAATGTAAATATTCAGAAGAAAATATTTGTTCTTTCAAATGGTGTCGGTTCTATTTCAGACAAGAGACTTCAGCAGTACATTCTCGATGAAGTTGGTATTTCAGTTGTTATCAATGACAAGAGATACATGGACGAGAACGGTAATACACTCAAGTTCATGCCTTCAAATACATTTGTTATGTTCCCTGATGGCAACCTTGGTAATACTTGGTTTGGTACAACACCTGCCGAGAGTGACCTTATGTCCTCTGGAGTAGCCAATGTATCAATTACCGATATGGGTGTTGCAGTAACAACTGTAAAGAAGGCTGACCCTGTAAATGTAGAAACAATCGTTTCTCAGATTTGTCTGCCTTCATTCGAGCAGGCAAACAATATTTACATTCTTGATACAGAAGCATAATGGAGGTGTAAATATTGGTTAACATTACAAATGGTATTAATACCTTTACGGTAACAAAGGGTGCCTTTGAAGGCATATATAAGGCTCAAGGTTATAAATTGGTCCACGATTACGCCAGCGAGACTGTAAGTTCTGAAAGTAAGAATGACACAGAAGATGTTACAGCGGCTGCCAGCGTTGATACAGATATTCCTGTGGAGGCACCAATTCACGAAGAGGTTCCGCTTATTGAGAAGCCGATAAGCCAATGGTCAAAGGCCGAAGTAAAGCAGTTTGCTGCCGAGAATGACATTTCGCTTGAGGGTACAAAGAATGTCAACGAGGCTAAGGAAATCATAAAGGCATACATCGACGGCATGAAGTGAGGTGTAAAACATGACAGATATTGACAGAATAAAAAAGGAACTCAGAGAGGAACAATCGCCTTACTTTGAAGCAGATGATTTTGCATATTATCTTGAAAAAAATCAAGGTGATGTAAATGCAACAATTTATGAAATGCTAATAATAAAGTCAGAAGATTCTAAAATATCTGTCAATGGACTTAACACCGAGGACACAAGCAAATATTTCAAAAGATTAGCCTCCCGCTATAAAACTTTCAACTCGGGAGTTTTGGGAGGTTGATATTTTGGTAAATACAAAGTTTGAGGTATACAAAATCCAAAGAGAGATAAAGCGTTCAGGAGTAGATGTTGAGTTTTACAGACCATCTGAAAATGACTATGGGGAAAAAGATTATAACAATATAGTGTCGATTGGTTCAATACGTGGTTTATACCATGAAATAAATACCCATGTATCATTACAAACTGGCGAAATAACTCAATATCGAACAAAAAAAGAACCAGCAATATTATCCATATGGAATGATGTTAATTTGCATAATCTCAGAACTGGAGATATTGCTATTGTAAATGGAAAAAATTTTTTGGTGACAAAAGTTGCAAATATTCAAGAATGGAACTTAATTGCAGATATTAACTTGGAGGTGCAAGACATTGGCCTTTGAGCTTAATTATAATCAAAGTAATTTGAGCCAAAATCTTGATAAACTGTCAGTTAAACTTGGTGCAATGATTCTTATGTATGCATCAACTAAAGCAATAAAATTGCAATCTGAAATGCAAAAGAATAGACCATGGACTGATAGAACAGGAATGGCAAAAGCTACTTTGAGAGCAGTTGTATCACAGCCAAATGAAAACATGATACGAATAACATTATCACATGGTGTTTCTTATGGAATTTGGCTTGAGCTGGCACATCAAAAACAATTTGCAATTATAGGTCCAACAGTGCAAAAAGAATCACCAAAAATTGTAACTGAATTACAAGGCATAATGAATCAAATAAAGTTGTAAGGAATGACGAAATAATGGGCAAATCACAATGGCAACAGCTTTATGATTTTTTGAAATCGAAAAAGCTAAATATTTATTCTCCATCACAACCGATAGGAGAATGCAAAAACAAATATATTGCTATAAAATATGCCGGTTCTACTCGTCATGCTTACTGTAGTACCGACGTAGATATTTATACAATATTTTGCTATGTTCCAAAAAATAATTACAGTGAAATTGAGGGATATGTTCAAGAAGTAAAGAGTGCAATGAAAGGAATATATCCACAATTTATTCCCACAGGTCAACAAACACCAAGCTTTTATGATGAAGATATAAAGGCACATATGGTGAGTATTGATTACAAAAACTATAAGAAAATATAAGGAGGAACTAAAATGCCTACACCGAGAAAATCAAAGGCAGAGATACCAACAATTGATTGTGCTTTGGTCACAGTTGAAATTGACGGCGATGAATTTGGATTTGATACATCAAATCGTGTGCAAGTTGAATCGGCAACAGAAGAAATTGCTGCTGTTCGATTGGTGGTTAAAGGAATTTTAAGAGCCCAGAAAAAGAGAAAGTTTACTATTGTTGGTACAACAATTACTCTTACTGATAATGTATTCAATCCAGACTTGGTTCTTGCATTGCAGGGAGGAACTTGTACATATGACAATGCAACAGGTGCTCTTAATGGATATACACCTCCAGTTATAGGTTCAAAGGAAGAGCTTACACCATTTACTTTGAATTGCTATTCGGCACAGTATGATGCTTCTGGCGATATTGTAAACTATGAAAAAATATCATATCCAAACTGCACAGGTCAGCCAATTGTATTTTCCTCAGAAGATGATGTATTCAGGGCTCCTGAGTATGTAATTGATTCGGCTCCAAAGAAGGGACAGGCACCATATTCAATTACATATGTTGATGAGCTCCCAGAGCTTAGAGAGCTGTCTACATATTCTGTTACGCAGAATCTTACAAATGCAACTTCTTCATTTACTGGTACATCGATTACAGAGGGTATTCCGTTTAATGCAACTCTTACTGCTACATCGGGAACTCTCGGTTCAATTACGGTAACAATGGGAGGAACAAATATTTCTACAACGGCTGTTACCGGTAATACCATCAGTATTCCATCTGTAACAGGTGCAATTGTAATTACTGCAACTGCATCATAAATTAAACTTAAAACGAAAGGAAAATAAAAAAATGGAATTAACAAGAGATAATTTAAAATCATATGGTTGTTTTACCGATGAACAGATAGATGCAATTGTTAATCAGGCAAATCTTAATTCTGAAAAAGTAGAGTTTGTTACAAAGGTTGACTACAAACAACCACTTACTCCAAGTGATATCACTACACCCACCCAGCTGAATGAGTATGCTAAAGGTAATATTGTAAGATTACCAGACTTCTCAGAAGGCCAGCCGCTTATAGTAGTTCTTCGTAGGCCATCATTACTTGTTCTTATGAAAACAGGAAAGATACCAAATACATTGCTTAATACTGCTTCAGAATTATTTGAAGGCAAAAGTAAGGCTTCGACAGCCGAACCTGAAAGTATAAGCAAAATGTATGATGTGATGAATATTATAGCAGAGGCTTCTTTAGTTTCTCCAACATTTGAAGAAATAAAAAATGCAGGTATTCAGTTGACCGATGAACAGCTTATTGCAATTTTTAATTATTCGCAAAGAGGAGTTCAAGGATTGCAGTCCTTTCGTGAAGAATAAAAGTATAATTAATTTTATTGGGCTGGCAGAACATTATAAATGTCGGCCCAGTTCTTTTATAGATTCAGACGAATATACTGCTTTTTGTTTTGACGAGGTATGTGCATACATAAAATCGAGAATAAAAAATGGAGAAACACCGAATTTTAACAGGATAAAATTGAAAGAAAATTACAAGAGTTTTAGTGATTATTACAACGATGTACTATCTTGATTGAAAGGAGGTTTTGCTGATGGCTATTGATGTAGGTTCTGCTGTCGGCTATTTAGACCTTGATATAAGTGGTTTTCTGAATGGTTTAAGGAATGCACAAGACCAAGCAGGAGCCACATCTACAACGATTACAGGTAAGCTTGATTCTATTGGAAGTAAACTTACTTCGGTAGGAACAAAGCTTACAGCAACAATTACTACGCCAATTATAGGAGTTGGTACAGCTTCTGTTAAAACGGCAGCAAATTTTGAATCAGCCATGAGTAAAGTTTCTGCTATATCAGGAGCTACTGGCGAAGATTTATCAAGATTGAATGAAAAGGCAAAAGAGATGGGTGCCTCAACAAAGTTTTCTGCTACTGAATCGGCCGAAGCTTTTCAATATATGGCAATGGCAGGATGGGACACAGAATCAATGCTCAATGGTATTGCAGGCATTATGGATTTGGCAGCAGCAGATGGTTTGGATTTGGCTACCACCTCAGATATTGTAACCGATGCACTTACTGCTTTTGGTTTAAAGGCAGAAGATGCAGGTCATTTTGCAGATGTTCTTGCAACTGCTTCAAGTTCGGCAAATACTAATGTTTCTATGTTAGGTGAGTCATTTAAGTATGTGGCTCCTCTTGCTGGAACAATGGGATATTCTGTTGAAGATACAGCCACTGCTTTAGGCTTAATGGCAAATTCAGGAATTAAAGCAAGTCAAGCAGGTACCACTTTAAGAACAGCCATAACAAGAATGATTAAGCCAACAGATGCTATTCAAAGTGCAATGGACGAACTCGGAATTACCATGATAAATGAAGATGGTTCGATGAAGAGTTTAAGTGAAGTAATGGATATGCTCAGAGAAAAGCTAAATCCACTGACTGAAGAACAAGTTGCATTGAATTATCGAATGGCACAAACCCCTGAAAAAATGGGACATTTAATGGACGGCTGGGATAGTTTAACTGAATCAGAAAAGAAGTACAAAACAGAATTAAGTGAGGGTATGTATATCCTCGAAGCAATGTCAGAAGCAGAGTTGAAAGAAGTTGCTTCAGCCAGATTAGGAATTGAGTTGAATGAAGAAAGAACTTTGTCAATGGAAGAGTATGATGCTCTTGCTCAACAATTAGGTAGAGAAACATTGGTAGGTTTAACAGATTCAATGCAAGCTCAAAATGCTGCAACGATATTTGGACAAGAGGCTTTATCTGGTATGTTAGCCATTGTAACTGCTTCCGAAGATGATTATAATAATTTGGCTAATGCCATAGATAATGCCGATGGAAAAGCAAAGCAAATGGCAGATACCATGATAGATAATTTAAGTGGACAGTTGACCATTCTGAAATCTCAGCTTGAAGGTTTAGCAATTCAGATTGGTAATATATTGATGCCTGTAATTAAAAGAATTGTTGAAAAAATACAAGCTTTTGCAGAATGGTTATCAAAATTATCAAAAGAGCAACAGGAACTGGTTGTAAAAATTGGATTGGTTGCGGCTGCGATAGGTCCTTTGTTAATTGTTATCGGTACTTTAATTTCAAAGGTTAGTAGTACAATAACAATTTATACCAAACTTGCTACAAATATAACCACAAAATTAATTCCTGCAATAACTGGTATTTCTGCCCCTGTATTAGCAGTTGTGGCTGTTATAGGTGTATTAATTGCAGCATTTGTAAACCTTTGGAAAAACAACGAAGAGTTTAGAGAGAATATATTAGCTTTATGGGAAAAGTTGAAAAATGTTTTTTCTGAATTTATCCAAAGTTTTGTTGACAAAATTGAAGAGTTGAAGAATAAAACAGAACCACTTATCGAAAAGATAAAAGTAATTTGGAATAAATTCTGTGAGTTTTTAGCTCCAGTTTTTGAAGGTACATTTGCCCAGATTATTACAATACTAAAAACAGCTTTTGATTTAATACTTGATGCATTGGATATTTTTATTTCTGTGTTTAGCGGAGATTGGGATGGTGTATTAAACGGAATAAAAAAGTTGTTTGAAAATGTATGGGAAAATATAAAAGAAATATTTGAAAATGTGTTGAACACATTAAAAGGTATTGCAGATGTATTTCTTGGATGGTTTGGAACTTCATGGGAAGAGTTATGGAATGAAACGAAAGAATCATTTATTGAAATATGGGAAAGTATAACGGGCTTTTTCTCAAAAATAATAGATAAGTTTTCAAAATTGCTTGGTGATATGAAAACCACTTTTTCTGAAACATGTAAAAGCATAACAGATTTTTTCTCAAAGACAGCAGATAAACTTTCAGAGTTATTTGGCAATATAAAAAATGCTTTTTTGGAAACATGGGAAAATATAACAAGCTTTTTCTCAAAAACAGCAGACAAGTTTTCAAATTTGCTTGATAATATAAAGACTGCTTTTTCTGAAACATGGAAAGGAATAAAACTGACATGGGATGAAGTTAGTCCTTACTTTGAAAATATATGGAATTTCATAAAAAATGTATTTGTCAAGGTTCCCGAAACATTATCTGAATTTTTCAGAAATGCATGGGAAAAGATAAAAGAAATTTGGAATGCTGTAAATATGTTTTTCAGAGATGTATGGGAAGGTATAAAACAGATTTTTGAACCTGTTTCTATTTTCTTTGAAACAACTTTTAATAGCGGTTGGGAATCAATCAAAAATATTTTCAATGCCGCTTCAGACTTCTTTGCTGGCATTTGGAATAAAATACAACAGGTGTTCAGTAATGTTGGAAAGTTTTTCTGGGACACCTTTACAGAAGGTTTTAATTGTGCCACTTATGTATTCAAAGATATAGCAGACCATTTCAGTTGGTTATGGGGAAATGTTAAAGGAGTTTTCTGGGATGTTTCAAGTTTCTTTAGAGATACTTTTACAAGAGGCTTCAATGAAATAAAAAATGTATTCAACGGAATTGGTGGATTCTTTGAGGGTGTTTGGGAAACTGTATCAGATAAGGCAAGAAATGGAATGAACTGGTTTATGGGAAGAATTGAGGATAGTTTAAATAGGGCTATTGACTTCCTTAACAGATGGGGGTTTGAACTTCCTAATGGCGATTGGTTTGGCTTGGCAATAAATTATGTAAATTTACCACGACTTGAAAAAGGTGGTATATTGAAAAAAGGACAAGTCGGATTGCTTGAAGGTAATGGTTCGGAAGCTGTAATTCCATTGGAAAAAAATCTGGGGTGGATAAAGCAAATTGCCAAAGGAATAACAGAAAATATGCTTGTAGATATTACACCATTAATGAGTTTAATGTCTGCTTATCATGAAATTTCAAAAAGCATGCTTATATCTGTTAATTCGGTTATGGAGAAGCAAAACGAAATCTTACAAACAATTCCAGAAGCCAAAAGTGAATATCGAGGTGGTGGAAATACGTATAATTTTTATAGTCCAAAGCCAATTGATGAATATGAAGCTAAAAGGCAAATTGAAAAAGCCGAAAGAGATTTGGCCGAGGGATATTATGTGTAAGGAGGTGTTTGTATGATTGAAGAAATCACAATAGTTAATAATACTCAGCAAAGTGAATTTACAATGGATAAGCTTACAACTGAGGACTATATTTTGGAAAGGGTAAATTTTGGAGAAGTACCAATTGATTATACTACTAATAGGTTTTTAAATCAAATAGGTTCTACAGTTTCATACCAAAAAGTTTCTGAAAGAGAAATTGAAATTGTTGGAAATATTATTGCTGATTCAGAATTGCAAATGACCGAAAGAAAAGTATTTTTAAATAAGTTCTTCAATCCAATTGAAACCTTTACTGCAAAATATAAGAATTATACTATTGATTTTAGGCTTGAACGTTCGATACGATATACAGCCGAGGAAAGAACAAACAATGAAGTTGTTTGCAATTTTAAAGTAGAAGCTATTGCCCATTATCCATTGTTTTTGGAAAAAGAAGCAACGAATGAAATAATTGCCGGTTTTCGACCAATGTTTCATTTTCCACTTATACTTCGTGAAGATTTACATAACGAGGTTCCACCGGCTTTACATAAACAAAGAGGTATAGTCTTTGGAAAAAAGAACAAAGACACAAAGACGGCTATTATATCAAATTTGGGAGATGTAGAAGTTGGAATGGAAATAATTATTATGGCTACTGGTGGAACAGTAGAAAATCCAAAAATAATTAACATTTTAACTGGCGAATTTTTTGAAATAAATAAAACAATGGCCGATGGGGAAGTAATAAAGATAAACACAGAACTGGGAAAAAAGAGTATTATAGGTTCGATTGATGGAGAAGCAACTTTTACAAATTACTTCATGTATAAAACACTCAATAGTACATGGCTTGTTTGTAGGAAGGGTGCTAATTCATTCGAGTATGAAGCTATAAATGGAGAGGATAATTTACAAATTGATGTAAAATATACATCGGCTTATATGGAGGTGCAACAATGCTTTTAGTTCCTCCAAGATTTATAATTTGCGAATATCAAAATGGAATAATTCCAATAGCAGAATTTGAAAATTATAATTCAGCAGTTTGGGGTGTTGCTTTTTCAGAATTTTACAAGTTTCAAATACAAGCATTAATGACAGAAGATAATGTTGATATTTTGAAAGTTGGAAGGCTAATATGCGATACTCAATATGGAATTAGTGGGCTTATAGAAATTGTAAATTATGTAAAAAATGAGAATGGTTCTATAAGTATTATTGCTAAAGGACGAACTTTAGAATGTATATTATCATACAGAGCTATTTCAAGCATCGAGATTTTTAAAAATACTAATGTAACAACAATTATGTATAATTTGGTTGATAAGCATATAATAAATCCAGTAATTTCTGAAAGAAAAATTTATGGATTTATTAGCTCAAGTGATGAACAGGCTGGGCCAATTATAACAACACAAATTACAGGTAAAAATCTTTATGACTTTTGTAACGATTTAGCCATTAGTCATAATTGTGGATTTAATGTTACAATTGATTTAGCTCAATCGGCATTTGTGTTTACTTCAAAATCATATGTCGATAAAACAATAAATCAGAACATATTGCCTCCTATAATCTTTAGTAATGAAACTGAGGATATATTGACTGACGAATATTATATAAATAAACAGGGATATTGTACTATGGCTTATGTGGCTGGTGAAGCCAGAGAAGGTGAACAAAGAACAATGATTGAGGTGAACAAAAATCCTGAATTGACTGGCTTCAATAGGCGAGAGTTATTTGTGGATGCAAGAGATTTGCAAACTGAATCAGGAATGACAGAGCAAGAATATGAAAATACATTGGAGCAAAGAGGCTTGACTAAACTTTCTGAAAATGATATTGTGGAAAGCTTTAGTACAAAGTTGAATTTATCGAGAATGAGTTTTGGTGAGGACTTTAAAGTCGGCGATAAGGTAACAATATTTGATTCAGATTTGGGAGTCACCACCGATTCTTTATTGACAAAGGCTGAGCTGATAATTTCTGCAGATAAAGGTGTAGATTTATCGGTAACGTTTGGTAATAGTTTACCAAGCTTATACAAAAGAATGAAGTAAGGAGGTTTAAAGATGCCAGAAAAAAGTGGATTTTTTGATGCCGTATATGTCAATGGAACTTATGATAGAGTGTATAATGCTGATTCTTTTGCAGATTATTTTTCATCGTTTATAAGTAATGGTGTTTTTGCTGGTAAAGAACAAGAATTGCTTGTTGCATCAACTTCTCCAGCCGCCAATATGTCGGTTACAGTCCTTTCAGGCAGAGCATATATAAAAGGATATTGGTACCAAACAACCGAAGCTAAAGTGTTAAGTTTGTCCGCTTCGCATCCTACTAACTCAAGAATAGATTCGGTAGTTGTTAGACTTAACCATAATGACAGAGCAATTGGATTGGCAATAGTTGAAGGTGAAACTTCTGCATCACCAGTTCCACCGACACTTTCACCAAATGAAATTCAATTGGCAACAATAAATGTATCGGCAGGAAAAACTGCAATACTTAATTCAGATATAACAGATACCAGATGGGATAAAAATGTTTGTGGAGCTGTCGGTGCAATTGTTAATCAGATAGATACAAATGATTTTTATAATCAGGTAAATGAGCTTTGTAATTATTATTATGGATTAGCAGAAGGTTCGTATAATACATATCTTACCAGATTGCAAACTTTGGTTGATGTTATGGAGCAAACAATAATTGAAGGAGATTTATCTGCTTTACAAGTTGAAGTTGCCAACAAACTGAAAGCTCCATACAAAAATATATCAAGCGGTTTTGTTTATGAAGATGAAAACGACGATGTATATTTGGTTCCACCAAATGGGTTAGGTGGAGAGGTTCAATTACTTGAGGATGTTGATTTTTTTACGGAAGCTGAAGATACAAATACAATAGCTACACAATTAATAAATATACCAATATATCGAAAGGTGCAAAAGTGCTTAGTGTTTTTGCAATTTGATTCAGAAATAGAATTGGACAATGAAAATGGACCAATGACTGCCATGTTAAATTTCAATGTGGAAGCTTTTGGAGGTTCAAGCGAAGAAGATTACCCTGTAAATATATTTTGGCCACAAAATGTAGGAGATGGAACAACTTTCAAAAATAGTCATACATTTTGTTTTAGTTTTGAAAGGGCTACTCCTGGTATTCAAGGTATTTTTATAAGTCCAACTATAAGCATAACAAATGGTACATTGACGGCTTTAAAATGTAAAGTAAAAGCAGTGACTTTAAATCATTCATCTGATACAACAAGTGCTATGTTTACAACTGATGGTCAATTGGTTGTAACATCTAATGGCCAATACATTTCACCTAATACATGATGATATAGCCTTAATGGCTTTATCAAATATATTTTAAAGGAGGTATTTCTATATGGAATACTCATCAAACGCAAAGGGAAATCTTGGTGTCACTCTTGGAGCCGTAGGTACTGGCCTTGGTCTGCTTGATGGAGGTGCAAGTCTTATCGGAAAAATGCTTGGAGGTGGAGGCGGTTCAATTAATGGTTCTCCCGAGGATAGACCTGTTACTCGTTATGAGATGGGACTTATCAGAGAATCAATGGACCAGAAGATTGAAAACAGTTATCTTAGAGGACAGCTTGATACCGCAGCAAAGTTTGAAGGTGTGCAAAAGCAGTTCACAGAACAGGTTGGCTTCAATGCTTCTATGAGTGCTAATCTCAATGCTGTTGCAGGTCAGACAGCAGACCTCAATCGTCGTTTTGACCGTCTTACAAGAGAGTTTGTGCCAAATGAAAATGTTGCTCCTGGTTGGGGCAGAGCTAATGTTCAGCCGGCTCCTCCACTTCCACCATATCCTTATGCTCCTTACGGTCCTTATGTTCCTTTTTCACCATTTTTCCCACCTCAGCCACCTCAGACTGAAACCACACAGTCTACTACTTCAAGTAATGGTTGATAAACAAATTTCCTCTGCTGGCTTAAATGCCGGCAGGGGTACAAATTATTAAGGAGAAAAGAGAATGAAGAAAATAAATGCAGAACAATTACTTAGAGGCTTTGTGAAATATTTAAATACAGAAATAATTCCTTGTGTCGATGATACTTTTACAAAGTTGTTACTCAGGACATTTACTATAACGGTTGATTCAAATTCAAAAGCATACGAAAAAGTAATTTCTGATTTTTCAAAATCTGGATTTATTGCAGATATGTTGCATGTAGAAAATGATACTTTTGAAATTGAAATGTTAATTGATGCTTTAAGACAGGCAGTAAATGAATGTGGAGAGTTGGTTGTAAAAATTCCACCAATTAAATTTGTTTCACCAGAAGAAAAGACATTGAGTTTTAATGCGGCTGATATTTCAAAACTCAAGCAATATTTTACCAATGAAATAGAAATGAAGTAATGGAGGTGTTTCGCATGGATTTTTATGAGGAATTACAAAAGAGGGTTGAAGCAGAAGCGAGTGACAAAGATGAATATTTGGAGTTAGCAAAGATTGCACCTACAGAAAAGGCAAGAAAAATTTTAAAAGATATTGCATCAGAAGAAAAGATGCATAGAAGATATTTGCAGGAGCTTTTGGAGGAAAGGCCAAGTTCAGATTGCAAATCGGAAAATAAATCTGGTTCAAATTCAAGATTGGATGCAGATAACAACATCAGCTATCCGTCTCATATTGAGAACGTTGGAGTAGACCCCGACGAACTTATGGACTAATGGAGGTGTAACAATGGAAGCTTCTTTAGCAACAATCATAGTGGCAGTAATTGGTTTTTGTGGTTCGATAGCAACTACAATAATTTCTAATATTTCTATTAACAGAAAAATGCAAGAGCAAATTGTTACAAGTCAGGCCGTTACTAATGTAAAGTTAGAAGAACTTACAAAAGAAGTTGCAAGGCATAATCAGTTTGCTGAAGAAATACCTGTAATGAAGTATAGACTTCAGCAAATTGATTCAGAGATTGCAAATATAAAATCTGAATTGCAAGGAAGGCCAAATAATTAAAAAATAAAATTTTCAAAAACCTATTGACAAATGAAAAATTATGTGGTATAATGTAATCAAGATAAAACAAACCACACAAACCGAAAGGTTTAAGTTCTCAGAGGAGGAAAAGAAAATGAAAGTTTTAAAAAAGGCAACACAGAAAAATGCAATGGTAGATACTGAAATGTATTCAGAGCGAGAGCTGAAAAGCATGGAGGCGCTTGGATTCATATTCAAGATAGATGAAAATGATGTTTACCGTGTAGGACTTTCGACAGGTGATGAACTGACAGTAATTTACAATGAAGAGTATGGTTTTTATAATACTGTTGTAAAGAAGAGCAGTATAGGCACAATTTATGTAACATTATAATTATACAATATGGGGAGGCAATCCCTCCCCTGAATCACCAAAAAATTTTTTCAAAAAATTTTCAAAAACCTATTGACAAACACAAATTTACGTGATATAATTAATACATAAGATAAATCAAAACCGAATCAATCAAATGGCTTCCGCATCTCAGAGTAGAACGAAGAACCAACGGAGTGAATGGGAGCAATAGTTTCCATAATCCATTTGAGATTCAAAGTTTCAAGGAGGAAATATTATGGCTGCAAAGGTAAAAAATGAGACATTAAAGAAGCTTACACACGAAGAAATCAATAACCTTGGTTTATTCGATATCGGAGTTGTATGTGTAAAGGGAATTGCAAAGGCAAGAGTGAAGGGATATAAAACAACCCTTAAATCAGAAACAGAAATGCATTACACAAATGAAGAAAAGAACTTCAGGGTGGAACTCATAAAGTCAGCAGATGAAGAGTTTACAGGTTGGTCGTTTAGATACTACGACATGGCTAAAGAAAAATATGAGTTTGTATATCTGCCAATGATAGCTTGCGAATTTGTAAAACCCGAATAAGTGCTTAGACAAGATGTATGATGGTCGCATCGATAAATAAGTACCATTGCCATTCCCGAAAGGGATATAAAATATTAAGATTAATGGAGGTCATTATTATGGCAAATGTTGAAAAGTTTACAGTTAAGGAACTCAGAGAGGTTGCAAAGGACCTTGGCATCAAGGGCAGATGGGACATGACAAAGGCTCAGCTTATTGAAGCAATTACAGGAGCAGAGAGCAAGAATGCAAACACAAACGAAGCAGAGAGTGCTACAGAAGAAAAGGTAATTGACAATGCAATACCTGCAGAGATTGAAACAAAGGAAGAAACACCAATCAGCAAGGTAAGTGTTGAGCAGAAGATGTCATACATCGAAAATATCAAGATTGGAACAATTGTTGCATTTAAGCTTTCAGATAATAAAGCAAAATCTGCCAAGGTTGTCAAGAAGTCAACCAAGAACAGAAAGCTTCAGGTTGAAACTTCTTACGGTGCACAGTATGTCATTCCTTTCGAGAATGTTATATGGGTTAAGACAGGTGCTCGTTGGCCTAAGGGTGTATATCGCATGCTGAAGGGAATGAACGACAATGAAGAATGATGGCAAAGCAGACAAAGAGTACGAGGCATGGAAACAGTCTGTAATTGACTTTTATCTGATAGGCAAAAATTTCAAAGAGCAGAAAATCGCTTTTGATAAAAGAAGGGAAAAATTCTATGCACAAGCAGATGAATATTTCGTAGATAAGTCTGAAACAAAAGAAATTTTTGCCACAGATGATTTTTCTTCGCCTGCAATTTGTACAGTAAACAAGGTTCAGCATACTGTGGTCAATTTTGATGCTGATAAGCTTGAGGATAAATTGGGTAAGGAATATTGCCAAGAATTTATCAATAAGTCCTACGAAGTACAGGATATGGCTGGCTTAATCGAGTATCTGAAATCATGCGGTGTAAGTCCAAAGAAATTCAAGAGTTTTTTAAAGGTGACAAAGACAGTTGATACAAAGAAAATTGACCAGCTTTTTTTAACCGCCAAACTTTCTGAAAAGGATGTCGAAGGATGCTACACAGCCGAGAAAAAAAGCAGGTACTACACAGTGAAAGTGGAAAAGAAAAAGTAATTTCAGAAGGTGAAAAGCTTGCAAAAGTTTTATGGTATTATAACCTGATACCAAGTGTTCAATCAGGGACAGACAAAATTGTTTGTCCATTCCATGAAGATGTTAACCCAAGCATGATTGTAAATTATCAAGATGGTTCATGGTATTGCTTTGGTTGTAATTTATCTGGAAATGCACAAAGATTTGTCTCCCTGATGGAACAGAAATATAATGGCTTGAATGACCTACAGGCTTTATCGAAATATCACAAAATACTGAAATCAAAAAAGTGCAGTAATATCAAGCTTAAAGTGAATCATAAACAACAGAAATTAGCAAAGGCTGATTTGTATAACGAAGCATGTGATTATTACTATGGATTGAAAACAGTAGACTGGAGATATTCAGAAGAACAAGAGGTCGTAGAAGCCAAAGCATATATGAATAAACGAGGCTTTAAATCTTATGTTTTAAAGAAGTGTAAAGCCAAGATAACATACAATAAAAGTTATGGTTTGATATTTCCTATGCTTGACAATGGAGAGTTTAAGGGCTGGGTGTGCAGGACAATGCTGGCTGAGATAGAAAAGAAAAGAAAGTATCTTTATAATACAGGCTTTTCAAGGGCTACTACGTTGGTAGGAGATTACGGTAGCAAAGATTATGTTTTCGTAGTTGAAGGCTATATGGACAGATTGAAATTCATTCAATTTGGAGAAACAAATGTGGTGGCTATTCTCGGCTGGAAAATGACTACTCAGCAGATTCAGAAGTTAAAAGATAAAGGAATAAAAACCATAGTCAGCGCACTTGACAATGATTCTTGTGGCAAAAGGGGAACAGAATACTTGAAAGGATTTTTTAAGGTTGTTCGTTTTCGATACCTTAAAGGAATAAAGGACCCAGGAGAAATGACAAAAGAATCATTTGACAAGATGTATAATAAAACTATAAAAAGCTTAAAGGAGAAGTAAAAAATGGGTTTACTCGATAAAATCAAATCAGATGTTGCTAAATCAGGCAGCAACAAAGGCAAGTTTATCTATTTCAGAGAAGGTCAAAAGGTCCGTGTACGTTTCCTCAATGACATGGACGAGGGCATGGAAGTAAAGTTCCATGACAGTTTTGAAAGAGGTATAAATGTTCCTTGTCAGGAACTGTTCGGCAGAAACTGTGCATATTGCGAAGATGATGATTTAAGAACCAGAAGTCAGTATGTATGGTCGGTATATGATTATGAATCAAAGGAAGTTAAACTGTTCATGTTTGCAGTAAATAACTGTTCACCAATACCTGCTCTTATGGCAATGTATGAAACATATGGAACATTAACTGACAGAGATTTTGTAATAACTGTGACAGGTAAGCAGCAGAACAAAACATTCTCTGTGGTTCCTATGGACAAAAACAAATTCAGAAATGAAAAGGCAAAACCTTTCTCAGAAAAGGCAATACTTAAAATGCTTGATAAGGCATTTCCTGCTGATGATTCAGACGACGACGAGGACGACGACGAGGACGAAGATGAGGACGAAAGACCTGCAAAGAAATCTAAGTCAACAAAGGGAGGCAATACAAGGGCAAAAGCCAAGGCTGAGCCTGAAGAAGATGATGCAGACTGGGAGGACGATGATGAAGCCGAGCAGGACTATTCAGAAATGACGCCTAAGGAACTTTTCAAGCTCTGCAAAGATAGAGACATTGAAGTTGTTCCAAAGAAGCCAGCGAAGTACTACATCAACCTGCTTGAGGAATATGATGCTGCTCAGGAAGATTGGTCGGAAGATGATGAGGACGACGAAGAGGAGTGGGAAGATGATGAGTGAATCGCAAAATGGCTCGACACAGAAGAGGTCCCTTTCTGATTGGAATAAAATGATTGTTCCAAATGAAACTGCTTTTAGTACACTGTTTAAAATGCAGATGAAAAATCAGGATTTAATAATGTCCACAGGCTTGTATGAGGGATTTGTATATGAGCAAAAAGATTTGCCAACCGATGATACAAAATTGATGTCATATCATATTTTGCAATTAATGTCAGAGATTGGCGAACTGCTTGATTCAGATAAGCGTTGGAAGAATTTTCGCAATGCAAAGTTTGAAAAGGACGAGAAGCTCATGGAACTTGCAGATTGCTTTATTGTCTTAATGAACATAACAATATTTTCAGGATTTTCTGCCGATGAAATTGTGCAAGCAATTGCTGATAAGATAGTGACAGTGCGAAAGCGAATAGAAGATAAGATGTAACAAAATCGGGAACGAGGAGTATGTGGTGTACTCCTCAGGTTCCTTATTTCTGGAGGGAAAAATGGTTATAATAGTTGAAGGCATTGACCGTATAGGAAAAACAACTTTATGCAATGCTTTATCAAAAAAGCTCGGTTTTCCAATTTACAAAGAACTTGGTGTCGAAAAGAAATCAAGAGAGGGAAATGTAAGGTCGCAAATGGCTCTTATAGGCCTGTGTCAGAAAACAGATTGCAATGTAATATTTGACAGAATGTTTACATCAGAGTGTGTCTATGGAATGATTGACAGAGGGTACCCAATAAAATATGCAATTAATGATTTTAATTGTGCTCTTGCTGAGGCGGCTAAAATACCACATCTGGTATATGTTGGAATGAAGTCAACTGACATAAAAAAATCATCGGCAGAACATGGAAAAGAATTATCAAAACATGAGTGCATGTTTGATACAATGCAAAATTTTGTAAAGGAAAAAATTGACAAGGTTTTTCTTGAATGCACTTATTTTGATATTGATAATCTTGTTGAAAAAATTTATGCTTATTATCTTGATTGTAAGGAGGAAATAGAGCATGCAAAGTGTACAGGTACAATTGACAACGAAGTGTAATGAAAGATGCTTTATGTGTAGGAAATACACATGGGAAAAGAAAGAAATTCCTTTTGAAGTTTTATTTGAAAAAATAAATAAGTACAAAGAAGCTAATTTCACATTTTCAGGCGGCGACCCACTTGAGTATTCAGAATTAAAAGCCTTGACTGAATTGCTCGTAAAAAATAATATACGTTATCAGGTGTTTACAAATATGAATTATAATTTGACACCTGCTATGGAAGAATTTTTGCAGAATGCAGAATGCATACAAGTAAGCTTAGATGGCTCAACAGAAGAAGTATATAATTATGTTCGCAGACCAATTGAAAATGGTTTGATGTATGTAATTCACAATATTGAAAGATTCAAGTTAAAGGTCAAGGCAAATTGCACAGTATCAAATAGAAATTATCTTGATGTTCCAAATATCTATAACTTGGCAAAGCAGCTTGATGTTCCTATCAGATTTTTCCCTGTGCATACGCATGATGATGCAATGATAACATCTGAAATGTATAAAAGACTGGAATATAAAGTTTTAGGAGAAGAACCTCCCGAGGAAATTCAGAAATTATGCAAATTAATGTCAGAAGGCAGACCGGAGTTCAGCAGTTGCTGGGTAAAGAGAGAGCACAGGGTGATAGATGAAAGTGGAAAAGAATATCCTTGTTGCAGAGCAATAAATGATAATGGGGAAGATTGGGACGGAAAATATTCAATAGATAATTTGGAAGGTATAGAAAATGAAAATATTTTATATCCTTTCTGCAAAGGTTGCGATAGATACATTAAGTTCAATACAAACAAAGAAAAGTATAAAAGAAAGGTTGGTCAATATTTATGAAAATTTTGTGGATACCGCAGATAAGCAGCAAGTCGATGGACGGAAAAGTTTTATTGAATAAAGATAGCAATATGTCAGTTCTCAGAAACTTAATAGGAACCGATTTGACAGAAAAAAATAAAATAACCGTTGCATTTGAATTTGCACCCGGAAACTGCCTCATAGATAAAGAGGTAAAAAATAATTTTGATTTGGTGTTCGATGAAACACATGAGTTTACAAATGCAATGCTTGAAAGAATGCATTTTAATATCGATTATTTTATTGATATTAGAAAAATGAATTTTGACATTGTATTTACAAACGAACCGACAAAGGTTATTCCTTTAAGGAAGATTTTTACGAATATCCCAGTTGTCTGCTATAACCATTGGTTGGCATTCAAAAATATGCCAGAAATATCATTGAGGCAGGTAGAAGGAATGGCAGCAGCTGATTGTTGTTTCGTTAATTCAAACTATGTAGCCGAAATGGTAAATAATCATTATGTTGGTACATCAGATTTGAGTAGAATACATTTTGTTAAAGCTCAGCCGTCTTTTGCTGGCGATATTTATCCGGTTAATAAGGTAGATTCATCTGCAGCATTTATTTACAATCACAGGCTCAGTTCTGACCCCTACTATGCTGATGCTTATAAATCTTTATGTCAAATATGCGACATATTAGAAAAGTACTTAGGAAAAGAAGGCAAGCCAATGCCAACAATATATTTTACAAATCCAAGCGGTAAGAGTTTCAAGTTTGATAAGGAATATTTTAAAGAGATACATTTGGAATCGCAAGAGGAATATAGAAAGTTTTTGAGGTCAAATAAAATCTGCGGTCATTTGAATACATTTTTTAATTCAGCAGGAATGTGGTCAATGTCAACAGTTGATTGTGCTGCTGCTGGCAATCCTTGTATTGTTCCAAAAAAATATGGATATGCAGAAATATTTGAGGAAACATATTATGGATATGTCAAAAATGTGGAAGAGGCTGCTTTCAAAATATATGAATTAATTATGCACCCTGAAGTATGTGTAAAATATAAAAATTCATTTATCGAGAATCACACAAATAAAGTGATAGGTAAATTGATGAATGATGAGCTTGAAAAGTGGGTAAATATATATAATATTCCAGTGTGTGGAGGAAAATAAAATGTATATCAATATGGTATGTGAATGTGATACTGCTACACAAGCTTTCGATTGGTGGTACGATAAACTTGTTCGTATGAGTGATTCACAAGAATCAAGAGACGGAGAAGTGCACGGCGAAATTATAAATGCAATAACAGTTATCTCAGACCCAACAAGAAATATCTGCAAGTCAGATATACGCAAGTTGTCTATGAGATATGCAATGGGAGAATTTCTTTGGTACTTGTCTGGCAACAATAATCTTTCAGAAATTCAGAAATACACAAACAACTGGGACAGAATGTCAGATGATGGTAAAACAGTAAACTCAAATTATGGTTATTGTATTCAGCATAAATATGGCTTTAATCAGTTAGATTATATTTATAATTTGCTGAAAGAAAAGCCAGAGACGAGGCAGGCTGTTATCCATATAAAAGCACCTGATAATTCAGAAAGCAAAGATGTAAATTGCACGGTTTGTTTACAATTTTTCATTCGAGAAAATAAGTTGTATATGACAACCTACATGAGGTCAAATGATATATGGCTTGGTTTTCCATATGATGTTTTTCAATTCTGCAATTTGCAGATATTACTGAGTATGAAACTCGGCATAGAGCTTGGCTCATATACACATATTGCAGGTTCATTGCATTTGTATGAAAGAGATGTGAAAAAAGATGTTTGATTTGCATAGGCATGATAATTTTTCAATATTCGATGGGTTTGGAAATCCAAAAGAACTAGCTGCTTTAGCAAAAGAAATAGGATATACTGCCTTAGGTATAACCAATCATGGAAATACAAATGGATTGGTTCAGCATTATTTCGCATGCAAAGAAGCAGGCATTAAGCCAGTGCTTGGAGTAGAGGGCTACTTTCTCCCTAAATATAAATCTCAGACGAGGGGCTACCATTTGATTTTGGTGGCAAAGAATGCAACTGGCTATAAGAACATGAACACCATACAATTCTTAGGAGAAAAGCAAAAGTATTATAACCCAATATGGGATTTTTCAATGCTGGAAAAATATCACGAAGGATTGATTTGTTCGTCTGCTTGTGTGGCTGGATTTTTAGCTCAGTGCATTATAAAAAATGAGTATGAAAAAGCAGAAAAGTTTTTGAGAAAAATGCAGGATATTTTTGAAGATGATTTTTATGTAGAGATTCAGCCATACAAAATATCCGATGAAGGTGTGCAAGAGCATATCAATGTAGAATCAATAAAGTTAGCAAAGAAGCTTGGTATAAAATGTATTTTGACTTCTGACTCGCATAGAGGTAGAAAAGAGGATTTTGATTCGTATTTGAAAATGCATGAAATTTCAAAGCATGATGAAGCATGGGTAAGGGGAACATATGAGGAAAGATATATGCCTGCTCCAACAGAAATGCAAAAGAGATTTGTAAAAATGCATATAAAAGATTTTGGAAAAGAAAAGGCTATTAAGCTGGCAAAAGAAATGGCTAAGAATGTAGCAGAGATAGAAGAAAAAGTTGAGCCCGATATAATGGAACAACTCGAGTTGGTGATGCCAAAGATTGAGGATTCAGATTCGGTACAAAATCTGAAAAATGAAGTTATCAAAGGTTTGAAAGAAAAAGGCCTGTATAAAAAAGAGTATATTGAAAGATGCAAAGAAGAATTAAAGGTAATCATAAGTCATGGTTTTGCTGACTACTTTTTGGTTGTGCAAGATTATGTAAGATGGGCAAAACAAAGAGGAATTATAGTTGGACCAGGAAGAGGTTCTGTTTGTAATTCAGAAGTTGCTTATGCTTTAGGAATTACAGAAGTGGATTCAATTATGTTTGGCTTGGACTTCAGACGTTTTCTTCGTATGGATAAAAAGAAAATACCTGATATTGACTTGGATTTTGAAACATCACGAAGAAAAGAAGTTATTGATTATCTAATAAAAAAGTATGAAGGTCATGCGGCAAGAATATGTGCTTACGGTTTATATCGAGTTGACAATACAATAAATGATTTGGCTTCTGTTTGTGGTTTAAGATTTTCCGGAACAGATTTGGACGAATCAGAAAAGAAGCGAAATAAATCAATTGTTGCAGATATAAAAGCATTTGCTAAACAATATGTTGAAGGCGAGGAACTTGATAAAGATGGCTTAATGTCAGATGATAGATACAAGATGTATAATGCAGAATATGATAACATAATGAAGCACTTTACAAAATTGTATAAAAAGGTTAGATACATCGGAACTCATGCTGCAGGTGTTGCTATTACAGGTGGAGATTTATCGCAATATACAGCAGTAAGAATCGATAAAGATGGAAACTATTTCACAAATTATGATTTGATAGACATTGAAAAAGTCAATGTAATTAAGTTCGATATTCTCGGCCTGCAAACAATGGAAAGTATAGGAGATTTAAGAAAGTCGACAGGTGTCACAGTTGATTATTCAGAAGTTGTAAATGATGAAAAGATTTTGAAAGCATTCAGAGAAGGAACATGCGATGGTATATTCCAGTTCGATTCTGTAACACCAAGGGGGATTCTAAAAAAGATTGAATGCGATTGTTTTGAAGATGCGGTTGCTGCTTCATCTATGAATCGTCCAGGACCATTGCAATTAAAAATGCCAGATATGTATGCCGAGAATAAAACTAATGTTGAAGATGCAAGGGCAAGTAAATATTGGGAATATACTCAGGACACTTATGGCACAATTGTTTACCAAGAACAGATTATGCTAATTTGTGTAAATATAGGTGAAATGGAATGGGCAACTGCTGATAAAATTATCAAGATGATGAAGTCAACTTCTCAGAAGGCAGAAGAGGCTGCAGAGCAAAAAAGACTTGGTCAAAATTTATTGGAGGAGTTTTGGACAGGTGCTAAAAAGAAAGGATTTACAAAAGAAGAAGCCGAAGATTTATTTGTAAAAATGACAGATTCATATTCATTCAACAAAGGACATGGTGTAGGCTATACATTAATATCATTCGAGGAAATGTTTTATAAAGTTTATTATCCGACTGAATATTGGTTTTCCAAAATTAAGTATGCAAAAGATGATAAGCAATATAGAATATTTTGCGAAAAAGCTGTAAAAGATGGTTCAATAGTTTTCTTGCCACATGTCAATTATTCTTCGGAAAGAACAAGGCTCAGAAAGATTGAAGGGGAAAATGCAATCCAGCAAGGTTTATCAGATATATTGGGTGTAGGAGAAAAGGCAGCTCAATATATTTTTGAAGAAAGAAAAAAGAACGGTGTATTTATTTCGTACGATGATTTTTATGACAGGTGCAAATCAAGAGTGGTGACATCAAGGGTAATAAATATATTGTTAGAATCAGGTGCACTTGAGTTCAATAAAAAGACATATATTAGCAGAATAAAAAAATATAATTCTGCATTATATGCACAAGCAAATAGATGAAATAATATGCTTTTATTAATTGACATTTTTCAGAAAATGTGATATAATGATAATGTCAGAATTGATTCAAAATGAAATAGATACTGGACGTTAGTTCGTCCAGTTTATCTAAGTAATTTAAGGAGGAAAATATGGCGAAAACCAATAAAGCAGAAATAATAAAACTCTGCAACGAGATTAACAAAAAAGAGGGTGAAGGTTCCATTTATTCGATTGGTAGTAAACATGCAAATCTGAAAATAAACAGATGGTCAACAGGCATTGAAGATTTAGATGCTATCATCGGAGGAGGTATGCCAGAAGGCAGAGTGGTAGAAATATTTGGTCCCGAATCATCGGGAAAAACAACACTGTTATATCATTTGTGTGGATTGCATAGTATGTGTTTAGATATACCAATTGAAGGCACGTTTGATGCAGACAGAGCAAGGATATTTGGTAATAGGCCAAAACAAATGTTAATCTATCGTGCAAAGTACGGCGAAGATGCATTTAATAAAACAATAAAGTTTGCCAAGGCTGGCATTCCACTTATTGGAATTGATTCAGTACCAAGTATGGTTCCAAAAGATGATGCGGAAAAAGTTTTGAAATCGGCAGAGAGAGATTCAATTGAGGAACAAAGAATCGGTGGTACGGCCAGATTGATGAACAAGTATTTGCCGACGGTTGAGGAAATAATCGAGATAACTGGTACAACATTGATTTTTATAAATCAGGTTCGTGATAAGATGAATGCAATGTTGTTTGGAGAAAAGACAGATACTCCTGGAGGTAGAAAGCTCAAGCATGCATGTTCTTTGAGAATACAGGTTGCAAGAAAAGCATGGATTGAAATACCAAATAAAAATCCTCATAATTCTGCAACAACAGAAAAAATCGGTTTGATAATGAAATGCAAAGTTGTGAAATCAAAAATAAGCAATCCACAAGGAGAATGTGAAATACCTTTAATTTTTGAAAGGGGATTTGTAAGCTTTGATGATGTTCCTACAATTCGCAAAGAGATTATGAAACAGAGAGCTGAAAAGTATGGTAAAAGAGTTCCAAAAGAATTTTATGAGGAGGACGACGAGTGATGGAAAAGTGTAAGAATTGCAAATGCTTTGATAACAAAAGACCTGTATCGACATCGACAAGAAATGATGCATATAAAAATGCAGAAAAGTACATTGGATATTGTAAAAATACAAATAGGCCAACAATGATGAATGATGGCTGCTTATATTTTGAACCGAAGGAGAAAAGCAATGAGCAGATTAAGTAAAGATGAATATTATTTGCAGATTGCAAATGCTGTTTCTGAAAGAAGTACTTGCTTAAAAAGAAAGTATGGTTGTGTAATTGTCAAGAATGATGAAATTATTGCAACAGGTTATAATGGAAATCCAAGGGGAGAAAAAAATTGTTGTGATGTAGGAAAATGTGGAAGAATGAATAAGCCACATAATTCTGGCGATTATTCAGATTGTCACAGTGTTCATGCAGAACAGAATGCCATGTTATCAGCTGCAAGAAAAGATATGATTGGTTCGACAATGTATATTGCAGGTATTGAGCCAATTCCTTTTTCTGGATATACCCAAGAAATATATCCTTGCGAACCATGCCCCATTTGTGAAAGAATGATACGAAATGCAGGTATAAAAAAAGTGGTAACAATAAGTGGGGTAAAAGATTATGAGTAATGGCTTGATAGGAGAAATCAAAAAGGCAGCAAAGAAGAACGGCACAAAAATACAAACATCAGAATCTGCTCAGCTTGAAAAAATCCTTAATGCTACTTTTTATCTTGAAAGAAATATTGAGGAAGAAACAAGGTTTATAAAACAGGTAATGACAAGAGGAGCAGAGACTCAGGAAAGAGTAGGACTTCATGCATCGGCATTAATTGCTGGTGAAAAAGACTTTTGTATCAGACAACAAGTATTAAGTTTAATTTACAAACAGCTTCAGGGTGAACAGATTGAAGTAGGTTTAAAAAGAATATTTGAGCAAGGTAATGCTATCCATGAAAAGTGGCAGAGATTATTTATTCGTGCTGGATATTCTACGGCAGACGACCTTGATGTTACTCAGTTCAATGAAGAATATAAAATCAGTTTTACTCCTGACATTATTTGTTCGATACCTGAATTTTACAAAGGAAAAATGATAGGTGAAATCAAATCTGTAAATACATTTCAATTTCAGAAAATGACAAAGCATCCATCAGCTTATAAGCAATGCCAATGGTATATGTTTTTGACTGGTATTAAAAAGGGCTTTGTTCTTTCAGAAGATAAAAACACACAAGACTTCAAAATTGAAGTATATGACTTTGATTCAGAATTAATTGCTCCATTTCAAGATAGGGCAGAACAGATAATGTATTATTACAACAGAGTTCTAAACGAACATAAAATGGTTAGCAGACCAAATGATTGCAAATCAGCAGATTACAAAAGATGTTCACGATGTGCTATGAGAGAGGCATGTTGGAATATCGGAAAAGGAAAAATTAAAATATAAGTCAGAATCATTGCAGGATAAGCCATATTAAATTTATGATGGTTAGGCCTAATAGATTTATTAAAATAAACATGGCTTATCCTGCTTGATACTGGTGTAAAATAGGAGAGGTCAAGAATGGACATTAAATTTGAGAATAAAGGTAAGCAAATTTCAGGAGTATCAAAATATTGGTTGGTATGGTTTATATTCATACTTGTTTTGATGTATATGTTCGATTCAAAATTACCATTATTTCTG
>Ga0265299_10000452_pt1 | contig 51437 bp, 41 predicted proteins | sample AusTroGonzalo_MG_4_FD_193485 | JGI IMG/M metagenome (GOLD analysis project Ga0265299, IMG submission 193485) | Bovine rumen microbial communities from tropical cattle in Woodstock, Queensland, Australia - Gonzalo_02 | ecosystem: Host-associated > Mammals > Digestive system > Stomach > Rumen ...
CAGATAAAGAGAAATCTTCTCATAATTCTAGGTTTGTTAAGTCAGTTGTATATTCGTTTGCAAATATACGAAATAATCGTTAATTATCGGCATACACAGCTGATAATTAACGATTATTTGATTCTTAACTTGGACGTTGATGTGAGTTTCCGCTGTAGAAACTGTGTAATTGTGCCTTTGTTTAGGAAAAGACTTCCACTTGAACCTATCAATCTGTCACTTAATTGAAAGGTTCGAATTGTCGGGTGGTGACAGAGGTGAAGCCAGAGGTCTTTTCACGGGCCTTCTCAGGCGTCAAGCTCTTCAATTCTTTCTTGTCGTAGGTTACCTTGCCGTTCTTCCAGCTCTTCACAACGGCCCACTCTGCAGGAACCATCATGTCGCCTTTGCCTTCCACAATCATGATGTTGTATTCCTCGCCAAAACAGTGAAGGTAAATGTGATAGAAATCGGGAACTCTCGACAGGTAGTTGCTCTGAAATAGTTCATTCAGTCTCCAGTTTCCAAAGTCATTATAGGGATGGAAAAAGAACCATGCATTGGGGGCGTTATCCAGGTAATCCCAAGTGACCTTCACGATTTGCTCCAGCACCGCATCGGCCTGTGCTCTTGAGTGCAGGGTATAGACGGTTCCTCGGGTCTCGCTCTTCGTCTGCACTGGCTCGTCCGTTTGTTCCCTCAGCACGAAGTCGTCCTTTTTACGGTCTTTCCTCACGATGGTGAAGGTGCTGTCGTGATAGACGTAGAACTGGCGGCTGGTGATGCCTTCCTGTTTCAGAATGGACAGAATTGCTTTGGTGTAGGCCTCCTTGTCGAAAGGCACGATATCCTTGTTCGGCGTGAACACGCTGTCGGGGGTGTATTCATATCTGAAGTATCCGTACCCTTTTGCCCTCCATGGGTTTCCGTCATTGTGAGGATCTGTGTTGTAATAGAACGAGAGCAACTCGGGGGCATTGTAAACCTGCACATCCCTTTGGTCTTGATAGATTCTCATGGCGTCGCCATTCTGATATTCACCGATGGCGATGGTATAGCGGACGCTGTCAACTCCATCTCGATGGTATTCCCAGCTATAACTCTCTGTAGCCTTATCGGTGAGCGCCTTGCAGGTATTGCGAATGGCCTCATACACCTTGCGCCCCTGGTCGATTCTATCCTGGCGGATGCTGTCCATTACATGGTTCTGGGCATCCTTTTTGGAGTCTCCCGTAGGAGGCGTAGGCTGGAAGTCATTCATCAGATTACAGAAGATTCCAACTGTCTTATGGAACTTTCCGTCGAAGTAATAGGAAACATCAGGATTGCCGCCTAATGCAGACACTTCATTCACAAGACTGTCGACCTTCGGATTGCTCTGCAATCGCTTGAGAAGGGGTCCCTGAGCCATTGTGCTGAGGGATACGATAGTGGCACAAAGTGCAAATGCAATTCTTTTCATATCTGGTAAGTTTTTGATGTTATGATTATTCATCTTCGCTCATTGCTATCTCTACATGATGCGTTATGCGTTCGCCCCGTTGGCGTATCTCGTCAGTCATAGCCTTGAAGTCGGCTTGCAGACTGCCCTTCATCTGTGACATGATCTCCATCTCCATCTGCTGCCTCTCCTCGGCAAAGGCTCTTTCGGCAAGTTCTACAGCATCCATGGGCTCAGGCTCTGACGTAATTTCTGTTGCCTGCGCTTTCGCCATGTAGTGCTTGGGTGGGCGGGGCATCCTATACCTCTCCTTGATAATCTTCACTGAGTCTATTGTCTCAGCATTCTTTTCTTCTAGAGGTACTGTCTTTACTCCCTTTGTGACGGTCTGCTGTGGTGTCTTTACACTATCTGCCTGTGCCACGAGGTTAGTTGCTTCGTAGTGCAAGTTATTGAAAAGCAGACCAATGGAGAATAGCAACGCGAAACTGGCGGCAACGGCTATCCAGCGATAGTGTATCTTGACGATGGCAGTTTTCTCTGTGCGATGGGCCATTAGTTCGTCATATTCCGCTTCGCCCATTGACAGTTCGCCTAGCATCAGGCGGATAGCCTGCCATTCTTCGGGAATACCTGGCCGCAACAGCTCGCGGGCTAACTGGCGTTCCTCCTCGGGTGTTGTGTTTCCTTCGAGGTAACGGTCAATCAGTTTCTGTATCTTTTTGTTTGTCATTGCTTCATTCTCTTTTTCAGTTCTAAAAACACTTTTGTTCTCGCTGCTGATACCATCGCTGAAACGGATTTGACGGGGATGCCCGTTTGCTCGGATATCTGTTTGGAGGAGAGACCATCCAACCGCCTCAACTCAAAGAGTTCACGTTCTCGAGGTTTCAGTCGGGCCATTACTTCTGTCATCATCTGACGTGTGTCCTCGGCCTCGAGTCGTTCCTGCGGTGAATCCCCTGTGATTTCCGTTTTGAGTTTTGTGGTTTGAACTTTGTAGTTCGTCTCCTGTCGTTGTCGACGATAGTGATTCACGCAGCAGTTCTTGGCCACACGTATAGCCAGACCAGACACGTTTCTGCTTACATCTATATTTTCGCAGTAGCGCCATAGCAGTATCATCGCATCCTGGGTTACATCCTCGGCATCATCTTTGGAGCCGAAGAAATCCATGGCGACTTTCAGCATTTGTGTGCGTAGCTGCTGGGCGATATGTTCAAAATCTAAACGTGTCATACATCTATATTACGTATGACTGAAGTAAATGTTAAGTAAAAAAGAGATTTTCGCAATTAAGATTGTTTATCCATAGGGTATCGCACATCCCACTTGTGGCGCAGACCGTCCATGAGTTGCATAATATAAAGCGTCTCTGTATGGGGCATCTCACACGGTTCAAGAAGCCCATCGATGAGTGCTTGGCGACAGGCGAGGAATTGGTATTCATAGCCAGTAATCTGCTGAGGTACGCGAATAGTTTCTATATATGTACGGTCAGGGCCATTTACTGTGATGGTTTGTGGATTGTTGATGTTATCAATGATGAGGTTACCATCAGTACCAGCAATAACACCGATGTTGTCGCCAACACAAGCGGCACTCGACTGCACATTGGCGAGAATACCGTTTTTGAGTATGATGGTCATCGCATTGGTGAGGTCCATACCTGTTACACTCTTGACACAATGACCATCGATGGTCTCAATGTCGCAATCAGTAAACATGCGCACGAAATTCAGGGCATAAACACCGAGGTCGAGTAGGGCACCACCACAGAGGTCTGGCTGCATGATACGTGGTTTCTCACCCATAGAATAGCCGAGAGTGGCAGTGATAAGGCGAGGGTTACCAATACGTCCAGCGTTTATAAGATTGCGAACGATGTTGACTGCAGGCTGGTAACGTGTCCAAATGGCTTCGGCAAGAAACACTTTTTTTTCATGGGCAATAGCAAGAATATCCTCTGTCTGCCGGGCATTTGCCATGAATGCTTTCTCTACAAGACAGGGCTTTCCCGCTAAGAGCGCCTCTTTTGTTACATCATAGTGATGTGAGTGGGGTGTTCCAATATAGACGAGATCAACATCGGGGTCGGCAATCAGTTCGGAGTATGAACCGTAAGCCTTTGTGATGTTCCATTTCTTGGCGAATGTGTCTGCTGTTGCCAGTGAACGGGAGCCTACAGCATAGGCCATGCATGTTTGCAGACCATTTAGTGTGATGGCAGCTTTCTCAGCTATCCATCCAGTGCCGATAATACCGACACGCATGATACCATCCTGCTTCATATTCTTTTTAATAGAATTTTACGACGTCGTCCAACTGTTTGTGACGGGGCTGAACGGGCTGGTTTTTGCGATAGCCGAGGGCGATGACTGCCATTACAGCTTCGTTTTCGGGGATGTTAAAAAGAGAGCGGAGCTTGTCTGCATCACGCATACCCATAATCAGTGTATCGAAACCCATGGCGCGGGCTTGCAGGATAAAGTAACAGTTTGAGAGTCCGTTGTCGTAGGCACCCCAGCCGTCGCCTACCTCATTGGCAGGATTCCCTTGGAAAAAGCCGCTCTTGCCCCGTTCGAAGGTTGAAACGATGAGTACGGGAGCATCCTGTACATTGCGCTTGTTGCCACCGATGAGTTCTTTCACTGCAGCGAGTTTCTCGGGTGTTATGGCCACGTAGTACTTCGAGGGCTGCTGGTTGGCCCACGAAGGAGCCTCTTGTACAGCCTCCATCAGCGTGCGCACTTCCTGTTCGGAGATTGTCTTCGTGGCATCGTAGCTGCGGATGCTGCGGCGGGTTGTTAATACTTCGTCAAACGATGGTGATTGCTTCTCTTGTGCAACGACCGGCAGCAACATCATCATTGCAAGGGCGGTCAGGAATAGTTTTCTTCTCATAATGATATTTATTTGAAAATTTTCTGTGCGAATATAGTAAGGTAGATGCGCCAATTGCGCCAGATATGCCCTCCGTCGTTCTCATAGTATTCGTATGGATAGCCTTTTGAATCAAGGTATTTACGCAGGTCGGTGTTTTGCTGCATCAGGAAGTCGTCCTTGCCAATTCCAATCCAGAATAGTTTTGGCTTTGAGTTGAAAAGGCGAGCCATCTGGGCATCATATTCTGCATTGGGCTTGGGTGCCTGACTGTTCAGCCAACCACCAAGAGCCATCATCGTAGCAGCCGACTGCAGACCATAGTAGTCGAACATCTCGGGATAGAGGCGCGAGATGCCAAAGGTATGACCTCCACCCATAGACAAACCAGTAACGGCTCGACCCGAGCGCTTTGCAATGGTCATATAGCGACTGTCGATAGCACGGACGATATCCTTAAAACTTTCTTCCATTGATGCTTTGGCAGGACGGTCACGGAAGGCATTGCCATCGGGTACGTACATCCCCTCGTGCCACCAGCCTGGAGCCGCGTCACACGTGGGGTTGCCATTAGGCATCACAACAATCATAGGCACACATTTGCCTTCAGCAATGAGATTATCCATAATCTGCGAAGCGCGACCCAGATCGCCCCATGCCGTCTCATCTCCGCCCCATCCGTGAAGCAGGTACATCACGGGGAAACGTTTCTTTCCGTCGTAGGCGGCTGGCAGGTAGACTGTCATGCGTCGCTGCTGCCCAAGAGTGGGACTGTCATACCATACGCGAGAGAGGGTTCCATGGGACACATTGTTTACGGCATAGGTATGTCCTTTGTCGTTGTCACTCTTGGATACAATAAAGATATTGCTCAGCGTGTTGATATCGCGGTTTACGTAGCTGTTGGCTGGATCTACGATGCGTTGACCATCTACAGTAAAACTATAGGAATAAAGTTCTGGTGTTAGCGGAGCCGTTGTTACAGTCCATACGCCATTGTCCTGCTTGGTCATGTCGAGACGCTTGCTGGTGAGCTCATCGAAATCGCCCGTGACGCTGACCTTTGTGGCTGTAGGGTCAAAGAAGTTGAAGGTTACCGTACCATCTGTATTTACAATGGGGGATTTTACATTGGGACGGCGTCCCAGTTGTTGTTGAGCCATGCTACTCATTGTCATGAGGCAGCATAATAGAAAAACTGCTGTTCGTTTCATATATGTTTTTTTAGTTATTAATGATTCCAAGTGGTGTGGAGGTGGTGAAGCATGGTGGTACTCTCGCCGCAAGAGCCGGTATGTTGGATGTGAATGCCTCCAAAGGGATTGCCTGTCACTTGTGTCTGCAGGTCCACCTGATGGGGGAGGGTGGAGCCGGTGGGCTTTGGCGTCTTTGTTTCTACATGTGCACTTAGTAGTCCGGCAGTATAGTTGAGGCTGATGGTACATCCAGTGCGGTAACAAGTAGAGGAGATTGCTTCTGTGAGGGGAGTGACCTGCCCATCTTTGTATTCTACTAATAGGAAGTCCACTGCCTTGGCATGTTTCACGGTGCGGATGATACGCAGACCATAGCCAGTCAGTGTCTTCGTGTCAAACTTCAGACAGACGTCCATATACTGGCCTGTAGCCGAACCGAAGCCTTGTCCGGCTGTCTTGGTGGGGTCAACGGCCAGTGTTAATGACATATCACCATAGCGGTCTTTGGATGCTGTGTACATCAGACGTGCACCTCGTTGTGCTTGCAGGAGTCCCTTGCCAACAGCACCGTTGAACCCCTCACCATATTCCCACATGGGCTTTTGGGGATTGAAAGACCAGTCATAGTCTGATGTGTCGGAAGGCTTGTTGCCGTCAATCGTCCATATTCCTTCGGATATGACTGGCTGCCAGTCGCAATAAAGTTGACTGAAGTCTGTGTCAAGACTGTTCTGCTTTGGTGTGCGTATCACTTTAGTTTGACACTCTATAGGCGCACCATAGTCGCTACGTTTCTGTTTCGGATACAGTATGGCCTTTAGTGTATGTCCTTTGTCAGCCTCTTGAAGAATGTAGACACCTGTCGGATGAGTATTGGTTGTTGCCACAGGAATATTATCTCGATACCAGGTGATACGTGAGTCGTCGTCAGTTTCTTTCGTATTCAGGCGATAGGTTAGTACGGCCTTGTCCTGCATCAGTGTGATGCGTGGGTTGCTTACTGTAGGCGGTGGTAGTTGTGAGGGTTTGATATTCAGATAACATGCAGCCTCCCGACCGTCTGTTGTCGTGGCGATAATACAGCACCTGACTGTCTCGTCGGAGTCATTGGTGGGAGTCAACTCGATTGTTCCTGTATCTATGTTTCTAATTGCAACATATTGCTCATACCCTTTTTCTATGTGCCAGGAAATCTCTTCTTTGCATGATAACCGTAGTGTGTCACGACCGGTTTGGAGTGATTCCTCATGTTTGCTGATTGCCAAAAAGGGTGTTTCATACAAAGAGGCATTAAGGAAAGATGGTGATAGCGTGTTTTCTCTTTGGCGGTTGCCGATGACGTAGTGCTTGCCGTTGAGCGAGAAGTTGTGTTGGTAGCAGCGGAGCCAAGGCTGAGGATAGGCTGTCCAACCGATATAGATACTATCACTGGGAGCATGGTATCGACTGTCAATCACTGTGACAGGTCCTCCCTGCTTGCAGAAATACATCTCGCGATTGGCCCCCTTAACGTAGAAGTCGCAGTCTATGAACATTGCACCAGCGCCAGATGTGCTCCAGAAAGGTTTCTGCCCGTAGAGGTCGAAGTCGCAATGACGGTATATGGCATTACCGTTAAGGGCATCGTCGGTACATTCAAAATGACAGTCCTCGTAATAGGATTTCTTTGCACCGTTCAGCGGATTAAGGTTGAGACGACTGATAAAACGCACGTTCTTTGCCCGCAGACTATTGCCGTGTACATAGCCTACATGGGCTTGCGTTATAGCATCGCTGCGCTTCTTGCGGGAAAGGGCTGGATTCAAAGGGTAGTTAAGGTCAACATTGCAGAAGTTGCCCATTGTGACGTTTTCTACCAATAGTGAGTCGCAGTGAATATCAAACATAGTGAAATTGCCAATGGCTCCCTGCATCTGTCCGCGAGCAGAAGCAAGCACCACATTCCTTGCATCGTTATCAAGCCCTATAAAATGTAGTATTTTTCCATGGATAACACATCCAAATGGCTCGCGTCCGTTTTCACCACGCACTATTCCGGGACTGTCGGGATTGTCTACCCAGTAGACACCTGGCTTTATATATAAAGTGGTGGTGTCCGAAAAACATTTCAATGCCTCGTGAAAGTTATTGAATAAAAATGGGTTGTTGGCTGTCTCGGCATCACTGAGTGAGGCGTCAAGCAGCAAGTGATTGTGATCCAGTTGTATGTCTGTATTCTGCGACGGAGTTGACATGTCGGCTAAGGCATCGAGCCAACAGAGGAAAGCGACAAGGGAAGCATTCCAGTTGATGGCAATCTCGTTGGAAGCATATGATTCCTCGTCATCAATGTACGATTCATCAGGAACATTCGATGGATAGACAGTATTATGCATGTCTTTTTTGTCTTGTTGTCCTGGGTTCGGACCGCCAACCAGCATACCAGGGAAAGGCGCTTCTATACCGTCAGCAGAACTGATTCGGTGATGGGGATGCATGGGTTTTCTATCACCGAAACCGGTGACGTAGCAATAGCCGGTCGCATTGCGCCCCAAAAGATAGTCGGCATTCTGAAGTGCATGGGTGCGATATTTCGTGGTACCTCTTAACTTGTCGGCGTAGAGCAGAGCCATAGCCTGACAACAACAGCGTTCTGCCAGACAGCCCCATCCAAAGTCGCGGGCGTTGTTTCCATAAGGCGACTGGAATGAGGATGTCTCAACATCTTTGATGGCATTCTCGCAATAGTCAATGAGTTGATGAAGCATTTCGTCGTATAGTGGTGACTGTTTTGCTGAAAGCCATTCAAAGGCACCGAGAGCAGATACATTTCCCCATGAAGGTGTGGCAAACCGCTGAGGCTGGTTCTTCAGCGCGTCATCCAGATATTGGTGCTTGTGGGTCAATCGGTAGAGGGCCGTTGCTGCCCAGAATAATTCGTCGCGTGAGTTGAAGTCAGCATAGGTCCCCGTGGTGACTTCCGGATTGTGTAATTGGTCTTGGCGATACAATGCAGTGGGGTGTTCCTTTGCCCATTGGTAGGCTCGTTCTGCCATGATGGTGGCTTGTTCCGTGAAATTTGGGTAATCATGCCGGTAAGGGGCAAAGAGTCGTGCGGCATCTGCCATGACTGCGGCAAAATCGAGCGTAGCTGTTACGCTCTTAGCCACCACGTAACGTGGTTGCCTGCATGCTGTAGGCATGATGAAACCTTCGAAATTGGGAGTTGTCAACTTGTGATAAACACCTCCATCGTCAGGGTCCTGCATGGTCTGCAACCAGCGTAGGTTGAACATCATCTCGTCAAGCAGGTCGGGGGACAGGTTGTGACTCTCAGGAATCTCTGTATTCAAATTTGCGAAGTAGGCTGGTTGCTGTTCGTAAGCAGCAAACATCAGTCCGATGCAGAAAGCGGAGTTGACAACATATTTGTTGTAGTCACCTGCATCGTACCAACCGTAGGGAGAACTGATAATGGTGCCGGCGGGACGTTGTGTTGTGGCGGCTGAAGGGTGTATGAGCACCTGAGTGTCGGGATGACCTAAAGGGCGGTTGTAAACATCTCCCAACTCAATGGGTATGCCCGAACGGATCAGGTAGAAAAGACGTAATGATGCTTTTGCAATGTCGTGATAAGGATGCTCTGCCACATGAAGGTTGCACGTCTCTTTGCCGATGCTGATTCTGTAGTTGCCCGTGGATGACAATTCTCCCAGGTTAACTACATAGCGTGTCTTGCCTGAAAGGGGCGACACCGCTTGACGAATGTTCACAGGTTTTATCGTCTTTCCTTTGGGCGTTTTAATTTTTATCTTACTTGTAGGGTCAGTCCCTTCAACAACAATGACCTTCTCTTGCTGCGGATAGCAGCCCACTTGATTACGACGTATTTGCCCAAGTGCTATTTCGGGGAGTGACATGAGGACTACGACGGCAGTTAGAAAAACATGTTTTCTCATTGTTGTTAAGTCAATTATTTATAGTTTTGTTTGCAAATTTACAAATATTCTATTACATCTTATTATATGTAATAACGATTTATGTTGACAATAGCGTTTTTTAACACTCAGTGCTCCTGTCTGCTCTTTAAATAAATCAATCAAACAGATGGTACGTCACTTTTTCTGATATTTTACCATGGTAATCCAATAAAAAGTGTTATCTTTGCACCCAATTTTTAATTTTTATATATTTATATCCCTTTTTATATGCGTAACGAATGGCGTGGTTTTAAAGGAACCAAATGGACAGAAGAAGTTAATCTTAGAGATTTTATTCAAAACAACTACACTGCTTACGACGGTGACGAATCGTTCTTGGCAGACCCTACAGATGCAACGAATAGCTTGTGGGGAAAACTGCAGGAACTGCAGAAAGAGGAGCGTGCCAAGGGAGGCGTGCTCGATATGGAGACGGAGATTGTTTCAAGTATGACAGCTTATGGACCTGCTTACATCGATGAGAGCATGAAGAACTTGGAAAAGGTTGTTGGTCTGCAGACCGATAAGCCTTTGAAGCGTGCTTTCATGCCTTTTGGTGGCATTAAGATGGCTGAGCAGGCTTGTACAAACTATGGCTATCAGCCCTCAGAGAAATTGCATGAGATCTTCACAAAATACTGCAAGACTCACAATGAGGGTGTTTTTGATGCTTATACCGAGGAGATGAAGCACGTGCGTCATAACCACATCCTTACTGGTCTGCCCGATACTTATGGCCGTGGCCGTATCGTGGGTGACTATCGCCGTGTGGCTCTTTATGGTATTGACTTTATTATTGCTGAGAAAGAAGCTGATAAGCGCAACTGTGGTTGTGGCGTGATGAGCGATGATGTCATCCGTCAGCGCGAGGAGATCTCTATGCAGATTAAGGCCCTGAAGGAGATGAAGGCTATGGCTCAGATTTACGGTTTCGATATCTCTCAGCCTGCAAATAATGCCCGTGAGGCTGTTCAGTGGCTGTATTTCGGCTATCTGGCTGCCATCAAGACACAGAATGGTGCTGCAATGTCAGTAGGTCGTGTATCTACTTTCCTTGATATCTATATCCAGCGTGATATGGAAGAGGGCACACTGACCGAGAGCGAGGCTCAGGAATTGATTGACCATTTGGTAATGAAATTCCGTATGGTGAAGTTCGCTCGTATCCCTTCTTATAACGAACTTTTCTCTGGCGACCCCGTATGGGCTACCCTCGAAGTAGGTGGTATGGGCATGGACGGACGTCACATGGTTACCAAGAACGACTATCGTTTCCTCCATACATTGGAGAACATGGGTCCCTCACCTGAACCAAACCTGACCGTACTTTACTCTCCCCGTCTGACTGAGCAGTTCAAGAAGTATGCTGCTATGATTTCGGTGAAGACCAGCTCTATTCAGTATGAGAACGATGAGGTGATGCGTCCTGTATGGGGTGACGACTATAGCATCTGCTGCTGTGTAAGTGCTACACAGACTGGTAAGGAGATGCAGTTCTTCGGTGCACGTGCCAACCTGGCTAAGTGTTTCCTTTATGCATGTAACGGTGGTGTTGACGCCAAGACCCGTGAACAGGTTGCTCCCGGTTTCCGTCCTATCAAGGATGAGTACCTCACATGGGAAGAGCTCGCTCCTCGTTTCGACCAGGCCATGGACTGGTTGGCAGGTGTTTATGTGAATACCCTGAACCTGATTCACTATATGCACGATAAGTACTTCTATGAGGCAGCTGAGATGGCTCTCATTGATACCAACGTACGTCGTACATTTGCTACTGGTATTGCCGGTTTCTCACATGTGGTTGACTCTATCTCGGCTGTAAAATATGCTAAGGTAAAGATGATCCGCGATGAAGAGGGCTTCAATGTAGACTATGTTGCTGAGGGCGACTTCCCACGCTATGGTAACGATGACGACCGTGCCGATGAGATCGCAGTATGGTTGCTGAAGACCTTCGTTAAGAAGATTCGTAAGCATGCTACCTATCGTAACGCAACACCTACCTGCTCTATCCTGACTATCACTTCAAACGTCGTCTACGGTAAGTACACAGGCAACCTGCCCGATGGTCGTCGTGCCGGTACTCCTCTGTCTCCTGGTGCTAACCCCAGCTATGGTGCTGAGAAGAATGGCCTGCTGGCTTCTCTGAATTCAGTTGCCAAACTGCCTTACGAGTATGCCCTCGATGGTATCTCTAACACTCAGACCATCAGTCCTAATACTCTGGGTCACAATGATGATGAGCGTGCCACCACTCTGGTTCGTGTGATGGATGGTTACTTCAGCCGTGGTGCCCACCACCTGAATGTGAACGTATTTGGTGTTGACAAGTTGCGTGATGCTATGGAGCATCCCGAGAAGCCTGAGTACGCTAACTTCACAATCCGTGTCTCTGGTTATGCAGTGAAGTTCATTGACTTGACTCGTGAGCAGCAGGAAGATGTGATCGCTCGTCAGGCTCATGAAAGTCTTTAACTAGAAAAACTAGTATATCTAGTATGACTAGGAAAGGCTACATACATTCTACCGAATCCTTCGGCTCCGTTGACGGGCCGGGGATTCGTTTTTTGATTTTCATGCAGGGCTGTCACATGCGTTGCCGCTACTGCCATAATCCGGATACATGGAAAATGGGGGGAACGGAGTGCGGTATTTCTGTAACCGTCAATGAACTCTTGGATAAGGCTGAGCGTTATCGTTCATACTGGGGGGCTGATGGCGGTATTACTGTAAGCGGTGGTGAGGCCCTATTACAGATAGATTTCCTGATAGAATTGTTTGAGGAAGCCCATCGTCGTAATATCAATACCTGTCTTGATACGTCAGCTCAACCATTTTCCCGAGAGGAACTTTTCTTCACTAAGTTCCAACACTTAATGCAGGTCACTGATACAGTTCTCCTTGACATCAAACATGTTGATAATGAGCGACACCATTGGTTGACAGGACATAGTAATGCTTCTATCCTCGACTGTGCTCGCTATCTGTCAGATATTCGTAAGCCCGTATGGATCCGCCATGTCCTCGTGCCTGGTGTTACTGATGATGATGAACAATTGAAACGTCTACGCCAGTTTATCGACACCCTTCAGAATGTTCAGCGTGTCGAGGTTCTGCCATATCATACCTTAGGTATATTTAAATGGCAGAAACTTGGTATTCCATATACACTTACCGAAGTCTCTGCCCCTTCTGCTGAACAGGTAAAACATGCCGAGTCTATTCTCGTGCTATAGTTTTACTTTATCAACCTCTTGCCATCTTATAGATATTCTCCATATCTTCGGCCTTTAGAACTTTCAGTTGGCCGCAGGTTTGCTGATAGTTGCGACTGCATTTGCGAGTCATCTCCTTGATCTCCTCGTCGGTGATGTCCTTGCCAATGAGTTCCTTGATATTGATGGGCATACCGATGGCATGATAGAAACGCTCCATGGCCTCGATACCTTTAATGGCTGTGCTTTCGGGATCGGTGAAGTCGTTGGGCACATCCATCACATTGACGGCGAAACGTACAAAACGACTGAGGTTTTCATGCATCACGTAGCGTGCCCAACTGGGCCAGATGGCTGCCAAACCAGCACCATGGGTGACGTCGAACATACCACTTAGCTCGTGCTCCAACTGGTGTGTAGCCCAGTCGTCAGAGACACCACAACCAGTGAGACCGTTATGCATCAAACTGCCACCCCACATAATCTGGGCGCGATAGCGGTAGTCCTCAGGATTCTTGAGTACTGCAAAGACAGCATTCTTGATGCTGCGCAACATGGCTTCTGCCACATCTGTGGTGAAATCCATGTCGTCGTCCTTCGTGAAATAACGTTCCATGGTGTGCATCATCATGTCGGTAACGCCAGCTGCCGTCTGATAGGGCGGCAAGGTGAAGGTACGCTTGGGGTTCATAATGGCGAACTTCGGACGTGATAGGTTGTTGGAGTAGCCTAACTTTACGTCGCCATCCTCATTGGTGATAACACTTGCCTCGCTCATCTCACTACCTGCAGCAGGGATAGTTAGCACACAAGCCACGGGCAACATCTTATGGGGCTTGGCCTTACCCAGATAGAAGTCCCAAACCTCACCTTCATAGGGTACGCCATAGGCAATAGCTTTTGATGAGTCAATCACGCTACCGCCACCCACAGCAAGGATAAAGTCAATGCCTTTTTGTCTGCAAAGACTGATGCCTTCATGAACGAGCGACAGACGTGGGTTGGGTACCACGCCACCAAGTTTCTCGAATGAAATACCGCCCTCAGTGAGGAGACCGCAGATTTTATCCAGCAGTCCGGAACGCTCTGCACTCTTTCCACCATAGTGTACAAGCACTTTCGTACCTCCATATTTCTTTACCAGAGCAGCAACCTGCTCTTCACTGTTCTCTCCAAACACCACTTCTGTAGGTGCGTAATAGTTGAAATCTTTCATAATGTGTTGTTTTATAGTTTTGTGTTAATCTTTAATAACTTAGCGTCGTCACTCGACGAACCTACCATCAGCTGATACTGACCTAGCACAAAACGCATCGTATTACTCTTCGCATCCCATGTTTCAAGGTTTTTGCGGGGTAGGGTAATTGTGACCATACGCTCCTCGCCAACTTTCAGGTTGACTTGCTGATAGCCGCAGAGGGTCTTCTGAGGTCCATCTGTATCGGCGGTACGACGGAAATAGAGTTGTACGGTTTCAATGCCATCCTGTTTGCCTGTGTTTCTTACTTTGACTGAAACGACAACGTTATTGCCGCTCACGCTGACAGAGGGCTTTGAAAACTTGAATGTCGTATAGCTCAATCCATGGCCGAAGGGGAACAAAGGCTCACCTGTGAAGTAGCGGTAGGTACGATTCTTCATCGTATAGTCCAGGAAGTCGGGCAGGTCGTCGGTACTCTTGTAGAAAGTGACGGGCAGTTTTCCACTTGGGTTATAGCGGCCAGTCAGCACATCAGCCAGCGCAGTTCCTCCTTGCTCGCCTGCATACCACCACTGCAGGATGGCGTCACAGGTCTCCAGTTCGGGTACCATCGCAACAGCACCGCCAGAGCAGTTGACGAAGATAACTTTCTTTCCGGATTCGTGCAGCCATCGAAGTACGTCGCGTTGTGCTTGTGGCAGTTCGATGCTGGTACGGTCACCACCACGGAAACCTGGCTCGCTGACACGCATCTCCTCACCTTCCAAACGGGGTGAGATACCACCGATGAAGATGATTGTTTCTGCCTCACCAACCTGTGCCAGGAGTTCTTGAGGTGTAGGGGTGGACTTATGTTGTATGTCGAAGTTCAGCGCACCATAGCCTGACTCCTGTACATAGTCAATTTGTATGCGGTAGTTCTGTCCGGCTTTTACCGTCAGCTCTTTCTGTCCGTTCTGGATTCGCTGGCGAGCCTGCCATATGTTGACCAAGGTGTCACCATTGACCAGCAGACGGATTTTATCGTCACCACTGATATTGAAGATAAGCGTTTCGTCACGGGTAGGGATGAATGTGCCGTCAAGGCGGGCAGAGAAATTCTCAAGATTGACACCGGGCGCAAAGACGGTGTTACCGCCATTGCTCAGTTTGATGGGTTCGGTCATCGTGACGGTTGTAACGGGTTTGCCGCTCATATCGGTATTATTATAATAGGTAACCTGCATACCTTGATTGCCCAGGGGTGCCTTGATTTCTGCAAAGCGACTCTCGACGCTCTCATTACGGGTCAGGTCACAGCCTGGCACATAGGATATGTTGCCTAACTGTTGACGAATACCTTCAAGGGCGGTGATGGTCTTGGTGGGATATCCGGAATAGTTTCCCCATTGCATCACGGAGTCATTGGCGTTAGGCCCCATCACAATAATGTTTTTTGCTTTTGGCATTTGGTTATTAGCCATCAATGGCAACACGCCGTTGTTCTTCAGCAGTACGATGCTTTTGCGGGCCATGTCAAGAGCTAGTTGCTTGTGTTGCTTGGAAGCTACAGACGAAGAAGGTATCTTTGTCCATTCAACCAGTTTGTCATCATCGAAATCACCTACTTCAAAGCGGGCAATAAGCAAACGGCGCAGCGAACGGTCGAGGTCGGACTCTTTGATGTCACCTCGACGTACAGCCTCAGGCAGGTTTTTGTATTCAGAGCCACACTCTACATCTGTACCGGCGAGTACAGCCTGTGCAGAGGCTTCCTCACTATCTTTGGCCGTATTATGCCAGCGAGGCAGAAAGTCGCGTATGGCACCGCAATCGCTGGTGATAAGTCCTTTGAATCCCCATTCGTCGCGTAGGATCTGTTGCTCGTAGCGTGTCTGACTGCAGCAGGGCTGTCCGTCAATACGTTGGTAGGCACACATCACCTCTGCAACCTCACCTTCCTGGACTAAAGCCTTAAAGGCTGGCAGATATGTCTCCCAAAGATCTCGTTCGGGTAAGTCTTCTATATTAAAAGTGTGCCGGTTCCACTCAGGACCGCTATGCACTGCAAAGTGCTTGGCACAAGCCAGCAGTTTCTTGTAATCACCAATCCACTTGCCTTCATAGGTCATACCTTGCAGACCACGTACTACGGCCAGCCCCATCTTTGTTGTGAGGAAGGGGTCTTCGCCATAGGTCTCCTGTCCGCGGCCCCAGCGTGGGTCACGGAAAATGTTGATATTGGGCGTCCAGAAAGACAAACTCTGGTAGCGACGGATACGTCCCGATTCTTTTGCCTGACGTGCTTTGACACGAGCTTCATCGCTCACAGCGGTGAAAACACGATGAAGCAGGGCATCATCCCATGAGGCTGCCATTGCCATTGTGATGGGAAAAACGGTGGCATAGCCGTTACGTCCCACGCCGTGTAAGGCTTCGTTCCACCATTGGAATTGTGGAATGTTTAGCCGTTTTATTGCTGGTGACACGTCCATCATCAGCTGTACTTTCTCTTCTAATGAGAGTCGTTTCAGCAGATCATCAGCGCGCTGCTCTGCCTTCAGTTTCGGGTCCTGATACGGTAACGACTGGTTTTGAGCCGATAATGGAATACTGAAAAGGGTTGCCAGTAGCAGTGCAAGCGTTTTTAGCTTCTTTTGCATAGTCAATAATTAGTTATGTGTTTACTTTGTAAAAACAGGTTTTCAGTTTACAAAGGTACATAAAAGTTCTTATACTTCCAAATTTCTGTCAAAAATGCACCAAATTGTTTGTTGCTATTTGTGATTGTGAACAATATCTCTATCGGGAATTTTTTTCATTTTCTTTATGTAGTATGGGGTGGTTTGGATAATTCGTATAGTTTTTGAGTTAATAGGTTAATGTCATTGGCACTCGCTTGCATACGCGTCGTGATATCATTTACCTCTTCGGCTGGCAGTGTGTGCGAACTGGCATAGAGTACCTGAGCAAAACCACTGATGATATTTAGCGGTGTACGAATCTCGTGATACATATCTTGGACAAAGGCTGTTTTCTGGCGGTTTGTCTCCATCTTGAGTTGATAGGCGTTTGCCAATTCGTCGTTCTGTTTTTCTAACTCCATGTTTACACGGCGGATGTCTGCTACGCTCTTGGCCAGTGATTGTTGCATACGGACGAAACTATTGGTTAGTCTGCCGATGCTGTCGTGACGAGAACTTTCTGGAAGTGGTTCGTCAAAATGCCCATCGGCAATGCGTCTGGTGGTTTGGTCCAACTGTTTCAATGGTTGAACGGCTTTGCGTACAGTTTGGTAACAGAAGAGCATTAGTAATAATAGGCTTATGATGATAATGCTCCATACGATGTTCACTAAATGGTTATAACGGGCAAAAATATCGCTTTCTGGACAGACAATGGCTAAACTCCAACCTGTGCGTTCCAATGGACGGTAGAATATAAAGGCGTCCTTACCGTCGACGGTTGTCTCTACCATGCCACTATGTCCTGCCAGCATATCTTTACCCAAGGCTTCTATTTCGTTTCGGACTTCAGGTGCTGCATCGCTGAAAATGCTCTCGCGGAATAGTTTGGTGGTGTCTGGGTGTACAATGTAAGTACCTGTGCGATCTATCATGATGGCTGAGGAGTTGGGGTAGGGCTTTAGGCCGCTAAAAGCCTGCGATAGCCATTTCAAGGTTAGACTGGCGGTGATGCTACCGACATAGCGCCCGCTGGCATCGCGCATAGGACAACAATATGATGATAGAATATCGGGTGACGATAGTGTCCCCTCGTTATAATCGTCATAGGCATCTACCCAACAGGGCGTACCAAGTGATCTGGGGGTCTTATACCATACGGCATCAAAATATTCGAACGGTCCTTCTCGTACTGTGGTGATACTGTCAATGGAAACATCGTTGTCGTTAGGTCTGTAACGTAGTGAATATGCAGAGAAATAACGTCCCATCTCAGGGAAGAAATTGGGCTCCATAGAAATAGCCATGCCTGTCAGAAAGGAATTTTCTTCAATGGCACGACGTGTGAAGACGAGTAAGGAATCTGGGGTTAAGTGGCGTGGCGTTGTCAGAGCCATATAATTTGTCACGGTCTCCGTCTCGTCCATGATTCCATTGATGCGTTCGGCTGTGTTGTCAAGCAGTTGTGTGGCATGTTCAATAGCGGCATACTGTATGTAGCGTTTGCCGCGATAGAATAGATAACCGAAAAGTAAAGTGAATCCCACCGCAATGATAAGCACGATGAGAATGCCTAGTCGGAATGAAAGACTCTGGGTAGGAGTACTGAACCCGGAAATGAGCCGCTGTTTTAAATCAAGTCTAAAATGTGTCATATGCTAGCGGGTTCTTTTATAAGTTGATCCAGTAATTCCGTTATTTCATCCGTGCAGTGCATGATGTCAGTTTGGAGAGTGTCCATCTCGTTATCAGTGAGATGTGAGTAGTCACAACAGATAGTATCGGTATGGCTGCATAGCTGTTTTACAGGGGGTGCCATCCGGTTGGTCATGTCGTTCAGGAATTTCGTTTTTTTCTGCTCGTAAGCCTTTGCTTCGCTGTAGGCTTTTTGCAGTTCTGCGTTATGGGCACTGAGCTCAGTTTGTTTCAGTTGCATTTCTTTCAGATAGGCTTTCAATGACCTTTGCATCTTCTTCAGACTTAACTGCAGACGGGCAGATTCATGTTTATAATGTGTGGGGGGAATATGTGTATTCATATTGCCGTCTGCAATACTCTGTGCCGCATCGGCCAATTGGTGAATTGGACGCAGGTGGCGGGCAATAGCAAGGAAGAGGACAATGATGATGATCAGCACCCCTACCACACCCCAATGAAGTAATACTCCGTACATATATTCGTATTTGCTGTAGATATCCTCAGCAGGACAAACGGCAGCCAAACTGTATTGCCTGTCACCTACAGACTGTGAAAAGATGTACATTTCCCGACCGTCGTGTACCAATTGACGATAGCCACTCTCTGCGCCTGTGATATATGTGTCCAACTGACTGCTATCGCGAAGTGTCACAAAGAGTTGTGCATTTGGTAATGACTGGCGTATTTGTTTCAGTGAGCCATTTTCTTCGATAAGGTGTTCTATTAGTGAGCGGTTTACCTGTATCTGCCGACCTTCCAAACGTGCCATCATCTCAGAGCGTCGCAGTGTGTTGTCTATACGTAATGCTGTGTTCTCCAAAGCCTGTCGGGTCGTGTCAATAGACTCTTCGCGAATGCCTTCTTCAGAAAAACTGGCCAGCAGTCCGATGACCAGACACGAGGTGATAACCACAAAACACGACACCCAAAGTGTCAGTTGTGTGGAAAATGACGTACGTATTTTTTCTAGAAGTTTCATCTTTCATTAGGTTGATCCATCCACAAAGATAGTGGTTTTATTACAAATTGTTTCTCTAAGAAGGTAATGAATGTTGCGCAACGCTTTGCGCTTTGTAACTACTTCATTTTGTAATAATTACAAAAACATCTGGGCTCGCATCGCTGCGAACCCAGATGAAAATACTACTTGGTTTGTGAGTTAATAATAACTCTCCTTACTTATGATGATGATTAAAATAGTTGTTTCTTGATTTCCTGCTGGACATCAGTGGGAGTGTTCAGACTTTTACAGCAGTCTAGGATATACTTCACTACTTTTTGTGACAGGGGTGTTTTCTTCCAAGCCTCTGTACGGTTCATCCAACGACCGTGAAAGTGGGTGTTGTCCTTCATCACGAGAATATCATTGCGGGCAGGCTTACGCCCCATCTCAATATACCAGCCGTCCTTATAGGAATAGGTTCCGTACTCATGGGGTAAGACCTTGATCTTACCGTCTTTTGACAGCGCAATTTCTGCGCAGGCATATTCCCCGTCGGCTCCATAGTATTTAAAGGAGGTGTAACTGGTGCCTTTTCCGCACGTTATCTTCTTCTCTCCATCATACTGCATCCATTCCAGCGTCCATGTGCCATGGAGTTCCTTATCTGCGATTTTAGGCTTTTGGGCATTGGCTTGCAGCGTACTCATAAGTACTACTGCCATCAAAAAGATAATTTTCTTCATACGTTTTGTTCTATTGGTTAGACTTATGTGAATCCACGCTGCAAAGGTAAGTCCTTTTTCTTGTCGTTCCAAGTTTTTGAGTTTGCATCTATTTTGCATTTCGCATGCAAACAGTTTGCAAACTCCTTATGCACCGATACTCATGATGAATTCGTCCCATTCGCGGGCTCCGCCTTTCTTGTCAAACACCTTTTTGTAGAGTCGGCTGCGTACGGTACTGATGGTACTTGTGTCACGACTTAATATCGTTGCAATTTCTGTTGGAGCAATACGCAGTTTAATAAGCAGACATGTCTGATACTCCAGTTCAGACATGACGTGGAGGTTCCTCAGCTGGCTGCTGAAGCCTGGGTAGATTTTCTTGAGTTGAGCCTCTATCTCATACCATTCCTCTTCTTTCAGTCGCTGACCAGAAGTGATACGATGTTGCAGCGTATAGTATTCGTCTGAAGAGAAATATGCAGATTCAATATTCTCGATAGCCTGCTTGACGGGCTGTGGCAGTTCTTCATGTATCTCCTGAATCTGTTGGAGTTGCTGTTGCAGCCGTTTCTTTGCCTTACGGTTTACTTGTGCGATATGGGCAATAGATAATAGTACGATGAGACAACCTATTGTAGCGTATTCTAATAGATGGATAACATTTGCCTGTTCTCGCTCTTTGGCGGATAGCACATAACTGTGGGGAGCATCGAAGGGTCTTTCGTATTCCATATGCCGGTCGATGATGGCACGTATCTCTTCGCCCCATTCCTCACCAATGCTATCGGCACGTTGCCAGGTGAATATCCTGCCTATTTGTTGGATGGTGATAACGGAGTCGTTGACAACTGTTATGGGCCTCTGGTCATCGCCTTCCATATAGAGATATTCGTCGCTGCCTTTGTCAAAAAGTGTCACGCTGCTTTTATTTTGCGGTTCTACTACCAGTGCCTGTTCGGTCTGTATCAGCTTGCATTCAAACATTGCGCTGTCGCCTTGGTATATTCGCAGTCGTGTCTGGTCGTTTGGCATGTAATGAAAGATGTGTCCTTCTGGCGTACATACCTGTTGCAGCATCCAAGCGCCTTGGAGAGAGAATGCCTGTTGCTCGTCACAGCGTGAACTGCAACCTGATATCAACAGCACTGTTATCATCATCAAAAATAATTGCTTCATGTTTAGGGCTGAAACGTTTTAGTATTTTGCGTACAAAGATAAAGAAAAAACCGTGATTAGGCAATAGAAAAGAGTTTGCAAAGTGTTTGCAAACTCTTTTATGAGACCTTTCGAAAAGTGTCCGATACGTATGTCTTGTTCTATTTGCGGATATACTTCAAGATAAGCCAGGTACCCAATACTTGGAGAAGTAGTCCTGGCCATCCGATAGTGAAGTCGGCAATGGTAGCTGCTATACCACCGGTGAGCGCAAGCTCACCAACGCATTCGATGGCTTTCGTTACAAGTACTACGCCAATGAGCAGAGGTAGGTTGACGGTCTTGAAACGCTGTGCAGCCAATCCTGCAACGAGAGCGAGGACTGCAAGTTTCATGGTCATCACAGGCAGGACCTCCATAGCGGGCATACCGGTGATGAGGTGGTTGACTGTCGGCGAAAGCAGAGCAGCCAGGAGCCCCGTTTTCCATCCGAATTTATACGCCCCTGCCAGGATTACCAGTGAAAGGGGGGAGAAGATGATGCCTCCCTGTGGTATGAGATGGAATACTTGAGGCAATACCAGGTTGCAGACTATGAAGATTGCTGCCCACATATAGGTCTTCACCTCGTCATAATTTAATACATAAAGTCTTACATTTGCTTCCATGTTGTATAAAGTTTTTTGTTAGAATTTCAAACTGACACCCCCCATAAAGGTTGCTTTTGGCATGGGGTAACTTTTATTAATCTCGTATTTCTGAGCCAAGAGGTTCTCTCCGCGTGCCCAAAGACTAACGTTCTTCAGGGCAGCATAGGTGATGCTGGCATTAAGGAGATAGAAATCTTCCTTCGTCTCGTTGGTTCCCACTTCGGTATAAAGGTTCTTTACGCACTGAAGCCCCATAGTGGCTAACCACTTGCCTTGATGATAGTCGATGCCGAGGTATGCCATATGCTCAGGGGCAGCAATGACCTTGTTCTTCATGTGCAGATAAGAATAGTTACATGTCACGCCGAAATGCTGGTCTATGGGATACTTTATTTCCGCCTCCAGACCGTAGTTCTCTATTTCGCCTGAGTTCATGAAGCGCTTTCCTCCACCACTTACGGGCATTTGCATAATGATATTGCTCCCCTTGATGTAGAAGACGTTGATGCCGTAGGAATAGCCGTCGTTCATACGATGATGCCATCCTAGCTCATAGTTCATCAGATGTTCTGCTTTCAGGTCGTCATTCTTTGTTCCGAAGAGATACATCTCGCGGATAGTAGGATTACGGAACCCCTTACTGACAGTAGCTTTTAGATCCGCGTTAGTCATAGGTCTTACAACAATACCACCCTGGGGTATCCATTCCGTGCCTGCCTGCGAATGATTGTCCAAGCGAACACCTGCGTCAATGGTGAGCCAGTCGGTGAGATCCTGACGGAAATCCACGTAACCAGCTATTTCGTTTTCACGTTTGTCTACCATTGCAGCCAAATCGGCACCGGTGGCTATCACTTGATTCCATGCCTTTCCATAGATATGTTGGTAATCAAGTCCAACAGTTAAGCGGTTGCCTTCAAAGAGTTGGGCACTCTGATACCATGTGATACCCATTAGCGCATCCTCCGAACGGAAATAGTTAGCCTTGGGAGCTGCAGAAGGCGCATGTCCGTCATTAATCTTATGATGACCGAATGTGTAATACAGATTCAAACCTCCATTTGTTTTTCCATAGTGGTTGGCTACACCTACCGATGCCACACCACGGGTAATCCATTGGTCTGCATCAATAAGTGGATCTGTCGTGGAACCGGGATAGGAGGCAATAAAACGGGTTAGTTCTATATCGGCAGAAGCATTCCAATGAGCGTTGAGGTCGTAGCCCAGTTTTGCCATCCCGCCAAACTGCTCAAAACCCATGCTCGGACGATGATTATCTGTGCGATTATACTGCACAGCCACGGTCGATGAGAAACGTCCCATGCGCACTTGGTTTGTCGCCTCGGTCTGTACAGTGCCATAGCTTCCTGCACCTAACGTGATATTTGTGTTGACACCATCTTGTCTTGCCTGACGGGTTGTGATATTGATAACGCCGCCCATGGCATTAGATCCATAAAGCACGGATGCTGGACCACGCAAAACTTCAACACGCTCTGCCAATAGCGACTGGTAGCTGTCGGCAATGGTATGTCCGAAGAGTCCTTGATAGTGTGGATGACCATCTATGAGCACCATCATTTGTCCTGCACCACTTCCCGGTGTCGCACTGCTAATGCCACGTATACTCATGGCACCAGAGGCACCACCGCTAACGCCGTATCCCATCATACCGCGACTGGTCACAAAGAAGCCTGGTACCTGTTGTGTCAAGGTTGGCAGGATGCTAGTCTGGTGCTCCGATGTCAGTTGGTCGCGCCCGATAACGCTCACCGTCATAGGCAAGTGACGAATGTCAGTCGCATTTCTAGTACCTGTCACGACCACCTCATTAAGTGAGAGTGAGTCTGCCACTTCTGCCGACATCATTGTGCAGGCGGAAGTAGCGATGAGTAGAGTCAGTAATCTTTTCATTGTTTCTTGGCTTCTTTCAATGTAATAACGTTAATTGTCCGGTTTTATTATTGTGTGAGTGGTGTTTATCTGCCACGACGGTCGTTGTTGCCCCATTTCTTATCATATCGGCCTTCAGTGTCGACTTTGCCTCCGAACATGTTCAGGCGGTAGCGCACGTGGAGCATGGCATACGAGTTGATGCTGTTATAGCGGGTGTCACTACGTCCATTGGCATTCACCCAGCGCTCATAGTTAGACTGCTGTCCTAAGAGGTCGTAGAAGTTGAGTGCTACGACTAATGTCTTTGTCTTGAGGAAAGCCTTTGATATCTGACCGTTCCATATAAGTTCGTTGGTATTTGATGACGGGTCGTTAAAGCCTCGCCGACTATTCTCATGGAGATTGGTGGAAATCTCGAAACCACTTGGCAGGCGTACCATCATCTGTCCTCCGTAGCTGAAACGCCATGTGTCGAGGTTGGCTGAAGGCTGCAGTTCGTTGCGTGAGTGCTGATAGTTCACGTTGCCATCGAGCGTTACCTCCAACCAGTCATTACGGAAACTGACATTCAGGCGCTGGTTCACGTTAGTGGTCTTTGTTGTATTCTTTGCAGCATCAGCTTGATTCTGTGCTACATAGCTCACATAGTTATTGTATCTCAGACGCGTGTCACTACCCATGTTCCAATGGGCAGCACTATCAATAGCGGTACTGAAGTTGAAACCACCGTCAGCATTCCAGTTACCATTGATATTTTCTGGACGTGAGGTACTACCACCAGTCTCTGCATTATAGCGTACGAGGTTTGAGATAGAGTTGCGGATATGACGGTAGTTACCGAAGAGAACGAAACTGCGCTTATATTTCTGAATATAATTACTATAATAGGCATTCAGCGAGTTTGTGAATTGCGGCTTCAATCCAGGATTACCTTGTGTGATGTAAAGCGGGTTGGAGTCGTCGGTGATATCAAGCAGTTGTGTGATGTCTGGTTGCCTGGTGTCGCCGCGATAGGTCAGACGGATAGATTGCTGGTCGCTGAAGTTATAGTGAAAATCCAGCGTGGGCGTGAAATTGATGACGTTGCGGATCGTGTCCACATAGATTCCACGGTAGTCCTGAACAAAATTGGAGTGCTGAGGCTGTATCAGGAAACCGATGTTGTAGTCATATTCCTTCTGCCAGTGGCGCAGGGTCAGACGGATATTGTGAGTGTAGTTCTTGTATTCAGAATAGCGACTGAGGTTCTTGTCGAGCTGAGCATCCATCATGTCTGCATCAAAACTGCCAATCCAAGGATTCCAGTCGCGATACTCTGGCACGATACCCGTGAATGGATTCAAGGCAAGGCGTGAGAAATCGTAGGTCTGACGGTCGCTCTTATTCTGACTATAGCGCAGCTCATAGTTAGCCTGCAGATGGGCACCCTCCCAGAGTGGCTCGCTATAGAGAGCGCTGAGCACGTACCCCTTGTTGTCGCTTGGCGTGGTGTTATATCGGGCTGTGAAATAAGTAGAGTCCTGACCGGCTTGGTTCTTGATGCGATGCAGGTAAACCTCATTGTTAGATGCGTTGCGGTTCTCATTGTCACCAATAGAACCTTCAATGCGTAGCGTGATATTCCTGCCACGTGGGTTCAGACGCCTGTAGAACTGCAACATAGCCCAGGCATTCTTGTTCTCCCCGTAGCTGAGGCTGGCCCCATGATTATGGTTTACGAGATAAGGGTAGAGTGGGGATGTCGGGTCGTGGATATCGTCTAACGGATTATTGGCATATAGGTAGGGATCGTCACTGAAAGTGGCGTTGGATGATGTTGATGTACCATCACTGGTGCCCATACTGCCATTGGCACGCAACAACAGGTTGGTCAAAGAGTCGGGTTTCCACTCTATGCGGAAATTTCCGTTCCAGTTGTCGCTACGTGATAATTGTTTCGAATAGCTGTTGCTGAAGGTGCGGTAAGAGTCGCTATAGAAATTTTCGCTGGCATTCTCATTCATGTCATCACCGTTACGGTGGTTCCATCGTACGGAGCCGTCCATCTTCAGTTTCTCACCATCATCATAATTGAAGTTGGCGCCCAATGTCTTACGGGCATTCAAGCCTCGACGGTTCCACCAACCGGCATTCTCCTCCTTGTTGTTGAAATTGCCCATCAGCATGATTCGGGTCTTGTCTGTAAAACTGCTTCCCATACCGCGTGAGGCATAGCGATGATGAGTTCCGCCTGCCAGGTCGAGGTTGGTCATATATCCACGGTTCATACCTTTCTTAATGGTGAAGTCGAGCACGGTTTCTTTGTTGCCGTCCTCAATGCCTGTGATGCGGGCTTGGTCGCTTTGCTGGTCATAGAACTTCACACTTTGGATAATTGAGACAGGCAGGTTTTTTAATGCCGTCTCCACATCGCCAAGCATGAACTCCTTGCCATCAACCAGGATTTTCTCAATCTTTTTGCCGTTGACGGTGATGTTGCCGTCTTCATCAACCTCTGCACCTGGCATACGCTTAATAAGTTCCTCAATTGGGGAACCCTCAGGGGTGCGGTAGGCATCGGGGTTATATACTAGTGTGTCTTTTTTTACTACGACCTGTGCGGCACGACCTGTAACAACGGCCTCTTTCAGTAATACGGCATCTGATGCCAATAGTAGGTCGCCTAATTCGATACTTTGATTACGGCGCAGTGTCACCTCACGTTGTATGGGCTGGTAACCTATGGATGATATTTTCAGTCGGTAGATACCATTGGCAGGTGCTTGGATAGAGAAATTGCCGCGAATGTCTGATACGGTACCACCTACGAAGGTAGAATCCCGTTGGCGGAATAATTGTACGGTGGCTTGAATCATAGGTTCTTTTAATTCGGCATCCTGAACTGTACCACTGATGGTAAGACCTCGGTCTTCTGATGATTGTGAAAATGCATTGAGGAAGGTAAATCCCCAAAGTGTCAACATTATAAATAAATATCTCATTTTTTGTTTTTGTGTTGTTTTGTACTGTCTTTTAATTCTAAACGTGCATTGACAACAATATGTTGTACGCTGTCGTCACCATTTATCTGGTCTAGGAGTAGTCGGAAAGCTTTATTGCCAATCTCTCGCAGGTTTTGCTTGACGAACGAAATACGTGGATGTGACATCTCCGACACCCAGTCGCTCATGTAGCCGATGAGGGCAATGTCTTTTGGAATCTGCAGGCCGCTGCTGGTGATGGCTTGTAATGCCGATATAGCCAATAAACCATGTGAGGCCAGTATGGCATCAGGTGGATCAGGCAGACGTAACAGTGCCATTGTGTCTGTGAGGCCGGAGTTGAAACTGATATGATGACACATCACCAACTCCGTGCGTATGGGGATGTTATGCTCACGAAGTGCCTTCAGATATCCATGTTTACGGTCGGCGGTCTGCTTTACCTGGTTCAGTCCCCCCAAGAATGCAATATTTCTTGCTCCGCTTTCTATCAGGCAGCTTGTTGCATAACGGGCAGAGGTAACATCGTTGATCATGACAGAAGAGATGTCAATATCTGCCACACGGTCGAAAAGCACTACGGGAATATTCGACTGGCGTAAGCGTAGCAAGTGTGAAAAATCTGTTGTGTCCTGCGACGGACAGATAAGGATGCCTTCAACGTGCATGTCGGTCAACAGTTCTACACAGTTCAATTCGTTTTCGTAGGAGTCCTCCGTATCAGTAATGATACTCATGTAGCCAATCTTACGTGCCTCAGCCTCAATGCGTTTCACTATCTGTGCGTAGTGATTGAACGATATATCGGGTACAACAATACCTATTGTACGTGTCGTGTCGTATCGCAGACTCGCAGCAAAGGGGTTGGGACGGTAGCCTCCTTCCTCAGCCATTTGCTCAATCTTTTTCTTTAGTTCAGGACTAACGCCATCGAGTCCTCTGAGTGCCCGAGATACGGTGGATACGTTAATGCCCAATTGTCGTGCGATATCCCGCTGTGAAATACGTTTCATGTTCGTTCTTATTGGCGTACAAAGATATAGTTTTTCGGAAATAATGTTGCGCAACAAACTGCTTTAATGTTGCGCAATGCGTTGCGTAATATCTCAAAATAGAAGCCATCAACCATTGAGGTAGATAGCTTCTCACTTAAAATAACTAAGTTATGTTGTCTTTTGTGTTGGTGTTGACAATGCAAAGATATGCTTTTGTGTTGATATACCAATACGTATCAGACAAATAATAAACGCAAAGCGTTGCGCAGTTTTTAGTTATTTCTTGAGCGGTTTCGTTGCCTCTCTCAACCATTCAACTTCTTCTGCCGATAAGTGAGGAGATAAACGTTCGAAGACCATCTGGTGATACTCGTCCAACCATTGTATTTCTTCTGATGTCAGCATCTCAATGTTGATGGGCGCCTTGTCGATAGGACAGAGCGTGAGTGACTCGAATTGTAAAAAATTTCCAAACTCTGTTTCCTTGTAAGGCATGATAAGGAGCGTGTTCTCTGTGCGTGCGCCAAACTTTCCAGGCAGGTAGATGCCTGGCTCGTCGGTAATGGTCATGCCCGCAACAAGTGGAGCTGGCTTCCATTCCATGCGGAACTGATGGGGGCCTTCGTGTACATTCAGGTAAGTGCCCACACCATGGCCTGTGCCATGCAGGTAGTTCAATCCCTCGCGCCACATATCCTTGCGGGCCAGGATATCTATCTGGGTGCCACTGCTACCACTGGGGAATTTGCACAACTCTATCTGAATATGACCTTTTAAAACAAGCGTATAGATTTTCTTCTGTTCATCAGTCACCGGTCCCAGTGCAATTGTACGAGTGATGTCTGTTGTGCCGTCCAGATACTGTGCACCACTATCGAGCAGGAGCAGACCTTCTGGTTTCAATGGAATATTCGTTTCTGGCGTTGCCTCATAATGGACAATAGCGCCATGGGCCTGATAACCGGCAATGGTATCGAAAGATATATCACGGTATAGAGGCTGTTCGGCTCTGAGTGCAGTGAGCTTTTGGTCGATGCTGATCTCTGTCTGTCCACCAGCCTCAACAGCAGGCTTTAGCCATTTCAGGAATTTTACCAGCGCAATACCATCCTTCAGCATGGCGCGACGGAATCCAGCTATCTCCGTCTCGTTCTTCACCGTCTTCATCCGTTTTACGGGCGACTCGGCTTCAATAATCTCCCGACTTACCTTTTTATATAGTGTGTAGTTCACCTCGTCGGGGTCGAGCAGGATATTATACTCAAAGTATGCTTTCAGTCCGTTGCCTACGTTCTCATAGTCGTCAACGACAATCCCCTCATCTTTTAGATAAGCCGAAACTTCAGCTGTCAATTTCTTTTTGTTGACATAAAGTGTTGTGGTGGTAGATGCGATAAGTAGGTATCCAACAAAGACCGGATTACAATGTACATCCGTGCCACGAAGGTTGAGTGTCCAAGCAATATCATCGAGTGCCGACATCAGCATGCCGTCAGCATGATGCTGGCGCAAAGCTTTTCGGATACGTGTAAGTTTGTCGTGTGTTGTCTCTCCAGCGTATTCTATAGGGAATATCTCCACAGGATTCTGTGGGATAGGGGGGCGGTTCGTCCATATCAGTTTTAAAGGATCCAGATTCGTACGAAGGGTAATACCTCCCTGATGGCGCAGGTCGGCAATCAGTTCTTTGACGGTATTAGCAGACGAGCAGGTGCCATCCAATCCAATCTCCGCACCAGCTTCGCATTCCTTTCCTATCCACTCGGCAATAGTTGGCGTACCTTCAATCTTCAACTTCATCAGTTTAAACTCCGTGCCTTTCAGTTGCTCTTCTGCAGCAATAAAATAGCGGGAGTCCGTCCAAAGGGCGGCACTCTTCATGGTGACTACAGCAGTGCCTGCCGAACCGTTGAATCCACTGATAAACTCACGTCCTTTCCAATGGTCAGGAATATACTCGCCCTGGTGTGGGTCGGTACTGGGAAATATGAATGCAGCCAGGTGCTCGCGGCTCATAATCTCGCGAAGGGCTGCCAGTCGTTGTGATATTGTCATTGTTTTGTTATCGTTATTTTGTTATTACGTTATCTCGTTACCTCGGAAAAATCCGGGGTTTCAGCCTCCGATAATCGCTTTCAGTCCTTTAGCTTCCAGTTGCTGCTTGCAGCGCTGCAGGGTTTCCTCAGAGGGAGCCTCCATCGGATATCCCTTCGGATTATAGATTGTTCCCATCCTACGATGCTTGTCTTTTCCCACGTCATGATATGGCAAGAGGTGAATGGGATGGGGAATGGACGAGAGAAATTGCGCTGTTGCCCCGATGTTTTCCTCATCCGCATTAATACCCTCTATCAGAGGTATGCGGATAGAGAATTGGGCCTGTCGCTCTGCCAGGTAACGGATGTTCTGCAGAATCAGTTCATTGCCAACACCTGTATAAAGCCGATGTTTGTCGCTATCCATCAGTTTCAAGTCTACGAGGAATAACTCGCATTCGTTGGCGATGGCTTCTACGACCTCTTGTGGCGCATAAAGTGAGGTGTCAACAGTACGGTGGAAACCGCGTCGCCCCAGTTCCTTGAGAATCTCAAGCGAATAGTCGGCATGCATCAGAGGCTCACCGCCACAGAGGGTGACCCCGCCACCGCTATCCTCCATGATATCACGCTCTTTCTCAATCTCGGTCGTCAGCTCCTCCATTGTGTAGGCCCGTCCGCAAATCTCACGGGCCATTGTAGGACAGTCATCCACCTTGAATCCTGGTTCCAGGCAGGTACCACAGCGGATACACTTTGATTGTTTGAAGAGCTCCTGTGGTTCTGCTGACCACGACTCAGGGTTATGGCACCACACACAGCGTAGTGGACAGCCCTTGAGGAAGATCGTTGTCCGAATGCCAGGACCATCATTGATGGCATAGCGCTTGATGTCAAAAATCAGATTAGAGGTCATCGTTTTCCGTTCGTGCAATAATCTCGTTCTGCAACTGCTCCGTCATATCATTGAAATAGTCGCTATAGCCTGCCACACGTACCAGTAGGTCGCGATATTCCTCCGGGTGCTTCTGGGCATCATGAAGAGTGGCTGTGTCAACGATATTGAACTGGATATGATGACCACCAAACTTAAAATAGGTGCGAATCAGGCTGGCCAGCTTCTTCTGGTCCTCCTCACGTTTCAGTAGCTGGGGCACGAAACGTACGTTCAGCAGGGTGCCGCCACTTTTTGTCTGGTCAAGTTTACCAAGTGACTTAATCACAGCTGTAGGACCATGACTGTCAGAACCATGAGCGGGCGAAGTACCGTCGCTGATGGCGAAATGGGCGAAACGACCATTGGGCGTGGCACCGCATACACTACCGAAATAATTATGACAGGTCGTAGAAAGCATATTCAGCTGCGTCTTTCCACCACGGGTATTGGGACGACCTTCTATGGCTTTTACCAAATCATCATACACACGTACGGCTATCGTGTCGGCATACGCATCGTCATTGCCGAAGAAAGGTGTGTGGTTGCGGATGTATTGACGCATCTTTTCCCCATTCTCCCAATTGGAAGCGCAGGCATCCAGCATCTCTTCCATCGTGTAGCGCTTGTCCTCGAAGACATGTTTCTTCAGAGTTGTGAAACAGTCGGTAATCGTACCCAGACCCGTGCATTGGATGTACGTTGTGTTGTAACGCGCACCACCGCTATAGTAGTCCTTACCCTTTTCTATACAGTCGTCTATATACAGACTGAGGAAGGTGGCAGGTGCATAGAGTGAGAACATGCGTTCGATATAGTTGTTGACGCTCAACTTCAGATTCACGAAGTATACCATCTGCTTGTGCCATGCCTCATAGAGTTCCTCAAAGGTCTTGAACGAGCGTGGGTCACCAGTCTCCAGTCCCAGTTTCTTTCCTGTTTGCGGGTCGATACCGTTGTTGAGTGTTATCTCCAGAATCTTCGGTGTGTTCAGATAGCCCGTCAGCAGATAGGCCTCCTTTCCAAAAGCGCCCACCTCAATACATCCGGAGCAACCGCCTTCTCGGGCGTCTTCTACTGTCTTGCCGGCACGTACCATCTCCTGTACATATGTGTCGGGGTTGAATATGGAGGGGTAACCGTGTCCCTGACGAATCACCTTGATACCTTCGAGCAGGAATTCATCAGGTGTATTCTGTGCGATATGGATGCTGAGACCAGGTTGCAGTTCATGCAGTTCCTCCTGGATCTCCAGTATCATGTACGAAAGGTCGTTGGTGGCATTCTCTCCGTTTCTGTCCACACCACCTATATTAATATTGGTGAAGTCATTATACGTACCCGACTCTAATGCCGTGACTCCCACCTTTGGAGGTGCTGGCTGGTTGTTGAACTTAATCCACAGGCATGATAACAGTTCCTTGGCTTTGTCGCGTGTCAGCGTACCATCCTCAATACCCTTCTGATAGAACGGCCACAGATGCTGGTCTATATGTCCCGGGTTCATCGAGTCCCAGCCGTTGAGTTCGGTGACGGTGCCCAGGTGTACGAACCAATACATCTGGATGGCTTCCCAAAGGTCGCGAGGCGCATGGGCTGGTACCCAGCGACACACGTCGGCAATCTTCTCTAACTCTTTTTTGCGTTGCGGGTTCTGTTCCTTTGCAGCCTTTTCCTCGGCTAACGCGGCATGACGCTCTGCAAAGAGAATAGCCGCATCACATGAGATGGCCATTGCTTCCAGTTCCTGCTGCTTATCAGTAGCCTCTGGGTCGTAGATATAGTCCAGTTCGCTGATGCGTTTCTCGATACGTGCCTTCACGTCGAGCAGTCCCTCGTGGTACATCTTGCCATCCATCGCCGTATGACCGGCAGCACGTTGTTCCATGAACTCCGTGAAGACGCCTGCATGATAGGCCTCTTCCCATTCCTTCGACACATGGTTGAAGATACGCTCACGCTGGGTCTTTCCTTGCCAGTAGGGAATGACCTCGCGCTCGTAGGTGTTGATATCCTCCTGACTGATGGTATAGCGTTGCAGTTCACGCTCGTTCAGCGTGTGCAAGTCTTCCACCGAGTGGCAGGTCAACTCTGGGAAGGTAGGTACTGCTTTAGGCAGCGGACCGCGCTCACCTACAATCAGTTCCTCGTCACCGATATAGATAGTCTTCTTCTTGCAAATCTCGTAGAAATTTCGGGCCCGGAGGATGGCAACAGGCATGGTGCCGTAGTTCTCCTTATAGAAAGCAGTCTCTATCAGGGCACGTTCGATGCTCAGTGTGGTGGGCGTGTCGAAATTCTGTTGGCGCAAATGACGTATGCGCTCATTCATGCCACCCAGGTTCTCAGGGTATTTTATTGTATAGTTCATATCAGTTGTTTTTTGCTTTGTATACTTCTTCAATCGTCATCGGTTTCTTGATGGTTCCCAATAGGCGGGCACCCTTTTCGGTCATGGCATAGTTCAATTCGTTGCGCAGACCGGTGAAGTTGCGCCAGGGCTTCAGCTTGTTGTAGCAGATGAAATCGCGGAACTGACCTTCTGCCTCCCATCTGTCCATCAGTTCAGGAATGAAATAGATGCCGGGTTCAACGGTGAATACAAATCCCTTTTCCAGTGGACGGGCCAGTCGTAACGACTTGAAACCAAACTGCTTGCTCTTTACCTGCCCCTCGGCATAACCTACATATTGCTCTCCCAGATTCTCCATGTTGTGGACGTCCAGTCCTACCATGTGACCCAGCCCGCATGGGAAGAACAGGGCATAAGCGCCACATTCGGCTGCTTCTGCAGGGTCGCCCTTCATCAGTCCCAGTTCCTTCATGCCTCGTGCTATCTCCGTGGCAGCAGCGATATGAGCCTCACGGAAAGGTACACCCAGTTCCAACTTGTCTACTGCGGCATAGAAACTGCGCAGGTGAATGTTGTAAACCTCAGCCTGACGGTCCGTGAATTTCTCGCCTACAGGCATGGATGATGACAGGTCGCCGGCATAATGACTCTTTGTCTCTGCACCGGCATCAAGCAGGAAGATGTCGCCCTCGTTCAACTGGTGTATGAAACCATGATTATGCAGTACCTGTCCCTGTACTGTTGCTATGGTGGGGAAGGCCAGTGCATTGCCATGACGACAGGCTACCTCTTCTACAGCTGCAGCCACCTCGCTCTCGTGGATGCCCGGGCGCACGGTACGATAGGCGGCAAGGTGCATCTCTGTGCTCAGGTCAACCGATTCCTCAATCAGCTGAATCTCCTCGTCGTCCTTGTAATTGCGCTGACTTACAATGGCTTTGATGAAGGGCACGCTGGCATTGTCGGCTTGTGCCGCTGCCTCTATGCCGAGCAGTTCCCACAGCCATACTTTGTGATCACCGCGATAAGGAGGCAGGAAATGAATGGGCTGACTCTTGGCATGCGCCTTGTTGATATAGTTCTTGAGTTCCTTCATGGGCAATACCTCGCTGATGCCAGCCGGTTCACATTTATCATGAAGTGATGGCTGGATGCCCGTCCAGACAATATCGTCGATGGTCAACTCGTTGCCAAAGACAATCTCCTTGTCGGCATCGATATCAATGACAGCTGCAAGCGCAGGGTAGTCGAGACCGAAGAAATAGAGGAATGTAGAATCCTGACGGAAACGATAGGTGTTGTCGGCATAGTTCATGCCTACCTCGTCGTTACCGAGAAACAAAAGCAGTCCGCTTCCTACATCCTTCTTCAGACGGGTGCGACGCTTGATATAGGTGTCCTTATTGATTGCCATATTCGTTTACTTTTTTGTGTTTGCTAATCTGCATGTTGGTTTGTGGGAAATATTCGGCCAACAGGTTATACAGGTCAGGGTCAAAGACCTGTAGCTCCTCACGTGTGTTACACCAGTTGTGCTTGCCGTCGGTATGGGGCATCTCTGCATTCACGTTGAACCAGTCCTGCACGGCTTCTGCAAAATATTCCTCTTTATCCGTCTCGCGATAGGTGCCAGCCAGGATACCCTTGGCTTTTGCCTGTTCATAACAATGCTTCAACCGACTATCGAAATCGGGCACGGCCAGCATCAGGCCAATGAGATGGATGCTATGGGCAAACTCATGAATCAGAATGTCTTCCGCATGATATTTGTCTATCTGGTAGGCCAGGATGTTTTCCTCTGCACACGAAGTGAGTGGCAACTCTAGGTCACCTCCCAGTCCACGGGCACGCAAGTCCCAGTTCAGTGCCGTATCGTTCACCAGATAATGATGCTCAGGGATGTCGGTGGTGCCTTCATAACGCGCCATGATAGCCACTCGTGTACCGTGAGCCACCATAGAGTCGAGCACGGCCTCAGGCAACATTGATGTCATGGCGTATAGAGTCCTATGGGCAGCCACAAAGGCAGAGTCAGGTACACGCCAGGACGAGATGAGGGGCAGTCCGTTAACATCTACGTATTTTTTGTAGAAAGGGTCAAGACCCAGTGAGTCGGGTGGGGTGGTGACCACACATTCGGGTATGTTGAGTACCTCCTCTTCCACAGCCTTTTCCGTTGCGTTTTGATTGTTCTGGCAGGCTGCAAAGAGCAGTGTCGCAGTCAGGAAAAAATAGATTCGTTTCATTTTAGTTGTAGAATTTGCAATTTCCAGTTGGCAAAGATACTAAATAAATTATAATTGACGATTAAGAAGTGAAAAAAAATCTCTTATGCAAATAAAAAAACTCAAAGCTCCAAGGTTAAATCTCAAATCTTTTGTGTAACTTTGCGGCACAAAATAAAATCTTAAACAAAATACTTTTTAGAATATGGCTTTTTTAACTGACGAGAAATTGGTTATTGTTGGTGCCGGTGGTATGATCGGTTCTAACATGGTACAGAGTGTGCTGATGTTGGGTCTTACTCCTAATATCTGCTTGTATGATATCTATGAGCCCGGTGTTCATGGTGTTTACGATGAGATGTGTCACTGCGCTTTCCCTGGTGCAAACATTTCTTATACCGTAGATCCCAAGGAGGCTTTCACAGGTGCTAAGTATATCATCTCTTCTGGTGGTGCTCCCCGTAAGGAGGGTATGACCCGTGAGGACCTGCTGAAGGGCAACTGTCAGATCGCAGCCGACTTTGGTGAGAACATCAAGAAGTACTGCCCAGACGTAAAGCATGTGGTGGTTATCTTCAACCCCGCAGATGTAACAGCTCTGACCGCTCTGATTCACTCTGGTTTGAAGCCCAACCAGCTGACCTCTTTGGCAGCTCTCGACTCTACCCGTCTGCAGCAGCAGCTGGCTCAGGAGTTCGGTGTTCGTCAGGACAAGGTTACCAACGCTTACACATACGGTGGTCATGGTGAGCAGATGGCTGTATTCGCCAGCAAGGCTCTCATCGATGGCAAGCCCCTCTCTGAGCTTCCTCTCTCTGCCGAGCGTTGGGCTGAGATCAAGCACATGACTACTCAGGGTGGTAGCAACATCATCAAGCTCCGTGGTCGTTCTTCATTCCAAAGCCCCGCTTATCAGGCTGTTAAGATGATCGAGGGTGCTATGGGTGGTGAGCCTTTCAAGTGGCCTGCAGGTTGCTATGTCAACGCTTACGGCTTCAAGAACGTGATGATGGCTATGCCTACCGTTATCGACAAGGACGGTGTACACTTCACTCAGCCCGAGGGTACTGCTGAGGAGATGGCTGCATTGCAGGCTTCTTACGAGCACCTGCAGAAGATGCGCGACGAGATCATTTCTCTTGGCATCATTCCTGCTGTTGAGGAGTGGGGTAAGGATAACGCAAACCTCTAATCAAACAATTATAATAAGAAAAGGTCGCGAATCGAAATCGCGACCTTTTTTGTTATCTAGCTGCTTTGTTGAAAGCCCAGGTGATGAGGCCTGGCACCGTCTTACAGCATACTTTCAAAATAGCAAGACCTATCTCGCTGTAGAAGAAGCGCGATGCATATTCTTCCCATTTCTTGTTTTGGAATACCTGCTTGTTGACAAAGACAAACGGGGTGTTGCTGCTGATAGCTATTGCCGCATGACTGGCGGTGAGGAAAGCATAATAGAGACCCTCGAAAGTCAGTCTGTTGGGGAATCCACCAGCATCACCAATGAGGATAATGTTCTTGCGCAGGGGATATTCTATGCTTTGGGGAATATAGGCACCCAGTGGTTTCTCGTCAGGACATCCCATGTCTCTCAGCACCTTACGAAACATTTGGGGTGTGGTCATGTAGTCGCCGAAGCCTTGCACGTCATTGTTCTCGTTGGGAAAACTGTAGTAGTAACCTTGGCGATAGAAACGTGAGAGATTACCTACGATGGCATTAGCTTCCGACTTTGTACCATACTGTTCCATACAGAGGATGCCGTGATTGGCATGAGGATTCAGATATTTGCGCACACGACTGTTGGCACCGTCGGCACCAATCAGATATTCACAGGCAATCTGTCGTCCGCTTTTCAGTGTCACGATGACCTGCTGTCCGCTCTCCTCAATACCTATCAGTGCGTCATTGATAAAGGTGCCTCCTGCCTGTTGATAGCACTCCAGCAGTTGGGCATCAAATGTCTTGCGCTTCACGATGCGTATCTCCTCGTCCATGATGAAGTCGAGCACCTGCTCGCCCTCAATGCATAATTTCAGACGGTGCACGCTGTTATAGTCGTATCTGAAGTCGGGCATCAGTCTTGACAGCAGCTTATACGAACGTGGTGTCAGTCCGCCACCGCAAATCTTATCCCTTGGAAAAGTCGCTCTGTCTATAAGTATGCAGTCTATGTTTCTTTGTTTGAGCAACAGACCGCATGTTGTTCCTGCTGGTCCTGCTCCTACAATCAATACTTTAGTTTGTTCCATGTTTTTTGTTCTGGTAATTTATTCTCCTTCGATGAACATGTTCTGGTCCATCTCAGTAAGCGATTTCTTTTTCTTGCTTTCCTTTGCGCCTGCTTTCAGCAGGTTACGTGCCGCGGTGATGATGCTGGGACCGCTTTCATTGGTGGTTATCTTCAGCTTTGACATCTTCTTGATGGTGTCGTTCATGCTCGACTCTACATCCATGAAGCGCTGACCGAAGTCCTGCACGCGTTCTATTACTGTATTGGCAGCATCCATCATTGCCTGCTGGTTGCTCAACTGGCGTACCTGTGTCCACATCATCTCCAGTACACGCAGATTCATATACATGGTCTGCGGACCAAGTATCATCACACCTTCATCGTAGGCCTCGCGCCATAGTGTGGCATCATTGAGAAGTGCCAGGTTCAAGGCTCCCTCGATAGGTACATACATAATGGCGAAGTTGAGTCGGTTATAGCCATCGGGCAGGTATTTCGTGTATTCTTTTTTTGCCAGTCGTTTCACCTGTGCCCTGACACTATCGATATGGGCCTTCAGGAAGAGGCTCTTCTCTGGTGTGCCGTCTTCCGCATTCATGTAGCGCTCGTAGTCGGTAAGCGACATTTTGGAATCTACTACCACATGTCGGTTATTGGGAAAATGCAGGATGAAGTCAGGGATAAGTCCCTTGCCGTCGTCGCCTTTCAGACCTTTTCCGCCCTTGTCGCGAAGTGTTTCCTGTGTGTCGTATTGCTCTCCTTCGTGGAGTTCCAGGTCTTCCACTAGTTGTTTGAGTTTCAGCTCTCCGAAGTTACCCTGTACCTTCACCTCACCTGTCAATGCACGTGTCAGTCGGTCGGCTGTCTCGCCGATGGCCTGACTCTTCTGCATATTGATTTTGATGGTCTCGTCCAGTCGTGTCAGCGCCTCCGTCTGTTGCTCCTTGGTCTTGTCGAGTGCCTCCTGCATGTCTTTCAGACTTTTCTGCAGCGGGTCGATAATCTTTGATACCTGTTCCTTATTCTGTACGCCCAACTCATCCTGACGTTGCTTCAGGATTTTCTCGGAGGTGGTCTGCATCTGTTCGCGAATCAGGTCCAGCTGACTCTTCACCTGTTCCTCGTTCATCTGCTTCAGGGCAGCTATCTGTCCCTCGTGTGCCTCTTTGGTCTGGCGCAGCTGTTTTTCGAACGATGTCTTCAGGTCTTCTATGCGTTGTTCGTAGGCATTCTTTACCTCTGCCAAGGTCTCCGCATGGCGCTTCTCCTCGGCATTCAGTTGCTTCTCAAAGGTCTTCTTCTGTGCGACGCAGTAGGCACCAGCTGCAATGACGACCACTGCGATGACGACAATGACAAAAACTATCTCCATCTTATTGCGTCTTTATCTGATAAAACTTGTTCTTACAGGACGCTCCAGCTCAGGGTGACCATCCTCGTTGACGTTGAGCTTACGAATCATCCACGCCATGTTGCGCCCCAGGGTGCGCATGGTCTGCATGCCCTCCTCGTCCTCTGTCACCTGACCGGGTGTCTGTCCGTAGGCCATGTTCCAGTACTGTGAGGTGACCAATGGCATGTTCATCATCGTGAAATACTTGTTCAGACGATCGAAGGCAGCAGAGGCACCACCACGGCGGCATACCACCACACTGGCGCCTGGCTTGAAGCGCAGGTCGGCACCCAGGGAATAGAACACGCGGTCGAGCAGGGCGCACAGCGAACCGTTGGGACCTCCGTAGTACACGGGCGAACCTACAATCAGTCCGTCGATGCCGTCCTTCACGGCACGCATCACCTTGAAGTACAACTCATCGTGGAACGTACATTTGTTGCCGTTCCTGCCACACATGCCGCAGGCTATACAGCCCTGCACGGCCTGTTTTCCGATGCTAATGATTTCTGTGTCAACGCCTTCCTCGTTCAGCGTCTTCGCCACCTCGCTCAGCGCCGTAAACGTATTACCGTTCTCTCTGGGACTTCCGTTAATCAAAAGTACTTTCATCGTTCTCTCCTTTGTTTGTTTTTGTGACCGCAAAGTTAAGAAATAATTCTCAAAGTACACAAGTTTGTGGACCACAACTTTGTGTACCGGTATATTTTTTCTCGGTCTGGGTCGTAATTAACTATGATGAAGTATTGATAACAGCTCTAACTGCCATAATAACTTGTCAGAAGGATTACCTATTTCCTTTTGGTCAAAGGCTCTCTTTCCCCGCGCTATCTATGGTTGAAAGTATAAAAATGAACGAATTCATCATATTTTATACGATTTTTGCTATTTGATGTACTAGAATAAAAGAAAAATGTGTATTTTTGCAGCACATTCTTCGGAATGTTACATCATGATTGCTCAATCTCTCTACCGAATTGGAACCTCGAACGAGAAAATACGAGCGAAAAACTAACGTGCATTGGAGCTGCGCCCATAGAGCGTAGGCTTCACCATAGTACGTTAGAGGCAGTTCCAAGCCTGGTAGGGAGTATGGCGGGTCTGCGCTCTCTTTGTGTAAAAGAAGTTAGTGCTGACTGTAGTGAAAACAATAGTATTAACCCTAATATTGAACGAGATGAAAAAGATTCTGTTATCTTTGGTTGTGCTTTTCTCATCACAGATGGTTTGTGCACAGAATATGTTGGAAGGTTGCTATCGAGGATTTGTTGATGGTGGCTATACGATTGGAATTGGCGACTATGATTTTGGTCGTTTTGAAATCAATACGTCGCACGGTTATCAAATCAATCCTTTCTTCTTCATCGGTGGCGGTCTCGGTTTGCACTTCATGCCCGAATACAAGACGAAGGGTATGAATATTTCACTAGACCAGCGTGAAAGCAAGGTTGATATCCCTGTTTTTGCTAATATGAGAACCAATATCTCTAAGGGAAAGATTTCTCCCTTCATTGACGGTAAGGCTGGTACATATGTCATAAATAATGGCGGTCTGTACCTTAATCTATCTGCGGGTTGCCGTTTCGCTTTGAATGAGAAACAGGCAATCGACGTTTCTGTGGGCTATACGACGGAGAAACTGGAGTTCGAGACATTTAAGAGCTTCACAAGTTCCAAGAGCATGGACTATACACGCTCACCAAGAAAGTTGAACACTGAGGGTGTCGCCATTAAAGTGGGATTTGAATTCTGACAAACAAGATTTCTGAAGGCCACCGCAGAATTGTCAGTATCGTCCTCTAATAAATTAATGGTACAGGTTTTTGATTCCCTTAATAAATCAAAAACCTGTACCCTTGATTTTCCCAAAATAATAATTGACAAGATCAGCGCGTTGTTCCTTGGTCAGTGCTTCTTCTTTCATAATACGATTCCTTCTCTTTTTACATTCTGATAGAAAGGAGTAATCAAAGTAGGATTATCCCATTGTTTACGGGGCATAACGATAGAACTAATAACCACTCCAGATTGAAGCTCGATTTCGTAGAGTTTACTTACAATTGCATGTTCTCTTTCAGGAAGTACCTTATCATCTGGAAGCAAAATAAGTAAATCAATATCGCTGTCAGCACGGGCATCTCCGCGAGCCTCCGAACCATATAGGATGGTTTGAGCCTCGGGAAGGAATTTCTGAGTCTGTTCCTTGATACGATTTACTATCTCTTGCCTTTTCATGCCACAAAAATAAGAATTATTTTTCTATATTCAAAATTATGGAAAGAAAAAGTTTGAAGGGTATGAAATTATAAAAAAGATTTTTATGCTCATTTCAAGAAAGTAAATCATCTTTGCTGTATGCTTGTTAGATAGAGAATACGGGGGTGTGAGGAAGTGCAAAAGTCAATACTTTTTACTGAACAACTATTGTTGAATTATTTAGCTGGAACAATATTTTTTGTCAGCTGATTGATGTCGTGAATTGACTCGAGTGAATTCATGAAATCACTCGAGTGAGATTTTTGAGGCTGTTTTTGGGCAAAAAAGTCCCATTCACGCCAAAAAGCGATAAGAATGATTTGTTAAGAATAATTGCTACTACAGCGACTTAGGCATCCCAACTCATTGAGTTAGGGGTAGCAACTGTAAGCGGATACGCTTACCATTAACCCTCTATCCCATCACGACGTCAAGTACCATCATCAAGACAAACCCAATGGCAAAGCCAATGGTGCTGAGATTGGAATGCTGGCCCTCGGAAGCTTCAGGAATGAGTTCCTCTACTACGACATAGAACATGGCACCTGCGGCAAAAGCAAGCATGTAGGGGAGGACAGGCGTGAGTAGTGAGGCTAGCAGTATCACAGCGATGGCTCCAACAGGCTCAACGGCACCACTCAAGGAGCCAAGCAAAAACGAACGCCAACGGCTATTTCCTGCTGCTCGCATCGGCATGGAAATGATAGCTCCCTCTGGGACGTTTTGGATGGCGATACCTAATGACACGGCGACGGCACTGGCCAGGGAGATATTTGTTGTACCGCTGTCTGCTCCTGCAAACACCACGCCGACAGCCATTCCCTCGGGCAGATTGTGGATGGTAACGGCAAGGGCCAGCATGGCGGTCTTCGACAGATGTGAGCGCATACCCTCTGGCTTGTCTGTGCCTATATGTAAGTGTGGGGTCAGTTCGTCAATCAACAGCAGGAATCCCATGCCTAATAGGAATCCAACAGCAGCAGGCAGTACGGACCATTTGCCGCTATTGACCTCCATCTCCATTGCAGGAATCAGGAGCGACCATATTGATGCAGCCACCATTACGCCTGATGCAAAGCCCAACAGCGATTTCTGCAATCGTACGGACATCTCGTTCTTCATGAAAAACACAAATGATGAGCCGAGCATTGTGCCCAGCAATGGAATTAGTAGTCCTATAATCAATGTTGTTGTCATGGTGAGTATTTTTATGATGGCTTCTTTAGTCTTTGTAGGTGCAAAGATAATGATTATTCTCAATATGATAATAACGGGGAGCGATTATTTGTGATTATTTAGGATAATACAAAAACGTCCGTGCCATTCTCTCGTGACACGGACGCTTCTTCTATTATTCTTAATGTTTTTGTGTTGTTGTTATGTTTTTCATGTACATGTGTACCTAAGTATGTACTTATTTGCATGTCTTTTCTGCCATTCTGACCAGTTCCTGATATGGCAGTCCTCCTACAACACGCTCAATATTACCGTCTTTAGTGATAAAGAACAGGGTTGGGATGGACATGATGCGAGCGGTAGCTGCAAGTTCTTGATTCTTGTCTACATCTACCTTCAAAACCTTTACACGGCCTTCATACTCGTCGGCAAGTCGCTTCAACATAGGGGCGAGTGCCTGACAAGGGCCACACCATGTGGCGTAGAAATCGATGATGACGGGAGTCTTACCCGTGTAGTCGTACCCTCTGAGGTACTGCTGATAATCTTTAATATTTTCCATAATCGTTTAGTTTTAATGTTCTAAAGTCATAATTTTCGTAGGACAGGCCAGTGTGCATTTACCACACTTGATGCAGTCAGGATCAAGATAGCCAACCTCCTGTCCTCGGCTGTCGTATGGGGTGAGCTGCATCGGACAGACGCGAGCGCAACTTTTGCACTTCATCTGACAGGCACTTGATACGTGGATGTTTGTAAAGGCCTTGGGTAATGGAGCTTTCTTTGGAGCCACCCAGCGAGAGATGGTACCCATGGGACAGAACGAGCACCAGGTGCGTGGCGCATAGATAAATGCCAAAACAACACCGACAATGGTGGTCATCACGATGATTGTCCAGAATACGCGTCCGATACCACTCCACATAGCTAACCCGCCCTCACTCCAAGGAACGGTGAATGTGAGCTGGATGCCAAACATGGTGAAGATGAACAGTACCATAAACAGACGGAACCCAAAGGTACGTACGAATGCCGGTATCGGCTTGTGAGGCGAATACTTCGAAAGCAGTCGGTCGTACATGTTGCCTCGTGGACAAACATTACCGCACCAGAAGCGGCCTCGCCAGATTGAGGTGAGCACAGGGCCAATCATACAGATGAGTGCGATGATGCCTATAACAGGAAAGAACCACCCGATGATAATATATGCGATGATAATCCAATAGAGATTTAATCCTGGAGTCGCAAAATGACGGTGAAAATTCTTTTTTTTCTGATTCATATTTCTTATATCTTCTTAAATTTTTTGCAAAGGTAAGAAGTTTACGATAGATAAACGAAATATTTTATCTATCTTTGCATCGATATTTTCTATCAATAAATCATGATTATCAACTGCCAATTTTAGAAAATGACCCTACAACAACTGAAATACATCGTGGCTATTGACCGTCAGCGCAATTTTGCCAAGGCAGCCGAACAATGTAGCATCTCGCAACCAACGCTTAGTGCGATGCTCGTGAAACTGGAAGAAGAACTGGATGTACGTATCTTTGAGCGTAGCAACAAACTGGTCATTCCAACAGCTGCTGGCGAAAAGATTATCCGTCAGGCAGAGAAGACCTTGGCGGAAGCTGAACGTATCACGGAGATAGTGGCTGAAGACAAGGGTGACGTTGGAGGGGAGTTGGCTCTCTCCGTAGGTCCTACCATCGCGCCTTACATCTTGCCTAAGTTCATCCGTTATTATGTGGAGAATTATCCCGATGTGAAGTTGTCTGTTCGTGAGATGAAAGCTGACGTGATGCTAAGTGAGTTGCAGTTGGGGCATCTCGATGCTGGCATAGCTATCAGTGGGAATACGCGTCAGGGCATCCTTGAAGTGCCGCTCTATACAGAGCGTTTCATGGTATATCTTTCTGAGAACTGTTGGCGCAAGTTGCCCGTGTTCAAGCCGGAGAACCTGGAGCACGAGAAGATGTGGATTATGAAGGAGGCTCAATGTCTGCGTGAGAGTGCCTTCAGTTTCTGTAAGGCAAGAACAAAGGGTAATCGTGTCTATGAGGCAGGTAGCATCGAGACGCTGATTCGCATCGTCGATGAGAATGGGGGCTTCACTATTATCCCAGAGATGCATCTGCCATTTCTTTCCGACCGTCAGCGGGAGAATGTGCGTCGCATCGAAGGCGACTACCTCTCACAGCGCCGTGTGTCGCTCTATATCCGTGAGGACTACATCCGCCAACGTATGCTCAATACTATCACAGAAACGCTCCTCCGATTCATGCCCGAGGGGATGATGGAAGAGCGTATCGTGAAGTATGGGATTAAGTTGTAGTCCTTATGCATTTGTTATTGTCATGCCATAGTTGAAATCACTTCCCTTTGTATATGAGGGCGTTTTTTATTCGTAATCGTCAATAACGGAGTTTGTAAAGTCCATCATCGGTTTGGCGGCACGGAACATACGTTCCATCTCATCAAGCCAATCGTCGCCCTCGAAGAATGAGTCTGAAACGGCGTGCCAACAGCAATAGTCCTTGAGACGCAGATACTTGACATGTGGCCAGTCTTTTGGGAAACCAGAGGGGCAGGTCTTTAGCTTAGCCAAGCCGAAACCCTGGGGCTGATCCCAACTGTCGATATCTGTCGGTGAGTTTGTACCGCTGTTGTCGTCACAGCCGAAATATGTAAGGAAGTTCTTTTCTTCCACGCATTTGAGCCATTCAGACGTATTAGCCATTATCTCGTTGCGACAAGAGGTAAGTATGTTTGTCGGTAGCCAGTAGTTGCCTACAGCCAACAGACAATGGTTGGGCTCCAGATGCAGGTAATAGCCACCCCTAAGTGCTTTCTTCCCCTTGGCATTGATATAGGCACCGAGGTGGTTCTTGTATGGTGATTTGTCAGGTGAGAACCGCGTATCGCGATAGAAGCGATAGGTACAGTCTTTGAGCTGAACATTAGCAATTTCCTTATCGAACGTGATAATACGTTCGATGGCTTGTTGCATACCTCTTTCAAACTCTTTTCTGATGGTCTCGTATTCATTTTTATGTTCCTGAAACCATTCACGGTTGTTGTTTGCCATTATCTGGCGGAGGAACTTTAAAATTCTCTTTTGATTCATCGTTTATATCAATCAAATAATATGTTACTATTAATTCTGCTGCGAAGATACAATAAATCCTCCATATCATTGCGATACGGAGGATTTATTTTTGTGCTATTTTGCATATCTTAGATTCCTCTCTCTGCCCAGTCGCCTCTATCCAGATTACGATAGCCGATTGCTTCGGCGATATGAACGGATTGTATCTGTTCGGATCCTGCGAGGTCGGCAATGGTACGGGCTACTTTCAGGATGCGACTATAAGCGCGAGCAGAGAGCTTCAAACGCTCCATCGCCATGCGGAGCATCTCCAAGGAGGCTGCATCAGGTTCAGCAAACTCATGAAGCATCTTTTCGGTCATCTGTGCATTGCAATGGATGCGCCCCCTTCCTCCCCCTTCTCCAACAGAGAGAGAACTAAAACGCTCTTCTTGTATCTTACGTGCCTTGATGATTCGCTCGCGGATAGCTGCACTGGGTTCGCCTGGCTGCATCTTTGAGAGTTCGGCAAAGGGTACGGCCTGTATCTCGCAATGAATATCGATACGGTCGAGTAGGGGGCCGCTGATTTTGTTCATATAGCGCTGTATCTGACCTGGTGTGCAGACGCAATGGTGCGTGGGGTCGCCATAATAGCCGCAAGGGCAGGGGTTCATGGAGGCGACAAACATAAACGAACAGGGGTACTGGATGTTGTACTTGGCACGTGAGATGGTAATGGTACGGTCTTCCAAAGGCTGGCGCAACACTTCTAAGACGGAACGATTGAATTCTGGCAGTTCGTCAAGGAACAAAACACCATTATGGGCCAGACTGATTTCTCCTGGTTGTGGATTGTTACCGCCACCTACCAAGGCTATCTGTGAGACGGTGTGATGAGGCGAACGGAAAGGGCGTTGGCTGATGAGACTCATGTCACGACTCAGTTTGCCAGCGATGCTATGTATCTGTGTGGTCTCTAAACTCTCGCTAAGGGATAGCGGGGGAAGGATTGAGGGCAGGCGTTTGGCCAACATAGACTTTCCTGAACCTGGAGGACCAATCATGATAAGGTTATGACCTCCTGCAGCTGCCACTTCAAGGGCACGCTTCACGCTCTCCTGACCGCGTACATCGGCAAAGTCGAACTCATAATGCTCCTGTTGGGCAAAGAATTCCTTGCGGGTGTCGATGATCGTGGGGGCGTATAGTGAACTGTCATTAAAGAATTGGATGACATCAAGCAGTGAATCCATACCAAAAACCTCAAGTTGATTGACAACGGCTGCCTCGCGCACGTTCTGGCGTGGTACGATGAGACCTTTGAACTTCTCCGCGCGCGCCTTGATGGCGATGGGCAGGGCGCCACGAATGGGGAGCAGACGGCCGTCGAGGCCTAACTCGCCCACGAGCATGTATTCACCGAGTGTGTCGCTGGTAATCTTACTGTTGGCGGCCAGGAGGCCAATGGCTAAAGGCAGGTCGTAACCGCTACCCTCCTTGCGGATATCGGCAGGCGCCATGTTGACGGTGATATCTGCAACGGGAAACTTATAGCCAATATTACCCATGGCAGCACGGATGCGGTCGATACTCTCGCGTACGGAAGTATCGGCCAGGCCAGACATGTGGAGCATGGTGCCGCGTGTGATGTTGACTTCAATGGTTACGGTAGTGGCCTCAAGGCCGTTGACTGCTGCACAAAATGTTTTTACCAGCATGATTATTTTAGTTTTACTTCTGGCGGAGCAACTTGTCCACCTTGTCTTTCAGGTCGGCTGCACTCAGGTGACGACCTACGATGTTTCCTGATTTGTCAATAACGATATTTTCTGGGATAAACGAGATTCCAAGGGTTGAGACGAGGGGAGAGTCCCACATCTTACCGTCGCATACATCCGGCCATTTGATGCTGTCGTTTTCCAGGGCCTTGCGTCCTTCGCAGGCATCAGCATCCATACAGATACTGATGACGCCGATGCTGTCGTGGTGTTCTTTCTTCCATCTGTTGAGCTGATGCAGCATCTGCTGGGAGTCGAAACTCCAAGAAGCCCATACCATGATGACATTAGCTTTCTTGTGTAGTAGACTGTCAGAGACGGTCTTTCCGTTGGTGTCGGTAGCCTTGAACGAAGGCAACTTTCCTGAACTCTTGATGTTGCGCGTAGCTTTCAGGCGTTTCTGCAATTGTATCAAAGGTATACTGTTTGGCTTGGCCTTCAGCATGGTGTTACATAGTTCTAAGATATGGGCATAATCGGCATCGACAGCCATGATGAAATAGCGACGCAACAGGTAGAGGCTGACAGGGGACGCTGGATGCTTAAGGATGAACTCTTCTGCCTTCTGCTTAACGGCAGGGGGCATCATCTCTTTGGTCTGCAGACGGAATCCCGTGAGTAACTCGTTTTCCTCAGTACCTGTTATCTCGGTTTCTTTCAAGTGAGAGACATCACCCTTGATCATGACTCTGCCGCCTGGTGTGGCAATAATTGGCAGTTCGGAAAAGTTGGGGAAGATAAGGGTAAGGACAACCGTATCGGCCATGTCCTTGTCATAGATGAAACGTCCTTCACGTAGTGAGATCGTATCTTTTGTTCCATTATCGAAATCGCACAGGTAGAACTCGCCCTGATTGATATTCTTGAACTTTCCTTCCAGATGGAAACGGGTGCCTGACTCACCGCAGGCACATAATAGAAGAGAAAAGAGGAAAGCATAAAGAACGGCTTTCCACTGTCCTCTTTCTGCTCTCCTCTTTCCTCTTGTTATAATCTTCATCTTTATTTGCTAACCTTGGTCAGTTCAAGATCCTTGGCGGCATAGTCGGCCAGAGAGGGATCTTTTGCAATAGCTTGCTTCAGGGCTGCTGCAGCATCGGCTGTCTTACCAGTGCGGGCATAGAGAATAGCACGCAGGTAGTCGGTGGTAACATCAGCATTCTTGATGTTCTTCAATGTAGAAGCAGCTGCCTGATAGTTGCTGTTCAGAATCTGAGCCAGTGCGGCAGAGTTGGACTGTACGCGACCGAAGTCCTGCTCGGCCTGTGCATATTTGCCCTGAGCCAAGTGGAGGTTACCCAGTACCTCGTTCAGTCCGTTGGCATTAGATGCCTTTGCAATATAGCTCTCTGCGCTCAGCATGTCGCCTTGCTGCAATGCCAGCAAACCGAGGTTTGCATTTGTCTCAGCCTGATTGCGGTCGATAGCGGCGGCTTTGTCGAGCCACTGCTTTGCCTCGCTGTAGTTACCCTTGGCATATGCCAGACGAGCCAGGTTGTTATAAGCACGTGGGTCATTCTTGTAGAGCTCAACAGCCTTCTTGTAGGCTGCCTCTGTGCTTGCCATGTCGTCATCGTAAAGGGTTGCACCATAGAGAATCTCCTCGATACTCAACTGGCTGGCATCGCTCTTCATCTGTGCAAGAATCTGCTCGTCATCACGACCAATCAGCAGGTAGTTGATGGTGAGACGTGAACGGCGCAACTGAGGCAGGATGCCATCGGTGAGCTCGCGGAAAGCGGCAGAGATATTCTTAATCTGCTGCTCACGCTCTTCGGGATCCTTATACATTGACAGCACGCGCAGGATGACGTCCTTGTCCTGAATATCGCTGGCAGCAACCAGTTCCTGGAAACCTTCCCAGTCTTCTGCTGTGTACTTGGTGTCAACAGGAGCGTCCATCTTGGCCTTCTTCATCTCCTTCTTGAGGTAGTCGTTGGTTACGTCCTGACGCTTGTTAGCCAGTCTCTCGTTCAGGGCATAACCACCATCAGGTGAAGCATAAGCTGATACCTCGATATTGTCGAGAGCCATACCTTCCTGGTCTGCCATAATCTTGTTAATCAGGCGAACGAACTCCTGAACAGAATTATTCTGCAACTCGCTCTTACGCAACTGAGCCTGTCCGATAAGGAACTTGATGTTGGCCTGCTGCTTCTGCTCTGAGATGCGCTGGAAGGCATCCTCTGCCAAAGCAGCATTAGCTGAGGTCAACGTGCGCTTGTAGAGTTCTGATGTGGCGATGATACCTGTGGCAACTTTAACCTCTGGTACTTTTACGGTCTTTTTACCTACTTTGGCGTCGAAGACGAGATACATATCGCTCTGTTGCATCTCTGGGGTATAGGCGAAGTCGGTCTTCATTGTGTAGTTACCACCTACGAGGTAAGAAATAGTCTGGTCGTTGCCCAGCACTTTCTCGCCCTGGAAAGTAGCACCTTCGCCACTAACTGACTTCAGACCTTGTGGTGTCTGGAAACGCAACTGTGGGGTGACAGTTACGACAGCCTTTTTCTTCATGTATTTCTCTGGGAACATACCATTGATGGTGGCAGAGACCTCACCGGCCTGTGTCTCCAAAGGATTTGGTGTTACCTTGAAGTTATCTGCTGAGAGTGCGCCCAGTTTTCCTGAACATGATGTCAGCAGTATTGCTGCTGCCGACAATAAAAGCATTTGATTAGTTTTCATTATACAATAAGTTATCTTTTAGTTTTCTTTTTATCCATTGCAAAATTACATATTATAATTGGAATAAACTCAAAATTACGTCTTTTTTTCGATTTATTAAGCATTTCGTCTAACAAGAAAAAGTGGATTCAGAAGACTCTGAATCCACTTTTCTAAGCTTGCCATTGGCAAGTGCCGCGAGCGGGACTCGAACCCGCACAACCATTTCTGGTCAAGGGATTTTAAGTCCCTCGTGTCTACCATTCCACCATCGCGGCAGCTGTTTTGCGGGTGCAAAGGTACGGCTATTTATTGGAATAACCAAATTTTTCAGAATATTTTCACGGATTCTGTACCGATAGGATACCTCTTTCGGGATTATAGCTGACGCGCTTGTATTGTTCCAAGGTGTGTCCTTCTTCGCCGGTCTTCACGATGCTGTACTCGCTATAGATGCTGTAGACGCGTTTGCATTTGTTGCATCGGAGCTCCTGAGGGGCATCGGCCCATTTCAGTTCGGAGTTGAAATCGCAGTTGGGACATAGCAGGTCGTAGGCACAGAGCACACCGCTATAGGTGCGTCCGATGATGAGTCCGCGCTTCCTGCCCATGGCGTTATAGTTGATGCGCTCGTTGCCGATGGCTGTGGTCATCGTCAGGTCTAAGTCGCTGGCTGCGAAGGAACCTTGGTTGGGCGTCAGTTTCAGGTGCCATACGCCCTTTTCCTGTACGGCCTTGACAATACAGAAGTTGCCACCGGAACTGGCGATGGCATTGGTCAGCGCACTGGTGGGGTAGAGTGAAGCCTGAAACATGAAGTTGCAGTATGTCGAACTGAACTGGTTGTCCACTTCACAGGCACTCAATAATAGTAAAAGTAGTGGCAGTAATTTCTTCATTCTTCACTCTTCATTTTTACTTTCCCAATAGTTTGGCTTCTGCCTTTTCCACACGCTCGAATCCGAAACCGTCAAGCGTCTGCTGCATCAGCGCAGCAATCTGGTCGTTCATCAGGTTGCCGATAGAGCCCTCGTGGGTGTGGTGGATGTCCTTGCAAGGTGTGAACTTACCTGCCTCAATATCGAGGCCTACCTTCTTATAGGCATCGCGGAAAGGCATACCTTCTGCTGCGAGGCGGTTGACCTCTTCTACAGAGAACATGGGGTCGTAGCGTGGGTCATCCAGGATGTGGTCGTTCACCTCAATGCGGTTGATGATATAGGCGGTCATGCGCAGACAGTCGAGCAGTTCGTCGAAAGCTGGCAGGAATACCTCTTTGATAATCTGAAGGTCGCGGAAATAGCCCACGGGCAGATTGTTCATCATCAGCGTGATTTGCTGGGGCAGACTCTGTAACTTGTTTGATTTTGAACGGATGAGTTCAAAGACATCGGGGTTCTTCTTATGCGGCATGATGCTGGACCCCGTGGTGCACTCCTTGGGAAGTTTTACGAAACCAAAGTTCTGACAGTTGAACATGCAGGCATCGAAGGCCAACTTAGCCATTGTGCCGGCAATGGTGGCAATCGCAAAACCCACGTTGCGCTCCATCTTGCCGCGGCCCATCTGGGCATAGACCACGTTGTAGTCCATTGAGTCGAAACCCAGGAGGTCGGTGGTCATCTGACGGTTCAGGGGGAATGATGAGCCATAGCCGGCAGCCGAACCCAAGGGGTTGCGGTTGGTCATCTTATAGGCCGCCTGAAGGA
>Ga0265299_10000454_pt1 | contig 51395 bp, 43 predicted proteins | sample AusTroGonzalo_MG_4_FD_193485 | JGI IMG/M metagenome (GOLD analysis project Ga0265299, IMG submission 193485) | Bovine rumen microbial communities from tropical cattle in Woodstock, Queensland, Australia - Gonzalo_02 | ecosystem: Host-associated > Mammals > Digestive system > Stomach > Rumen ...
CTATAATAGTTTGAGGATTCTTGTATGAATCACCCTCAAAATAATAGGCGTTCAACGGCTCACCGATCACACAATCGTTGCAGATTATGGTGTTATCCCCAATTACAACATTGTCATAAATAATAGTATTGTCGCCAATCTTAACGTTCTTGCCTATTTTTGCAGAAGAACTGATTCGTATACCAATACCTGAAAACTTATCTAATATCATAATTCTCTGAATTTTAAAAATTCTTGATAATCTCTAATATAATCCTCTTTCTGATATACTTCGCTCGCCAATACCATGGCTACAGCACCAGAAGAAAAGTCAACAAGATCACGCCAAAGTCCAGGTTTGACATATAGTCCTTGGTAAGGACGATTAAGGAAGAAACTGCGCTTGCATTTGCCGTCATCTAAAGTAACCGTAAATGACCCCGAGGCTGCCACAATCAACTGTTCAAGTTCCTTATGAGCGTGGGCTCCACGGCTTTCGCCACCAGGTATATCATAAAGATAATAAACACGCTTCACGTTGAAAGGAAGTGTAATGCCATTTTCAACGACAGTAAGATTACCTTTACGGTCGCTATGATGCCTATCCAACTCCACCATGGAGCAATCAAAAACATTATATTTCTCCATTTTGTTTCACTTTAAGGTATTCGTCATAATCACAAACATAATCATTCCTATCATAATGGATTGAACCAAATTCCAATGCAAGTGAATTGGTGGAGAAATTCTTCATTTCCCTCCATAAACCAGCTGGAACATATAACCCATAATAAGAGCGATTCAAAGTAAAAGTCTTCTTGTTTTTACCGTCATCTACAACAACATCGAAAGCACCGGATAAAGCCACTATAAACTCTTGATTTTGACGAAAAGCATGACCTCCTCGCATTTCACCACCAGGAACATCATATACCCAATAGGTACGCTTTATTTCAAAAGGGATGTGATTGTTCTGTTCAGCAAACGATAAATTGCCACGAACATCCAAGAATTTGGGCAATTCTATTATTTTTACATCTGAAATATCCACTGTTATTGATTTAGATGGTTTTTAATTTGCTGATCTAAACGGCTTAGCCAATGTTTCTGAATTGATTTCTTCCTTCATTTCGTCAATAACCTTGAGGAGATATTGACCATACTGATTTTTCAGCATGGGCTTAGCCAACTCTCTCATTTTTTCTTCAGATATCCAGCCATTGCGATAAGCAATACCCTCGAGACAAGCCACCTTAAGACCTTGGCGTTTCTCTATCACTTCCACAAAGGTGGATGCTTCAGAGAGGCTATCATGCGTACCAGTATCCAACCAAGCAAAACCGCGACCAAAGACTTGAACTTTCAGTTCTCCGTCTTTCAAGAACTCTTGGTTCACTGTGGTGATTTCCAGTTCTCCACGTGCAGAGGGTTTAATGTGTTTAGCAACATTTACCACCTTGTTGGGATAGAAATAGAGACCCACCACGGCATAGTTGCTCTTAGGCTCTTTCGGTTTCTCCTCAATAGAGAGGCAATTACCTTGTTTATCAAATTCAGCCACACCGTAGCGCTCAGGATCGCTCACCCAATAGCCAAACACGGTGGCTTTCTTGTTTTCTTCAGCATCTTTTACAGCATTTCTCAGCAATGCGGTGAAGCCACTTCCATAGAAGATATTATCACCTAACACAAGACAGGCACTGTCGTTGCCGATGAACTTCTCACCAATGATGAAAGCCTGAGCAAGACCATCTGGTGAAGGCTGCTCGGCATACTCAAAGTGAACTCCGTAGTCAGAGCCATCACCTAGCAGACGCTTGAAGCCTGGAAGATCGTATGGCGTAGAGATAATCAGGATATCTCGTATACCCGCCAGCATCAGAGCACTGATGGGATAATAAACCATAGGTTTATCATAAATAGGGAGCAATTGCTTACTCACACCCTTAGTAATAGGGTAAAGGCGGGTACCAGAACCGCCTGCTAAGACTATACCTTTCATAATTTATCTATTTTATGTTTATTATTTCATTGTATTCTTCATATCAAGCAACCTTTTGACAGGTATCATATATTGCTCAAATTCTGAGTAAGTCATATCTTTGAGATATATCATGCCATACGCGCGTTTCAGCATGGGATCATCACTGCGGTAGAAATAATCTTCGCCTAACAACTGACATACATCACCATGTTGCTCCACCCAAACTTTTTGCGCCAACTCGCTAAACGGGCCATCGTGCTCATAGCTCGGGAACTCGGCTCCACGTTGGCTGAGGTAACAGGTATCGAACATGTTCTTGATAACCGCAAAACTGTTGAGCGAGACAGGAATCATGGTATTCACTTCGCTCATCTGCCAACGTGACCAAACATTTCTGTATCCCCAAACATGAAGGCCTATTTCAGGATACGCTTGGGTGTATTTTTCAAGAGCTGCACTCAAGGCAATAAGCGTCTTGAAATGAGTATCTGGTCCACTGCCTTCCGGATCAAGAGCCAATGAGACAATGGTCGGTTTTACCCTTTCCAGCAAATCCACTATCGGTTTTACATCATTTTTCGGGTCGGGATAATGCGGAAAGATGTCATCACTATAGAAAGGCAAGCGCAAATGGCTCACCTGCTCACTACCTATACCAAAGTGTGCCCACACCAATTCGGCCTCCATTTCGCGCAACCAGCCTTTGGCTGTGTGGAAAGTTTCGGGTTCACGACGGCCTGCTTCAAGCTTTTCAAGTTGAGAAACCTCATCTTCTATAAAGCATTTCAGACCTTTTAAAGAAACGAACTTCATCTTCTCCATCCACTTGCGCGCCATGCGACGGGCCACCGCATAATGCTGCATAGAGGTGTTCAAACTAGCGATCCCTCTCAAATAATGGGTCAAATCTTCCTGATAAGTGGTTTCAAAAACTGACTCCATGTTTTCCTCTCGAAGGGCTGCCTCCTGGGGATTGATACGCTGAAGCAAATCACGATACACGCTCAGCAAATAGTCGCTTGTCACCGAAGTGTAACCACTGGTGCAGTAGGCAAAGTGGTTTTGGATGCTCTTGGAGCGCACCAAGTGATGCAGGTAAGGGAAGTAGGCCAGTTCCACATCATCGTGATGAGGCGAAGTATGCAGAATAATCGCATCCTTTGGCATATTCAATCCCTGTTTAATTTTTGCACGAACCTGAGCCTTAGTAACCTTAGGCTGCTGTTTTTTAACGGCAGGCAGTTCCACAGCCGAAGCCCGTGTGATGAAGAAACGAGCGTTAGATAACTTCTGCAAACAGGTAGCAGGGTATTTTTGCGTGGGTTCATTCAACACTGAGCCTGCTACCATCTTGGCTTTCGATTGGCCGGCAGCAATGATGATAGCTACACAGTCGGGATTGTAAGTAATGGTTTCCAAGCCCATAGTCACCACTGCTTTGCGACGCACTGCACTGATTCCGCCCAAATCACCAGCCGCAGCCGCTTGGCTCTCGTAATTGAGGGTAGTGAGTCGAGTATGCGAGAACGGGCTGCTACCACGAACATTAAAGGCTATATGTCCGTCTGGTCCAATGCCACCCAGGAAGAAGCCGATGCCGCCAAGGTCACGAATCTTAGCCTCATAACGCATACACCATTCATCAAATATACGGATAGCTCTTTGCTTCAATTCCTCTTGTTTGCTTTGAGCTGTGCGCGTGCGAAGAGACAAATCCACAATGCCATCAGTGAAAATCTCACCCATGTTTTTCGCACCTTCCAGCAACTGCTGCTCCTCCTTGTTGAGGAACCAAGTGTTGATGAGGTGCGTCTTGGCAGGGTCAAAACCCATCTGATTGATATAATACTTCTTCACAAAGTATCGGAACGAACGCTCGTGCTCTGGATTAATCGGGAAGAACTCATCGAGCTGGAAAAAGTGGAGTGAACGGAAGTCGGGCTTCTTCAATCCTAGCTCGCCAATGATTCCATTTTTCTTCAACCTATCCCAATTGTTGAGATAGTATTCCATCCACTTGATGAAGAACTCAGGCGTTTTGCCCGTAGGCAAAGCCACCACTCCACCCGGATTCAACCCAACCCACTCAATAAAACGCAATGCAGTAAGCTGGCCAAGAACAATATAATTGTCGGTCACCAACGTACGCGTGCGGCAACAATTGAGATTCTCATTATATAAAGAATCAAAACCTCCGAAAAACTCTTCTACTCTACTTTCGGTATTATAATGCATTGTCGCTGTTTTTGGTTAGGCCTTTTGCGTAACGTTGATTTGCATCACAATGAAGTGAACCAATCTGTTACCCTTTTTCTCTTCCGAACTTATATTCTGCGTCATGTTGTAGGTTACCTCAATTTGAGGATCGATAGTGTTCAGATAATTGCATGCATCACGAACCAATTCCTTTTCAGTTCCCTGATAGGGAGAGATGCAATCAATCTGCAACAACGGGGACTTCCCAATATTTGACTGCAAAAACGAAGTCAAGGTGTCTGGGCGATTAAAACGATTTTGTATATAAACCAGTGTAAACATAAATTATTTCCGTTAGCGATTTTTATACATCGAGTCGTAATAGCGCTGGTAGTCACCACTGGTGACGTTATCCATCCACTCTTGGTTGTCCAGGTACCATTTCACAGTCTTCTCTATACCTTCCTCAAACTGCAAAGAAGGCTCCCAACCCAGTTCCTTTTGCAATTTGGTGCTGTCAATAGCGTAACGAAGGTCGTGACCAGCACGATCTGTAACATACGTTATCAAATCCATATCCGCACCTTCTGGACGGCCCAAAAGACAGTCAACGGTATTAATGAGGACTTTGATGATATCAATATTCTTCCACTCGTTGAAGCCACCAATGTTGTAGGTTTCAGCAATCTTTCCATTATGGAAGATAGTATCAATGGCACGTGCGTGATCTTCCACATACAACCAGTCGCGTACGTTCTCACCCTTGCCATAAACCGGCAATGGCTTGCGATGACGGATATTGTTGATGAACAATGGGATTAATTTCTCGGGGAACTGATAAGGACCATAGTTGTTTGAGCAGTTGGTCACAATCGTAGGCATCCCAAAGGTGTCGTGGAATGCACGCACAAAGTGGTCACTACTGGCCTTAGCTGCACTATAAGGACTATGAGGCTGGTACTTCAAGTCTTCGGTGAAGAACTTTTCTCCATAAGCCAAATGATGTTTTCCACTACTTGCCTTTGTAGTAAATGGAGGTTCTATACCCTCAGGATGCGTCATCTGCAAAGCACCATACACCTCGTCAGTAGAGATGTGGTAGAAGCGCTTACCATCGTACTTCTCAGGAAGGCTTTCCCAATAAGCCTTTGCAGCCTGAAGGAGGCTTAATGTACCCATCACATTGGTCTGAGCAAAAGTGAAGGGATCTTTAATGGAACGGTCAACGTGACTCTCAGCAGCAAGATGAATAACACCATCCACTTTTTCTTCCTGCATCAACTTATAAACGCCATCAAAGTCACAAATATCCATTTTGACAAACTTATAGTTAGGTTTGTCCTCAATATCTTTCAAATTTGCAAGATTACCAGCATAAGTAAGCTTATCCAGATTGATAATCTTATACTCTGGATACTTGTTTACAAAAAGGCGAACAACATGGCTTCCGATAAAACCGGCACCACCGGTGATGATAATATTCTTCATATTAATGAGTTTTAATTATTCTTTGAATACTTTCTGATGGCATCCACTATACTGTCGGCATTCCAATGAACATCAACCGCCGAACGATTAAACACTTCGTGTGAGACATATTCTTGCCCGCGCGGGATAACTCCAATCACATTTAATCCCAATTCCTTAGCCTTGTCCATTTCCCACTGCATCCATTCGCTATGCGAGGCATATACTCCTGAAATTGCCAATAACACATCCGATTCTTTCAAATATTTGGTTATATTGGATTTTATCACACCTGCATTATCTGATTCAACAGGACAAGACTTCTCAATCTGCGTATATTCAGCAGGGAAGTAGCTTCGACTATTCAGCAAGATCTTCAAATCCTGCAACACATCATCGTAATCCCAACTGTGACTGATAAAGAGTTTGTACGTTTTTGCCATGGTTTCTTTTTTCTTGATAATTGAGAGGAGGGCGAACCCGCAGGGAATTGAACCATATTTGAGAGACCTACGGGTTCTGCTCCTCTATAGTGTGGGGCGGTGTGAGCTGTGCGGAAGACCCTCCTGCCCCGTGAAGCGACACTAGCTGCGCGTAAAGACTAGTTGGTCGCTATTTTAATCCCTTCGTTATAGGGTTATAAATCAAATACTTTGATCCTATCTTATAGACCTTTTTACCATTAATAGTTACATATACCAAATAAAAGAGTTGTACAAAGTCATCGGTAGATATTTTAATATCTTTGTCTTCACTCCATTTGACAATTGGATCGATAACATCTTTGGATTGTTTGCTTATTTTATAAGGCAGTACGTACGTTGACTGATCATCTGCCTTAATAAAACCAAGTTTTTCATCTAATTCCTCAAAGGATGCACGTGTAGCATCTTCAGAGAAATTGTAGGTCAATATCATTTTATAATACATACTCTTTTCTTTTATGTACGTTACTAAAGGCTTCATAAAGATAAACTAAAGTTAAGATGTCTGTTATAATCCCGGGGGGATTAACCGGTTTGAGATGTATGATGTAAGATGTAAGATGGAAGATGTGGTTCGATGTATGATGTATGTTGATGTTAGATGTAAGAGGGAAGATGCTAGATGTAAGTATGGTTGTAGCCTTCCCCAAAAATGTAAACAAAAGGGGAAGTTTACACCTCGCATTTCTTATCGGCTAAACCTTTATGTTTTCAGTTGTATATTAAAAAATTTATGTAACTTTGCAGCTGAAAAGACAATACTAGCAAAGGGGAAGTCTAAGTGTGGCTTTCTGGGTTCAGAAGGTTTTAGATTTCAGACAGTTATAACTGCCTTAGCCCTACGGACCTTCATGCAAGAACATGGAGGAATAGAGGGTTTTGTGGTTTTTTGTTTTGGTCACAATGGGGAAGGAGACATGAGGTAAGATGTAAGAAGGAAGAAGTAAGATGGAAGATGTGAAAGATGGGTATTTGATAATCTATAATCGAATAATATGAAACATATCGGAATCATTGACAATGGGCTTCTGAACAGCGTGAGCGAGCAGGCAAAAGCATCGCCAAGGTTGAGGATGAACTACAACTTCCACAAGTCGTTGGATGAGAAGTGTCATCGGATGCTGAATGCTTTGGAACCAGGCACCGAGATTCCGATACACCATCACCCAACCAAAGATGAAACTTTCATTTTGATGAGCGGAAAGGTGCGGGTGCTAACCTATAACGACGATGGAACTATCATTGACGACATCATTCTCAGCCAAGAATCCGGCAACTATGGCGTAGACATCCCCAAAAATGTTTGGCACACCATCCAATGCCTTGAACCCGCCATGCTATTCGAATGCAAAGAAGGCCCCTTCGTCCCACATGAAGAAGAAGGAATACTAACGCTTCGCTGATGGAAGATGTAAGAGGGAAGATGTATGATGTAAGAGGTTTATTTAGTTGATAATTGACAATTGATAATTGATAGTTGTTTCAGGAATTCAGATATGTTATGACCCAAGAAGAAAGATGGCTTGCAATAGATGTAAGAAGTAAGATGTAAGAGGGAAGAAGTATGGATCAAGATACTCGTTGGCTGACCAAATATAACGAAGTGAAGGAATTTATGGAAACAAACCATAGAAATCCATCTCGTCACAGATTGGAAGAACACGATATGCTGAACTGGCTCAAGGCCACAAGAAAGAAAATGAATGCAGGGGAGTTGAAAGAGGAGAGAGTGGAAAAGTTTCAGAAGTTGTTGGAGTTAGGTGAAATGTATAAGAGGGTGAATCAATATCAATAGAATGAAAAGGGGAGAAAGAATGATTCGAAATTCATGATCGACAAAATTTCTTTGTTTTTTGAGTAATACACTTAATAGGAATTGAAATGTTTACCCGAAAAATATCTATTTTACATATTGCTGACCTCCATAAAAAAACTGGAGACAGCTTTGATAATTTATTGAGTTCCATAGAAGAGGATTGTGAATCATATATCACTAAAGGTGTCGCTAAGCCAAACGTGATAGTGGTAAGCGGTGACCTTATCAGAGGAGGAACGCCAGAAGACATCAAAAAACAATACCAAGAGTCAAAAGATTTCCTTGAAAAGCTGACCAATTATTTCTTGAATGGCGATAAGAGTCGTATCATAATAGTACCAGGGAATCATGATGTGGATTGGAATATGTCGTCATCGGCAATGGAGTCTTATCCAATGCCGACGACATGCCTAACTGCCACTATGAGTGATGAAGAAGGCAAAGACAAATATAAAAAGTATGAGAATGATAGAATAGAATATAACAAAACAAAGGAATTGTTTTTAAAGGGGGAATTGAAAGATTATAGGTGGGATTGGAAACGTCAAGAATTAGTGAAAATCTCTAAAATTGATGAATATAACAAACGTTTTGAACAATTCTCCACATTTTATCATGACTTTTACGGAGATGATTATCCATTAGACCCTAAACTACAGGTTAAAATCTTTGACTTGCCGGAAGAGGGTGTTTGTTTTGTGGGATTTAATAGTTGTTTTCAAAATGATCATCTCAACAAATCCGGAATGATAAATCCATTGTGTGTTGTGGAGGCAAAACGGCAGTTAAAAGAATTACCAAACAGAGAGAGATTGTTGATAGGTGTTTGGCATCATAACGTTAAGGGGTTGCCTCATGTGAATAATTATCTGGACTATCAAATTCTTTCCTCTTTGTTGGGAATGGATATGAAACTTGCCTTACATGGTCATCAGCATTATAGTGGGGTCGTAGAGGAGTATAAAGACGTATATGATGAACAAGAGCGCATGTTATTGTTTAGCACGGGGTCGCTTTATGGTTCAGCTAACTTGTTGGCATACGGAACACCTCGCCAATACAATATCATTGAACTTGAAAAGAAAGGTTCAAAATTGAATGTTACAGTGCATCTACGTCAAGATAACAATACGGAAGAATATGATATTCCTTCGTGGGGAGAGGGTATAATCAAAGGGGTTTCAAAGTCACACTGGAACACATCAGTGATTTTACCTCCATCTCAGGATATGCATGTGTTGCTCAATAAAATAGTGGAAGAAGGGATGAAAAGTGGAGATTATGCAACTGCGGTGTCTAAACTTCAAGAGCTCGATACCTCATTGCCCGAAGTTAGAGGATTTATCATTAGTTTTATGAAAAAGGGAAAGGACTATATGGGTATTGTTGAGACAATCAAAATACCTGCATCCCCTGGCGAAGCAATCACACTAATCGAAGCTGCTATTGAATTGAAAGATCCTGTTGTTAAAAGGGCAATTAAAGAAATAAAGGAAATCAAAGAATCAACAGATCCTGCAGTGATTCAGTATAGAGCACATTTATAATAAATAGCGATTATGGAAAATTTGGAATTTAAAATAGATACGCCACGCATATTAAAGTTGCTTGCAAACGATATATATGATTCTCCGTATGCGCTTTTAAGAGAAAATGTGCAGAATGCCTTTGATGCGATTCTAATGAGACGTCAAAAGGAACAATTTGAGGCCAAGATAGTGATTTCTATTCAAGAAGGGAAGATAAGTATAGAAGACAATGGGATTGGAATGACTTCTGAGGTAATAGAACAAAATTACTGGAAGGCAGGGTCAAGCGGAAAAAATAATTCGGAAGCCCGTAAAGCAGGTGTTGTGGGGACATTTGGTATAGGAGCTATGGCAAATTTTGGAATTTGCACAGAATTAAGGATTGTTACTAGATATTGCGAAGGAGATCTGACATTCGAGAGCAAGGCTGTAAGGGAAAAACTGGAAATAGGTAAAAGATGCATTGAGATTAAAGAAGCGGAAAGAAGACAAGAGCCAGGAACCACAGTTTATGCTACTTTGCAGCAGGGAGTATCTTTGAACATTGAAAAGGCGAAGTCATATTTGCTGCAGTTTGTCAGATATATAGATGTTCCTGTTACTATTAATGGCCAACTTATTAGTTGTCAAAAATATTATGAACCTCAAAAGTATGAAAAAGATACCCATATACATGAGAAAGTCACAAACAAGGGCGAGTTTTCATACGATTTGAATTTGTATATATCTAATACCAATAATGGCCGTGTTGTAGCTTATATCAGCGATATTACTCAAAACGGAACGTCTTTGATTGGTGATGTTTTTTTGGAACAGAATGCAGGAGTTCCTATTCAAGGGTTACGAAGAGGGTTTGGACTATCCTCTCTTCCAATAGCATCCACGTTTAACCTAGGAGGGGTGGCTAATTTATCATTTCTTGTGCCAACTGCGGGTAGAGATTCAATTAACGTCGAAAGTGTTGATACAGCAGGTCGATTATTGGCAAGCGTTGAATTAGAGATTGCAATAAAATTGGCCGCACTAGATATTTGTGACCACAATACATGTTTCCTGAACTATGTCAATAACTATGGTCGGTATGATCTGGCTGGAAACATCCTGATTAATATCTCTGGAGTGGACGATTATATGAAATTAGGTAAAGTTGAGCCGAATATGCATGACAAGGCGGTGTATTACTATACTGGAACCGACAAAGCCCTTATTGCGCAATATACTAGTGACAATACAATTCTTCTTTTGCCAAGCAGGGACTATCCTCGACGTAATATCCAGATGACAATGTTAAACCAACGAAACATTGAGGCGGTGTCAGACAGCGCTCAGGTGTTAAAGGTGTATAAGACAGAGGAAATAACAATTAATGAATTCGCTTTTCTGCTCAGACTGACATCGTTTCTGAAAGACGATTATCTTATACCAGATTCTAAAGCATATTTTGCGGATTTAAGTCATGGTGTTTCGTGTATAGCAAAAAAAGAGGACGATGTTTTGAACTTGTATATAGCAAGAGGTGTTGATAGCGTGAAAAGCGTTTTGGACATATACGATTCAGACTCGCGCTTATTTGATGGTTTTGTCAAAGATTACATCCGAAATTATATATACCAACAAGTGGCTCAATACGTGCCTTCAACGCGAAGGGAAGGGGCAGATGCGCTTTATAAAATACTTCAACGCAATAAAGAACTTTATACCATTGAAAAATATGAACGTGGTGAAATTGAAGAATTGATGCGCGATTATGTCATTGGCAATAGAACTTATGCTGATGTGATTCGTGTCTCGGAGGAAATTATGAGAACCCACGAAGAAACTGTTAAGACAGAGCAGGTGGGAATTATAGAGACAGTACTTCCTGACATAGTGGCAACCAATACTATTACTGACGAAACACCCAAACAAGACCCTGGTTTGGCATCACCTCCTATCCTTATGACGGATAGTGATACGATGATGAAAATTTTAAAAACAAATCAAGCTTATCCTCAATTAAATAGATTTACTCACTTTTTGGCACTTTCAGACAGGTTGTTCAATAGCCAATCTGACTTTTTTTACAGCCCACACTCAACAAGGATAATTTGGGGTATGCATAAGATAGTGTATATATTTACACATGCGTCAAACATGTTAACCCTTTACTATGAAATTGAGTTAAAGCACAAGTTGTCTGAAAACAATACGGGTGGAATTCCAATACCCACTACAACAATCGTTTCAAAGAACAGAATATTTGTACCTATAATACCCAATTTGGCCTCATATTTTGATTTTACTGGTGCATCAATGTCGTTCTATGTAAAATTTGATTTGATACCAGAATTCAACGACAGACAAGAGACAATACTTAATGAGGAGTGAAAATAAGTGACAGTAAATTACGAAAGATGAAATGTTGATGGTGTAATACAAGAAGATGGTTGATTCCTTAGAAACCAACCCTCGTAATACATCACGACATCGGCTTGAAGAGCATGACATGTTAAACTGGCTCAAGGCCACAAGAAAAAAGATGAATGCGGGAGAGTTGAAAGAGGAAAGGGTTGAGCTGTTTCAGAAGTTGTTGGAGATGGGAGAGAAGTATAAGAGGGTGAATCAATACCGGTAGTAGTCAAGACTTTTTTTACAAATGATATAAAGTAATGAGTAATAATAAACAGGCATGGCCGACTCCTAAACTATACGGTGTTGGTCATTTCATAGAGTTTAATTTATATAGAGAAGCGTTGATGATTGCAAAGAGCAAGGGCTACATAAATAAAGCTTTGCTCATAAGCGAAATACCTCAAAGGGTAAAAGGGCTGCTGCTGATTGATAGTATCAGTGAAACGGTTTATGCTGACTTAATCCGTGAGCTAGTTCATTACGGTTTTATAAAACGTGAGGCAAAAAATGATTTGTATCGAATTGTTGACGAGGGCTTGTGCTATCTGGAACTTTGTTATAATAATGAGGATGAGGCTCGGGATATGCTATTGAATAAGATGCAGAATGTTTTTATAACTCCAGCTTGGTTTGTTAATAGATTATGGGAATTGAATTCGACAGGACAGGGGCAAATTGTTATACCTTTACCATTGAAAAACTGGCATCCAAAATTAAGGAAGTGGTCAGATAATTCATGGACGGACGAATTGGGAGCAGTTAGCAAAGAAACAATCCGGTTGGTGAAAAAGAAAATTGCTGGATCATTTCCATACGATGAAGACGAATGGGTTAAAGATATATCTGCTGAATATCATAGACTTGGTTCTCAAAGTCCGAGAATTAATAACCCTGAAATACCAGACGATGCTGTGAACTATTCACAGCGTAATAGATTGTCGTTGGCAATGAAAACCATTGCTGTAAAGAAGTTTTTTTCAAGATATAATCCAATAAACGGCGAAATGGATTTTCCAAACAAAAGAAGTGACATGACGCATCGATCGTTTATGGTATGGTGTCCGCGACTTGAGAATTTTAATTTAATTTGTTATACTGATAATAATCCTGAAGTGCCTGGTCGTCTTCTTTATCCCATTTCCTCCTTTAAATTCGATTGCTCATCTCAAGATTTCTTACTTAAGGAATTTATTTCTGATGTTAATAATAGAAAATTGTACGTTCACAACCCTAAGTGGAACTCTGTTAAAGATATCTTTATTTCAACTTTACTGGAAGTATACCAGTCATATTATAACAAACAAACTATTATTTATATCTCTTTACAAGATATTCGGGACGAAGTTTGCCGCTTGTTAAGAATAAGTCCGTTTTTGTTTGAAAAGTTTTTGAATAATACTTACGAAATGTCCGTAAGACACGAAATCAATTACTCTATTTCCTTAGAAACTGACATAAGATTGGATATGAAGGTTCAAATCAATAGGAGGGGCGTGTATCTGAACGGCATTATGTATTCGCTAATTGCAATAAAACCATTATAGTTATGGATAATAATTTATTTAGAAGACCGAAAAAGGTAGAAGAAATTGACAACAAGTATGGTTTCTTGGGTTTTACTCAAAACCCTTTTCCAAACGAACCTGCTGTGAAGCCATACAGCGCCGATTCTCGTGTAAATGGTAGTATCTTTCTTGAAAAAATAAGAGAAGAAGAAATAAAAGACTTTAAAGACCATATAGTTAATGCCCCAAACAAGATAGGACTACTTATGGATTATGCGGCTTACAAAGGACGTGGAATTGGCAAAACGGCATTCCTAAATCATATGAAAAACTCAATCAATATTGATTTGGGGAATGCTATTTCTAATAGTGACAGTGTTCTATATGCTGTGTATGTTTCCCCATCAGCAGACAAGAAAAATAGGACTTTGAGCGATGTGGCGCATTCAATATTCACATCAATGCATAAGGAAGGACTTTTCTTAACAGTGTTTTGCAGGCTCAGGGCTCTCAGTGGTTTGCTCGATGATATAATAGATGATAACATTAATGAGTCGAATTACGAAGATACTATTGCAAATGACGACTGGTTGAAAGAACAGGGGGTTGATGTGCATAAAGTAAACTCATTTGTAATGAATGAATTGGTAAATGCGGGTATTACTAATGATGCTTCCAGTTTATTTGGTGGTAATTATCAATCTTTCAAAGCATCGCTTGAAGACAATAAAAATGAGTTTTTCTGGAAAAAACAAGGCTCCGAATACTTGTTTAATAATATAGAGAAATTGCTTAAAGCAGCTATGTTTACCAACTGTATCATTCTTTTGGATGAAGCTGAAAAAATGATACAATATCAGAATTCTAATGAAAGGCGCGCTCTTTGTGATAATCTTCGTTATTATTTTATTGATGGAAGTTGTTCGAATGCTGTTGACGGTTTCTTTAAGATTGTGTTGACTATTCACCCGAATAGTCAGGAATTGCTTATGCCTCATTGGGCTGCTGCAGGTTTGGACAGATTTTGTAGTTTGGGAGGTGACACGTCATCAGAAAATTCTATTTTCTTTAAGCCGATGTCTAGCGATGTGCTGATGATTAACGAACTTGCGGAAATATATTTGAAAGAATCCCGAATCAATAAAAAAGATAATTCAATAAATCCTTTTACTCAAGAAGCCATCAATTATGCAATGGAGAAATCAGACCGAATTCCTGGCCGTTTTTTGAGAATGTTATATCTGATGATAGAAAAAGCAGTCCAAAACCATTGGGAAACTATTGATAAGGACAAGGTTGTAGTTGCATGGCAGGAAAGCAATAAAAATTATTCTTTGACTTCAAATGCTGTCGATGATACCCCATTGCCAGAAACAAAAATAGAGTTATAATGGCTGATGTTGTTTTGAACAGAAAAGAGATACTGACAATAATGGAGAAAGGGCAAGTGGACGCCCGATATTCAAATTATGTTGATTTTGCTTTTCTTCCTGTAATATTGGCCATTGACTTAATTGAGAGAGAAAAAAAAAGAGGGGGTAAAACACCAGCAGATTTAAAGAAACTATTTGAACTTGTTCCAGAATGTGTCAATGTAATAAGTTTATCAATAAGTGGTCTCTATGATGCTATGAGTGACCAAGATTTTGCAGATAAGTATATCAACAGAACGGGTAATCCGTTTGAATTTGCTACAGAAGCCACAGCATACGAGAATGAAGGGTGGTGGGATCGTGTTGAATTTTTGGATTCGTTAAAGGAATTGCCATGGGAGTAGTATATGCTTTAGCTGATACGTGTGTTTTGGCTGACATCATCTGTCAATACGACCCTCGGAATCCTCACAAGTTACTTTCGGAAGGAAAAAACTTGAGGAAAGATATGCTTAAGATAGTTAATACTATAGTGGAAGATGAGGAAGAAAATGGTTATATTGTTGCTTCCACTTTTGCTTTTGTAGAACTAATTAATAGGTTTGATGCTTGTTTCACAGGTTTAATAACCATAGAAAGGTTAATGTCCATTATGAATCAGCCCCCGTCATGGCTAATAATAGAAAATATCAATATTGATACTTCTCAGTGTTTTTGTGATGTTCCAAATTCTATTGATGGGGAAAATGTATCTTCTGACGATTCTGTGCATGTTGCCACAGCCTTACAAAGAGGTGATAATATTTTTTTCCTTACGACAGACCATATATTAAGCAAAATGGATTTGCCGAGAATTACGTTTATTAACACGTAAAATTATAAAATATGATGTTGTGATGGTATCCCAAAATTGTGTTATTACATTTTTAAATCTTTTAAGACGAAAGACAATACACGACTTGTAATTATCCCAAAGAATGTATGACATATCATTAAATGCATTGATACAGCTGTGTTGTTTGAGTATAAGGAGAGGTCATTTGTGCCGCATGAGGAGGAGAAGTATAAGCGGGTGAATCAGTATCAATAGATGTAAGAGGTAAGAAGGAAGAGGGAATTTTTATAGTTAATAGATAATAGATTATAGATAATAGTTTTTCCATCATACATCAAACATCATACATCATACATCAAAAAGGCTTCTGTGTAATCCCACACGGAGGCCTTTTTTTTTGTTTTCGCCTGCGGCGAGAGGAGGATTGCTGCGCAAAGATTCTCGCAAGGATATAGAAAAAAATTATTATCTTTGCATTTTGAAAAATTAAAATAATTAATGATAGCATGACGCAGAAACAACAAATACAATTGTTTGAAGCAAAGAAGGTTCGCACGGTTTGGGACGATGAACAGGAGAAGTTGTATTTTTCCATCATTGACGTTTGTTGGGCTCTTGCTGAGAGCAAGGACTATCTAACGGCACGAAAGTATTGGAACAAACTGAAACAGAGGCTCAAAGAGGAGGGAAACGAAACGGTGACAAATTGTCACCAGTTGAAAATGAAGGCTTGGGACGGTAAAATGCGCGCCACGGATGTGGCTGATACTGAGCAGCTTTTTCGTTTGGTTCAGAGCATCCCATCACCTAAGGCAGAACCTTTCAAGCAATGGATGGCTCAGGTGGCGGCCCAACGTATCGACCAGATGCAGGACCCGGAGCTGAACTTCGAACAGGCGTATGCGGACTATCGTCGTTTGGGTTATTCGGATAAGTGGATTAACCAGCGTTTGCGTTCGATAGAGGTTCGCAAGGAGCTGACCGACGAGTGGGATAGGGCAGGCGTGACGGAAGGGCAGCAGTATGCGTCATTGACGGACATCATCACTCACGGCTGGAGCGGCAAGACCACCAAACAATACAAGCAGTTCAAGGGCCTGCACAAGGAAAACCTGCGGGACAACATGACTAACATAGAATTGGCTCTGAACACGCTGGCAGAGGCCTCTGCAACGGAAATCAGCAAAGCCAAAAACCCCAAGGGCTTTAAGCAGAGTGCTGAGGTGGCGCGTCAAGGCAGCAAGATTGCAGGTGATGCCCGTAAAAAGCTAGAAGCCCAGGTGGGCCATTCGGTGATTTCGCCCTCCAAGGCATCGGACTATCTGCCACCGGCAGAAGACGTGCAAGCGTTGCCGGAAGGGGAGGATTGAACCGGTGACAAATTGTCACCAGTTGAAATTGAGGGTCGGTGCTTAGGCATCGGCCTTTTTTGTTTTTTAAAATTCATCTACGGCTATATGAAAATTCTCATTATATTTGCAGTCTGGTATTCATTTTAAACAAACGAGACTTATGAAAGAACTGAAGGGAACAAAGACCGAGCAGAACCTCAAGGAGGCTTTTGCTGGTGAAAGTATGGCACGAAACAAGTACACGTATTTTGCTTCGCGCGCCAAAAAGGATGGTTACGTGCAGATAGCTGCCATTTTTGAGGAGACGGCTGCCAACGAGAAAGAACACGCCAAGATGTGGTACAAGTATCTGAATGGAGGCAGCGTGAGTGATACCAAGGCAAACCTGGAGGATGCGGCCAATGGCGAGAATTTTGAGTGGACGGATATGTATGCTCGTATGGCTAAGGAGGCCCGTGAGGAGGGCTTTGACGAGATTGCCAAGAAATTTGAACTGGTGGGAGCCATTGAACGAGAGCACGAAGAGCGCTACCGTAAATTACTGAAAAACATTGAGGATGCGGTGGTATTCTCGCGCGAAGGTGATGTCATCTGGCAATGCAGCAACTGTGGTCATATCGTCATTGGCAAGAAGGCGCCTGAGATATGTCCCGTATGCGACCATCCGCAGAGCTTCTTCCAGATTAAAGCAGAAAACTTTTAATGTTTAGTTTACCGTTTACCGTTTACTGTTCAAAGATCAAAGTTCAAGGTTCAAGTGGTAATGGTTATTGGTTAAAGGTTATTGGTTATTGAGGTTTTAAAGTTTACAGTTTACGGTTTACCGTTTAACCTGAAACCTGAAACCTGAAACCTGGAACTTCTTGAACCCTTGAACCCCTTGAACCCTTGAACTGGCCGTAAGGCCACGGAGGCCTTTTTTTGTTTTCGCCTGCGGCGAGAAGGGGAGAGGAAAAGAAAAAACGATAAAATTCAACTTTATCGTTGAAAAAATATGGCTGATATCAAAAAAAGTTGTATCTTTGCAGCGACAAATTGAAAAAGATATGATTACGATAGAAGAAGTCAAAGCGTTTCTGGATCAGTTCAATATCAAGGCTCAGGTGTTTGGGATTCTCTTTAGAGATGACCGTCCAAAGAACGCTGAGGCGCTGCTGGAGTTGGATATAACGAAAATGCAGCGTGAGGTGATTGTTAAAAGCCTCGTGCCACAGGATTATGTGGAAGGTCCGGTGATAGACGTGCTGAACAAACAGAAAGAAATGTGGGTGTTTGGCAAGGACGTGAAGGGACGCGAGGTGTATATCAAGATTACGCTAGGCTATGAGAACGGTCAGACGATCTGTATATCGTTCCATATCGCAGAACATCCACTGGAGTATCCATTTAAATAGAATAGCGCTATGAAAGTACCAATCAGTCCATTATCAGGCAAGCCCATGAGGGTGCTCTTCGAACCGGAAAAGATGAAATACCGGGGCGAGGAGTATGATTGTATATACATTTCGTTTCGTGATGACGCTGAAGGTGAGGGCTATACCACTACTGAAAGCGATGGTATATGGCTTAGTCAGGTGACCAACCAGTACCGTGAGAAGCACGGGATTCCATATCAGGACGAGATTATCGCCCTGCGGGAACGCTATGGCTTGAGTGCGGCCAAGATGTCGGTTGTTCTGGGCTTTGGGGCCAACCAGTATCGCTTGTACGAGGAGGGCGAGGTGCCCAGCGAGAGCAATGGGAAGATGATCCGTAGTGCAATGAACCCGAAGGTGTTCCTGGACTTGGTGAAGAGCTCGCGCCATCAGCTCACCGACCGTGAATATGCCAAGATAACGGCACGCGTGGAAGAGGTGATAGCCCAGTCGGAGGGCTGGCGCGATGAGGTGTTTGTGGCCGAGCGGCTGTTCAAGAGCAGCCGGGGGCTGGTGAATGGTTTTGCCCCGCAGTCCACATCAAGGCTCAAGAACCTGCTGCTGTATGTACTGGGGCAGATGGGCGAGACGTTCCAGACAAAGATGAACAAGGTGCTGTTTTACATCGACTTCCTGTCGTATCGCGAGCGGGGAATGGCCATTTCCGGACTGGCTTACAATGCCATTGAATTCGGACCTGTTCCTCAGCGTTGGGACAGGGTCTATAGTGCATTTGACGAGGTGGAAGAGCAACTGCGTCTGGTGCAGGGGCAGGAGTGCATGTCGCTCAAGGCTGGTGCTGAGGCTGATATGAGCGGGTTCTCGGAGGCTGAGATGGCGGTAATCGACACGGTTTGCGGGAAACTTCGTGACCTGACTTCGCGTGCCGTTTCAAAGTTGAGCCACGAGGAACCGGCCTGGAAAGAGCACGTGGGCAAGGCAGAGACCATCCCGTACAGCGAGGCGTTTACGCTGGTGGGGGTGTAACCGGCCATGGTTTCTATGTGATACCACACGGAGGTCGTTTCGTGCTTCGTGCTTCGCTGCACAAAGATTCTTGCAAGGTTTGGGATTAGTTATTTGCCCCCTTCAGGGGCATTTTTGTTTATCTGGTACCCATTTAGATAGGGCCAAGGCCCTATCCTATGATATTTCGCCCTTTCAGGGCGTTTCCCCCGACCCCGAAGGGGTCAAATAACCTAGCACAGGGCCTTGGCCCTGTGTGGGGGCGTCATCCCCTGAGGCGAGAGAAAAAAATCCAATTTTGGAGAAAATTTTTGCGGAATTTTCTCCATTTTTTGTATCTTTGCGGTGGATTCATATTTAATATAGGGGAAATCCAATTACGACTTTCTGGATTCAGAAAGTTCAGGATTTCAGGCGGTTACGACCGCGTTGTGCCCTTCGGCTCTTCTTGTTTGTAACAAGGAGGAATGGAGTATATTGTGCTATAAGTTTCTTTAAAACCCTCTAACCTCATAATGAAAAAAGTAATGCTAGTGTTTGGAACCCGTCCCGAGGCCATTAAGATGTGCCCTCTGGTGAAGGAGTTTCAAAAATATCCTGAAGATTTCGAAACCATCGTGTGCGTCACTGGCCAGCATCGCGAGATGCTCGACCAGGTGCTACGTATTTTTGAGGTGAAGCCCGATGTGGATCTTAACATTATGAGGCAGGGACAAGACTTATACGATGTGACGGCTCAGGTGCTTACCGGAATGCGTGAGGTGTTTAAGGGGTGCAGGCCTGACGTGGTGCTCGTGCATGGTGATACCACCACTTCAGCGGCAGCTGCACTGGCAGCCTTCTACCAGCAGATTCCCGTAGGTCATGTGGAGGCAGGTCTGCGTACCCGCAATATCTACAGTCCCTGGCCTGAAGAGATGAACCGACAGATCACGGGCCGTATTGCCACCTACAACTTTGCTCCGACCCCTCTGAGCAAACAGAACCTATTGGAGGAGAAGTGTTACGGACAGATCTTCGTGACGGGCAACACCGTCATTGACGCCCTCCACATGATAGTGGACAAGCTGAAGAGCAATCCCGCCCTTGCGGCCGAGCAGGAAAATGTCCTGCGCCAAGCAGGCTACGACGTAAGTCGCCTGAAACCTGAAACTTGGAACTTGGAACTTGGAACTAGAAATTCTCGCAAGTTAGTCCTTATTACAGGACATAGAAGAGAGAATTTCGGCGAGGGCTTCATCAGCATGGTGACGGCCATGAAAGACCTTAGCGAGAAATACCCCGATGTGGACTTTGTGTATCCCATGCATCTGAACCCCAACGTGCGCAAGCCCATTGCCCAAGTCTTCGGTGAAGAGTATTTCCGTCAGCGTGAAGAACTGAAAACTATCAACTCACCACTGACTATAAACTCTAAACTATCAACCCTAAATTTCAGGAACGTGTTCCTGATAGAGCCACTCCAGTATCTGGAATTCGTCTATCTGATGGAGAAATCTACCATTGTGCTTACCGACAGTGGTGGCATACAGGAAGAAGCTCCCAGTTTGGGCAAGCCCGTGTTGGTGATGAGAGACATCACTGAGCGTCCTGAGGCAGTGGAAGCAGGTACTGTTAAGTTGGTGGGCACGAACCATGACCTCATTGTGAGCGAGGTGAGCACCCTGCTTGAGGATGCCGCAGCCTACGAAAAGATGTCTAAAGCGGTCAACCCCTACGGAGACGGCAAAGCCTGCCCCCGCATCCTCCACGCCCTCCTGGACTTTGATGTAAGATGTAAGATGTAAGAAGGAAGATGTAAGAAAACTCGAAACCACCTTGAACCTTGAACCTTGAACTTGAAACCCAAAAACCGTAAACAGTAAACGGTAAACCGTAAACCAACCAACAAATGCAATCAATCATTTTAGCAGCGGGTATGGGCAAACGCCTTGGCGAATATACCCAAGACAACACCAAATGTATGCTGGAGGTGAATGGTGTTCGCCTCATCGACCGTGCTTTGGAAACCCTACATGAGGTGGGGGTGTCACGAGTGGTGCTCGTGGTGGGATACAAAGGACAGAAGGTGAAAGACTATGTGGGTACTGACTACAAAGGCACCCCTATTGTCTATGTGGAAAACCCCGTATATGACAAAACCAACAACATCTACTCTTTGTACCTGGCCAAAGACTACATGCTGGAAGAGGATACCTTGCTACTTGAAAGCGACCTGATTTATGAATCCAGGGTGGTGCGGAAGTTGTTGGATGACCCCAGTCCGAATATCGCGCTGGTGGACAAGTATGAAAGCTGGATGGATGGTACGGTGGTGACCATTGATGAGGAGAGCCGCATTACTCGTTTCATCGACAAGGAAAGATTTAAGTTCGAGGAGATTAAGGATTACTACAAAACGGTAAATATTTACAAGTTCAGTCGCGAATTCTCAGCCAAATATTATGTGCCCTTCCTGGCTGCCTATAGTACAGCTTTGGGTAACAATGAGTATTATGAGCAGGTGCTTAGGGTGATTCTTCATCTTCACGATGCCCCACTGAAAGCGCTGCCGCTCACGGGTGAGGTATGGTATGAGATTGATGATGTTCAGGATCTGGATATCGCCTCCAGCATGTTTACCTCCACCGAGGATGAGCATTTTCAAGCCATTGCTTCACGCTATGGTGGCTATTGGCGCTATCCTCAAATGCTTGATTTCTGCTATCTGGTGAACCCATATTTTCCACCGCAGAGAATGGTGGATGAAATCAAAGCCAATTTTGAGACGCTCATGCGTGAATATCCCTCGGGCATGAGGGTCAATTCATTGCTGGCCTCGAAAAACTTTGGGGTGAAGCAAGACTACATACTGGTGGGTAATGGGGCCGCTGAGCTCATTAAGGCCTTGATGGAAAACTGGGCGGGTGTGCTCGGCAATGTGCTCCCCACTTTTGAGGAGTATCCCAACCGCTGTGAGGACGCCAAGCTGGTACAATACATCCCGACTAAAGAGGGGTTTAAGTACAGTGCAGCCGACTTGATGCAGTTTTTCGGGGATAAGAAAATCGATACCTTGTTGCTGATCAATCCCGATAATCCTTCGGGCAATTACATACCCTATAATGACCTGCTGAGCTTAATTGAATGGACTAAGGAGAAAGGAATCCGCTTGGTGGTGGATGAGTCATTTGTTGATTTTGCTTCTGTGGACGGTCAATACTCCCTGCTTGACAATGCTGTTCTCAGTGCCAATCAGCATTTGGTGGTGGTGAAAAGCATCAGCAAAAGCTATGGGGTGCCCGGTTTCCGTTTGGGCGTGTTGGCCTCGGGTAATGTAGAGCTGATTGCCAAGATGAAAAAGGAAGTGGCCATTTGGAATATCAATTCTTTCGGAGAGTTCTACCTGCAGATTTACGAAAAATACCATCAAAGCTATGTGAAGGCTTGTGAGGCTTTTCGGGCTGAGCGTGAGCTGTTTTGGCAAGAATTGCAGGAGATACCCTATCTAAAGGTGTACGACAGTCAGGCCAATTATTTCCTTTGCCAACTTACCGATCGGTTCACCTCGCATGAATTGGCTTTAAGACTATTGAAACATAACATCCTCATTAAGGATTGCGGTAAAAAGAAGGCCTTTAATGGGGGCAACTACATCCGTTTGGCCGTGCGCGACCGAAAGGATAACCATTATTTGACTGAAACGCTGAAAAAGCTGTAATATGAAGATTATATCACAAAAGCAGATACGTGCGCTAAATATTTCGCCAGCTACTTGTGTGGAGTGGATTAGGGAAAGTTTTGCCTTGAAGCAGAAAGCTGAGCTTCCGGCAAAGATAAGTGTGCATCCCGAAGAGGGGGAGTTTTTTACCTCCATGCCCTGCCTGCTGCCTTCACCCAATGAGGTGGAGGTTGCTTTCAAAAGACGTTATTTTGGGGTGAAGGAAGTGCATAGACTGCTCCATTCGGTGCCCAGTCTCGGCAGCGACATGCTGTTGTACGATGCGCAAACGGGTGAACTGCTGGCTTTGCTTGATACGGACTGGATTACCACCATGCGAACGGGTGCGGTGGCTGCCCTTGCGGCTAAAACATTGCGCAAGAGTACGGCCAAGACCTACGGTATGGTGGGATTGGGCAATACCGCCCGTGCAGCTTTGTTGTGTATCTTGGAACAGGAACCCGAACGTCATTTTCCCGTCAAACTGGTTCGATACAAAGATCAGGCAGCTCAGTTTATGGAACGTTTCAAGGCGTATCCAAATGTCAGTTTTGAGGTGGTGGAAAGTGCTGAAGAGATGGCCAGCGAGGTGGATGTGTTCATCAGTTGCATTACCAATGCCCAAGGGTTATTGGTGCCCGACGAGCAAAGTTTTAAAGCGGGAGTGACGGTGATACCTGTCCACATGCGGGGATTGCAAAATTGCGACACGGTTTTCGACAGGGTGTTGGGTGACGATACAGCTCATGTTTGTGGTTTTAAGTGGTTCTCACAATGGTGCGACTATAATGAGCTAGGCGAAGTGTTGGCAGGACGCGACCCCGGAAGACGTTCTGACGAGCAACGCATCATCGACTACAATTACGGCATTGCACTGCATGATGTGGTGTTTGCTGCCAAAATATATGAGAGACTCAAAGACAGCAGTCAAGATATAACCATTGAACACGAAAGCGCCAAATTCTGGGTATAAGGAAAAATGCAGTCAGGGCAAATGAATACAAGTGAATATTCAGTTTGTTATAAGCAGATTTTGCTGAGAACGATGAAAGCTTTTGATGCTTTTTGTTCGCAGCACCAGCTAGCGTATATGGCGGCCTACGGCACCGTCATAGGGGCTGTACGTCATCAGGGACTCATTCCCTGGGATGACGACATTGATGTGTTTATGGATTGGGATAACTACCAGCGCTTTTTGAGTCTGAAGGGTGAAGCTGAAAAAACAGGTTACAGCATCATTGACCGCAAAGATATCGGATACTATTTGCCCATCGCCAAATTTGCCGATCAATACACGACCATTTGGGAAAACAAATATTGGCCATACGTGTTTGGGGTTTACATCGACATTTTTCCGTTGGGGTATGTCCAAAATGTTTCAGCATCCCGAAAATTATGGGAACTGTACCGTCAACATTCCTTAATGCTAACCAGAGCTTATACCCGCTTTTCTTGGACCAAACAAGACATCCTATTTGCCATCAAACATCCGATGGATTTTATGGATTATATGATTCAGCGAAAGAAGAGGGATGATCACCAAAAAGAATTGGATGTATTGGATGGCATTATTGCTGATATCAGAGAGGGGGATTATCGCTTGTATTACAGGTCGATGGATGATTTTGAGAAATCTTTATTTAAGGCTCAGTGGTTTGAAAAGACCATTCGGGTGCCCTTTGAGGATTTTGAGATATCTATTCCGGCAGGTTATCATGAGTATTTAACCACCGCATACGGTGACTATATGACGCCTCCTCCGGTGGAGAAGCAAATTTCGAATCATCCACATTACTATCTCAATTTGAAAGAGGGCTTGAGTCTGAAGGAAGTCAAAAAGAGAGTGAGAAGTGGTGAAAAACTAGTGTTTTAAAATGGCAGATATCTCGTCATCAAAAGCGGCCAATGGCATGGCTTGGACCTTGATAGAAAGAATCTCGGTTCAAGTTTGTCAGTTTGCCATCAGCATCGTGTTGGCACGTCTCCTGTTGCCGAGCGACTTTGGGGTGGTGGGTATGTTGGCTATTTTTATGGCGGTGGCCCAGTCGCTTCTGGATGGTGGGTTCAATAGGGCGTTGATACAGAAGAAAGACCGGACGAATGTGGATTATTCCACGGTTTTTTATTTCAACTTGGCCATATCGCTGGTCTTATATGCCATTCTATTTTTTGCCGCCCCCTACATAGCCTCCTTTTACAGGATACCCATACTCACGGAGGTGGCAAGGTTAGTCTCCTTAACCATTATTATCAATGCCTTTAGTTTGGTACAAACCACCAAACTGACCGTTGATCTCAATTTCAAGTTGCAGTCGTTAGCCTCGGTGGTTTCCGTGGTGTTGTCGGGGGTGTTGGGCATCGTAATGGCCTATAGGGGCTGGGGCGTATGGGCATTGGTGGCACAGAGCCTCTCTTCAGCGGTGGTAAGGGTTTTGATACTCTGTGTGTTTTCCCGCTGGAAGCCCCTGCTGGTTTTTTCTATCGAATCGTTTAAGAAGCTGTTTTCTTTTGGCTCGAAGTTGCTGGTGGGTGACTTGATCCATACCATCTATACCAATCTCTACACTCTGGTGATAGGAAGAAGCTTCAATTCGTCAGCGGTGGGGTATTACAACCGAGCCAATGGCTATGCCATGTTGCCCTACTCGATATTCGGTCAGGTGGTGAATAAGGTGATGTTTCCAATTCTCTCAGAGAAACAAGAGGACAACGAAGCTATTTTGCAAACCTATAAGAAGCTGTTGAGGATACCTGCGTTTATATACATTCCCATGATGTTTGCCTTGGCCGCCTTGGCAAAACCGCTGGTTTGTATTTTGATTGGGGAAAAATGGTTGGACTGTGTTCCCTTATTGCAAGTACTCAGTATAGGCTATGTATTGGCACCATTGTCAACCATTAATTTGAATTTGCTGTATGTGAAAGGGAGGTCGGACATTTCTTTAAAGCTCGACTTGATTAAAAAGCCAGTAGGCATAGTCATCCTTTTTGCCAGTTTGCCTTTTGGACTCTGGTGGATGTGTTTTGGAAAAGCTATTTACGAGGTGTTTGCCTTCATCCTGAATTGTATTTATACCAAGAAGATATTGAATTACGGTTTTGTTGAACAAATCAAAGACATATTACCCATTCTCATCAGTTCGTTGGTGATGTTTTTGTTGTTATGCGGCTTGTCTTCATTCATGGAGTCATACTGGCTGCAGTTGGGAGTGGGATTTGTGGCAGGCACGTTTTCCTATATGCTGATAGCCAAATTGTTCAAGGAACCAGCATTGGAGGAACTGCTTGTGATTTGTAAATCAAAAATTCATCGCAGAAAGGCATAAAATCATCGAAATACATTGACATATAAATTACCGTAGGGACGCAATTCATTGCGTCCGAAAATAATCTGAAGGATGCCTAAAGTAAGTGTAATAATCCCGGTTTATGGGGTGGAAAAATACATTGAACGATGCGCTAGAAGTTTGTTTGAGCAGACGCTGGATGACATGGAGTATCTCTTTGTCGATGACTGTACACCCGATAAATCCATCGAAATTTTGAAGCAGGTATTGGCAGACTATCCGCAAAGAAGTGCACAGGTCACCATTCATCGTATGGCGCACAATAGCGGACAGGCCAAAGTGCGGGAATGGGGGATTCGGAATGCCACAGGTGATTTTGTGATACATTGTGACAGCGATGATTGGGTGGACCGGGATATGTATCGTCTCTTGTATGAAAAGGCGATGGAGAGTGGTGCAGATATGGTGGTGTGTGATTATTATGAGGCTTACGAAGATCATCAACAGCAGGGTATAGGCTGTCGTAGTTTGGAAAGGGAGCAGCTGATCAAAAACTTCTGCACGCTGAGATGTCCCTGGGCAGTGTGGAATAAGCTGATCAAGACAGCTTTATTTCGCGATGAGCATTTGGTTTTCCCCCAAGGAAACATGGGTGAAGATATGGCCCTTTTGATGCAGATTGTTTTGAAAACGGATAAAGTGGCATATATTCCAAAGCCTTTGTATTACTATTTCTGTAATCCTCTTTCCATCACTCAAACCTACACAGAGGAGGTGGTCTGCGAAAAATACAAGCAGCTGAAGCGTAATGCGGAATTACTGTTTGCTGTTTTTGACAAGGCTGGATTAACCCATCAGTATCGAAAAGAATTGTTGTACGTGAAATATGAGGTTCGCTGGTGTCTATGGCCTATAACGAAAAGCAAGGCGTATAGGAAGCTATGGCGACAGACCTATCCGGAACTTTTCCCTGCTATTTTATTTTCTCCTTATATTGATGCAAAACAAAAGGCAATATTTTTATTGACTTATCTGGGCGTATATCCTCGCCATTAAAATAATTATTATCAACACAAAGCGACAGGATGAAACGGATTATATTTGTGATTCAGAATCTTAAGACAGGGGGCATTCAGAAGTCCTTGCTCGAGTTGCTGAAACAAATAGCTCCTTACTATGATATTACCCTGTATTGCCCGAATTTTGAAGGTCAATATATTGCTGACCTTCCCCAATCCATACACACCGTTTCAGGTGGACGCTTTGCCAAAGTGGCGGAATGGAGTGTGGATGCCTTGAGGGGAATGGGGTTTTGGTATTTCTTGTGCCGTGTGGTTTTTGTGCAGTGGAGCCGTTGGTTTGGGCGTAAGATACCAGCCTATATTTACGCCAAATGTATTGGTTTCCCAAAAGCTTCGTATGATTGGGCTATTTCGTATGCCCAGCCGTTGGAGTCTCACCAATTTGAAATCCTGACCAATGAGATAGTCTTGTATGCCGCCCAAGCCAAACATAAAGCAAGCTTTTTGCATGCCGACTACCAAAACTATGGGGGGAACACTGCCTATAGTAAATGGCTTTACCAGCATTTTGATAAAATTGCTGCCGTGTCTGAAAGCGTAAGAAATGGTTTGGTAAGTGTACTTCCTGAGTTCAGCGATAAGACCCTGGTGGTGTACAACGCTTGCGATGCTGAGCAGGTTAAAGCATTGGCAAATGAAAACAGCGTTCAATATGCGAAAAAGTGTTTGGTATCCGTATCACGCTTGAGTGAGGAAAAGGGCTTGATGCGTTGCTTATCCATCATAGAAAGGCTAAGGGATGAGGGGCATGATTTTGAATGGCATTTGCTGGGCGATGGTCCTGAAAAAAACAAAATACTGGCTTATGTGGAAGAGCACCAATTGGGTGAGGTAGTGTTTTTGGAGGGGAATCAGGAAAATCCATACCGCTATATGCGAAATGCGGACTTTTTGCTGCTGCCTTCCTTGCATGAGGCGGCTCCGATGGTCTTTAATGAGGCCGAGGTGTTGAATCTTCCTATTTTGACTACGGATACCTTGTCGGCCAAAGAGTTGGTGGCCGACCGACAGCTGGGCAGGGTGTGCAGTAATGATGAAAAGGGCATCTATGAGATGTTGCAGGAAGCGTTGACCAAGGGGGTGGCCCGCCCACAAGGAAATACCCACCACAAACGTAACGAGGAGGTGGTCGCCCAATTTAAGAAAATGATAGAAGATGCATTATAAAATGCGGAGGTTGCTATGAAAAGAGTGTTATTTATTGCCCCTTGCTCTTATCCGGTAGTGATTGCGGAGTGTATCGTCAACATGAAGCTGCTGCAGGCCTTGAGCAATGCGGGTGAGTTTGAGATAGACTTGGTGTCGAGAGACCATCCGCACAAGCTGTACAAGGTGGTAGAGCCCTTGGAATCGTTCAATGTCAAACTCGACAAGGTGCATGTAGAGACCTTGGAGCGAAAGATTAATTTGAAGACCATCTGGCTTAATTTCGTCACCTTGCTTAAATTTGGCTTCACTTTTCGGGGGGCACATTGGGCCGCCCAAGTGCTGCCACTTTGCGAGACCTGGGTTAAAGAGAAAAACTACGATTACATAGTCTCCAAAGATTACCCCTCTTTTATGGTGGCTTCTTACCTCAAAAAACATTACCAACTGAAATGGGTGGCCACTTGGAATGACCCCTATCCCTTTCAGCTGTTTCCTGAACCCTACGGCCATTGGCCCAATACAAAACTGAGTTGGGTGGATCGCCAGAAAATACGGATGATGAGACAAGCCGATACACATATTTTCCCTTCAGACCGCTTGAGGGATTATATGTGCGAGCAATTGGCTCTGCCTGTTTCAAAAACCCTTATCGTTCCGCATGTGGTAGTGTCGCCCAAAAGTCTAAACCTGAAGGATGCAAGTTTGCGACTGTTGGTGTCGGGAAACATGAAAAAACCTAGAGACTTAACGCTTTTCCTGCGTGCACTCCATCAGTTTTATACCCTTAATCCCGAAGCGGAAATGCGGGTGGATATTTTGGGTCTTGTGGAGGATGAGGTGCCCGGCTTGATACAGGAGTTAGGTCTTTCAGCGTATGTAAATGTGTTGCCGTCAGTGTCCTATCATGAGAGTCTGGAAATCGCTAAGCAACATCAGGTTTGTATCCTTATTGAGGCTCCCATGGCAGAGGGCATATACCTGCCTACAAAGGTTTCTGATTTTATGCAGAACGGAAATGTAATCTTTGCCATCAGTCCGTCGGAGGGTGTGCTGAATGATATTTATCAAGAGGGCTATATCGGCTATTTTGCCGACAATACCCAACAAGAAATGATTCTTGAGCAAATCAATAAGCTATATCAGGATTATCGGGCAGGAGTTATTCAGGATAAGGCCAGAGTAAAACCGGAATACCTGGACAAAGCTGTGGTCAAACAATATTTGGATTTGTAATAATAGCTTGCCAAAGTGTATACTATGATATCAGTCATTATCCCCTTATTTAATGCAGCACCCTGGCTTGACGAGTGTCTTGGCTCTGTAGCGCGACAAAGTCATGAGGACTTTGAGGTGCTGATGGTAGATGACGGTTCGAAGGATGGTTCTGCCGCTATTTGCCAAAAATATGTGGAGAGTGATAAGCGTTTCAAGTATATTTTTCAGGAGAATGCAGGGGTGAGTGTGGCCAGAAACACGGGCTTATCGTATGCCCAAGGAGAATGGATAAGTTTTGTGGATGCGGACGATAAGGTTGATGTGGATTTTCTGAAAACAATGCTGGCACATACGGAAGGGGTTGATTTAGTGAGTTGTGGTTATACCTTTGACGAGTCGTCTCTTGGCCAAAAAGGAAAGGAAACGCAAGTAAGCAGAGAAAAGTTTTTGAAAGACATTATTTGGGAATGGGGTACGGCTCCTCAGCTATGGTCACTCATGTACAAGCATGAGCTCATCAGCCAAAACGACCTTTGTTTTACCCCGGGTTGTATAAGAGGTGAGGACTACGAGTTTTACATGAAATACCTCACCTATTGTCAAAAGCCTGTCTCGTCGCTAGGGTATGTGGGCTATTATTACAGGCTGAACCCCGACTCGGTGATGCGTCAACGCCGGTCTCGCACTTCTGTGATCATGTCGTTGGAGGCAAGCTCCAGGGTGGGCGAAGAGGTGGAGAGAATAGGTGTCATCCCTGATAAGATATGGCTAACGGCTTTTTCTGTCATCACTTTTTTATACATCATGTCGAGAGAGCATAACAAAGAAGTTTATGATGAATTACATGACAGCTACCCTATGAAATCTTTTGCCCGCCTGTCTTTGTTTCATGGCAGTGTGAGACATAGGGGAGCCGCCTTTTTATATCTTTTGTTGGGTAGAAAGTTGTTTTATAAAACAGTTTCAGGTATTTTGGGCTTATTAAGACCTCAATTATATGAGCGTAAAATAGTGTAATGGCAATCCTGCTTTTCAGGGTGGTTATTCTTTTATGGTATGGATCAACAATTGACTAAAGACGAAATAAAAACGATAGAGATCTCACTGTTAGATTATATTGTTTCGGTATGCCATGAGCATAAGCTGAATTATTATTTGGCTTACGGAACACTATTGGGTGCAGTGAGACATAAAGGCTTTATTCCGTGGGATGACGACATAGACATTTACATGCTTCGGGATGATTATCGGAAGTTGGTAAGTCTGCTTGGTGATAATGCCCACGGCCGTTATCGCTTATTGTCCCTCTATAATGATGAAGACTATTTTTATGAATATGCCAAGGTGGTGGATACCAACACGATGCTAAAAGTTGACAACATTAAGGAGAATAAGAAAGAGGGGGTTTGGGTGGACATCTTTCCGCTTGACGCAATAGGAAAATTAGTGGGGCTGCAGAAGTTTTTCATTAATATCTCGGTGGCTTGCAGAATTCTTTCCGTATATCAAAAATTTCCATCCGAAAAACGAAGCATTGTTTTCTATCCATTATGGGCGTTGGCCAAAGCAATAGGTCCACGTTTCTTCCTGAAAGTAACAGAAAAATTAGCCACAAGGGGGAAAGATAAAGAAAGGGTAGGATACATGGCCAGCATGGGGGTGGATAAATACTATTTTCCAAGGGAATGGTGCGAGAAGACCTGTTTGGTGGATTTTGAAGGGAAGCAATATAGGGCCTTTGAGCGGTATGACGATTATCTACGCGATCAATATGGTGATTATATGACCTTGCCCCCAGAGGATCAACGAATCACTCATCCCATCAAAGCCTATTGGAAACAATAAAATGATAATAATAACGATACAAAAATAAGATGATGGATTTCTCTGTCTTACTATCTGTTTATGATAAGGAAAATCCCAATTATTTACGGCAATCCTTAGATAGTGTATTCTCACAAACGGTAAGGGCTGCCCAGGTGGTGTTGGTGGAAGATGGTCCGCTAACGCCCGAACTGGATAGTTTGTTGGAAGAATACAAGCGCAAATATCCGGAACTGGAGTTGGTGCCATTATCGGAAAACAAAGGCTTGGGACCAGCATTGGCAGAAGGCATGCTGCATTGCAGGTATGAGCTTGTGGCGCGTATGGATACTGACGATATAGCCCGTCAAGACCGATTTGAGAAACAGCTGGAAGCGTTTAAGGAAAATCCTGCCTTGGATGTTTGCGGTTCTCATATCTTGGAGTTTGAAGATGAGGTGGATCATATTGTAACCCAACGCAAGGTGCCCTTGACGGATGCTGAAATCAAAGAATATCAAAAGAAAAGAGATGGGCTAAACCATGTTACGGTGATGTTCAAGAAAGCTGCCGTTTTGAAAGCGGGAAACTACCCATCTTGTCCTTCCATGGAGGATTCCTTGCTTTGGGTGAACATGTTCAAGAATGGGGCCACCGCTATGAATATTGACGATTACCTGGTGTATGTCCGCATTGGTAAAGAGATGTTTGATAGAAGAGGAGGTTGGGCATATTACAAAAAATACAAACAGGCACGAAAAAGGGTATATGATACGGGGTATATTTCATGGTGGGATTATGAATATACGCTTTTGGTTCAGTTGGCAGTTGCTTTGATGCCTAATAAATTAAGAGGATTTGTTTTTAAGCGTTTATTACATCGCTAGCATATAGAAATTAAACTTATAAAAGTTATGAAATATAGAAATATTCCATTTTCTCCACCGGATATGACAGAGCAGGAGGTGAATGAGGTACGAAAAGCCATCCTTTCCGGTTGGATTACTACCGGTCCGAGAAAAAAGGAACTAGAGCAAAAGATTTCAGAATATTTACATACGGAGAAGACAGTGTGCTTAAACTCAGCCACCGCCTGTATGGAGATGGTGTTGCACTTGTTGGGTGTTGGCCCCGGTGATGAGGTTATCGTTCCTGCTTATACCTATACGGCTACGGCTTCTGTTACGCAGCATGTGGGAGCTAAGTTGGTGATGATTGATAGCCAGAAAGACTCGGTAGAGATGGACTATGACCAACTGGAAAAGGCTATTACAGAGCGGACGAAAGTGATTGTTCCAGTTGACTTGGCTGGGATTGTGGCTGATTATGACCGTGTGTTTGAGATCGTAGAGCGAAAAAAGGCTTTGTTCCAGCCTGCCAATGCATTACAGCAAAAGTTTGGCCGCATTATTGTGTTGGCTGACTGTGCCCATTCTTTTGGGGCCAACCGTAAGGGCAAGATGGCGGGTGAGATTGCCGACTTCAGCTCCTTCAGTTTTCATGCAGTGAAGAATTTTACCACTGCTGATGGTGGGGCCCTGACTTGGAAATTTCCTTTCGGTAGTGAGGAAGTGCCCGCAGGTGCCGATTATATGTCTGCAGTACCTAGAAGAGAAGGTGAGACATGGGATGAACTGATTTACCGTATATCACAATTATTCTCACTGCATGGTCAAAACAAAGACGCATTGGTGAGAACCAAATGGGGTGAGTGGGAATACGATATTATAGGTCCATGGTACAAGTGCAATATGACGGATATCACGGCTGCATTGGGCTTGGCACAGATGGATCGTTATCCTCAGTTGCTGGAGCGTCGTTATGAGTTGGTGGCCAAATATAACGAAGGGTTGAAAGACTTGCCGATAGCGGTGCTTAATCACTGGGATGCAGACCATTGCTCTTCACATCACTTATATTTGGTGCGTTTGCTGGGCCGTAGTCGTGAAGAGGTGAACAGGGTGATGGAGTTGATGGCCGAGCGAGGGATTACCACCAATGTGCATTATAAACCACTGCCTATGATGACGGCCTATAAGGCGCTAGGTTTTGATATTGCAAACTATCCGAATGCCTATCATCTGTTTGAGAACGAAATCACACTGCCTTTGTACACACGTCTTTCAGATGAGGATATAGAATACGTGATCACTAATTTCCGTAATATTGTCTCGAAGTTGATCAAATGAAAAGACTTCTCGATATCGTAGCAAGTGGCCTTGGACTCATTGTACTGAGTCCATTTTTCTTGATACTGGCCGTTTGGATCAAGTTGGATTCAAAAGGTCCTGTGTTCTATCGCCAGGTGAGGGTGGGGAAGGATAACAAAGATTTTCGCATCGTCAAGTTCCGCTCTATGAGAGAGGGTTCGGATAGTGGAAGTCTGGTGACCATTGGAGGTCATGACCTTCGTGTCACCCGTAGCGGTTACATTATCAGGAAGTTCAAATTGGATGAGTTGCCTCAGCTGTTTAACGTATTGGTGGGGGAGATGTCTTTGGTGGGCCCTCGACCGGAGGTGCGTCATTATGTGGATTACTGGACACCAGAGCAGATGCATGTGTTGGATGTTCGCCCAGGCATCACCGATCCAGCTTCCATCAAGTTCTGTAATGAAAGCGAGTTGATGGCGCAAGTGGAAGACCCCGAGAAGTACTATATCGAGGTCATCATGCAAGAGAAACTCAAAATATATCTTGATTACGTGAACAATCACTCCTTTTTCGGAGATATCAAAATCATCTTTGAAACCTTTTGGGCTATTGTAAAGAAATAACGACAATGTTATAAGGGAATTTACATATAATTCTTGCATTACACAAATGTAGGGACGCGATTTATCGCGTCCGCAAAATACATGGTGGGAACACATTATACACAGACAAAAAAATCTTGAATCTAACCACATGACATTGATTAATCAGTTGAAAGAAGCAACGAAAGCTTTGCATTGGACCGAGAAGACTGGTCTCTTCTCTTTGGCCATGATGCTGTTTGTGATTCCCATTGACACGGGCGTAAGCCTTGCGTTTTCCTGTCTATGGGTGTTGTCGGTAGTATTGAAAAACACACTACTGAAACGCTGGTCATTTTTCAAATGGCATCAGGATAAAACCTATGTCACGACAAAATGCAGTATATTGATGCTCCCGATGTTGTTTTATTGGTTTTTCTTTTTGATAAGCCTGTTATGGACTGAAAATAAGGCTATGGGATGGGCTAGTGTAGGACTGATAACTTGGTTTGCAGTCTTTGCGTTGACCTATTACTGTACTGATTTTCGGGAGGTTAAGAATATACACTTGAGAGGAATTGTGTGGCTGTATGTGCTGTGTTTGTTGGGACTGTTTGTGGTGTTGTTGGTCAAAGGACTCATGTCGCCTCACCGGCTCTCCATCTACTCGATAGGTCAGCCTTTTTATGATTACATGCATCACGGCTATTTGGCTGTGTACATACTGATGGGTATAGCATTCCTATATACGGAACTAGACAGGGTGGAAGGAGGAGAGCATCGCACTCGCAAGCGGTGGCTGATAGGACTGTGTGCAGCTATCCTGTTAGCTTTTCTGTTCTTGGTTAATTCACGTACGGGTACCTTGGGACTGTTGCTGCTGCTGGCATTATGTTGGTTGCATCAAACGCTGGTGCGCAAGCATCGTCGCTTAGCCATTGTTACCTTGGTGTTAGCACCAATAGTGTTGTTGGTCATACATTTTTCTTTACCCGATGGCTTTCAACGTATATCTGCCACCTACGAAGAGGCCAACCAAGGGATGGAAGACACTCGAATAACCCTGATCAAACAGTCATGGCCTGTCATCAAAGACCATGTGGTTTTAGGCGTTGGAGTGGGAGACCAAAAGGCTATGCTTGCCCCTCAGCGGGGACTGACCCTTGAGGAACAAGATGAGGTGTTGAATACCCACAACCAGTATCTAGACTCGTGGTTGGCTGCCGGTTTACCCGCTTTGGCCGCATTGCTTGCCATGATGATTGTGCCTATGTGTTATGCTTGGCGACGAAAGAACTTTTTGATGTTCAGTTTCATCCTCATTTTTGCAGTCAGCATTTTGTTTGAGTCGATGTTTGAACGCCAAATGGGGGTGGTATTCTTCGGTGTCATGATGCTGATATTTGCCATAGAGCTGGAAGCGGAGGCTGTTTGGGGAACGATATGAGTTCAAGGTTCAAAGTTCAAGGTTCAAGGTTTACCGTTTACTGTTTACGGTGGCTTTGAGGGAAGAGGGAAGAGGTTTTCTTCCTTCTTACATCTTCCTTCTTACATCAAAGTTTCAAGTTTCAAGTGATAATGGTTATTGGTTAAAGGTTATTGGTTATTGAGGTTTTAAAGTTTACCGTTTACTGTTTATGTCCCGGAGGGACATCATCTTATTAACCCCTTACAAGGCCATAGGCCGCAGTATGGGGTAGGTGAAAGACATATATGCTTACCGCGGTGCGTTATACACTTGCTACGAAGCACGGAACCTAAACACCGCGGAATTGACACACTATCAATAGGTTTCATAAAGTTATAATTAGATATATAATCCACAGAATATAAAACCACTATAAAATATGAAGAAGATATACTTTTGGTGCTTACTGATACTCCTCATTGTAGCATTGTTGCCGCAGGGGGCAAAAGCGCAGAACAGAACCCAACGGGAGACTTCCACCTACGTGACAGCAATGCAGGCTATGGATATTGGTTATGCATATATGCGAACAGGCACTGGTTCACGAAGTGGTGGCACACAGAGCAATGCTGTGCGCAGGCAGGCGATGCAACTGGTTTATACTGGCCAAGCCATCGACAGCCTCACTGGTGCAGTGACGGACTGCTACTATGTATTTGCCTTGCAGCCCATGGGGTTTGTGATTGTGGCAGCGGATGAGCGGGTGGAGCCGATTTTGGGTTATTCTTACGACAACAACTTTGTGGTGGAGAATATGCCCGAGCAAGTGCGTAACTGGCTCGGCAACTACGAGCGACAGATTGAGGTGGTGGTAAAAAGCGACCTACAGCCTGAGCCTGCTATCCAGAGCAAGTGGACACGGCTGAAAAACGGACAGTCGCTCAGCACCCGCAATGGGGAGAGTGTGGGTCCCTTACTGCAGACTACATGGAACCAGAACTCTCCTTACAATTTATTGTGCCCTAGTGATGAGAATGGTCCTGGTGGACACGTGTACGCGGGATGTGTGGCCACCGCCATAGCCCAGATTATGCGTTATTGGCAGTATCCCACCAATGGTATCGGTAGTCACAGCTACACCGCCAACTACACGTCTCAGGGGTATGGCAATTATGGTACACAGAGTGCCAACTTTGCGGCTACCACATACAATTATAGCCTGATGCCGCTTTCACTGAACAGTAACACCTCTACTGAGCAGATTAACGAAGTGGCCCAACTGATATATCACTGCGGTGTAGCCGTCAATATGATGTATGGTTCTAATGGCAGTGGTGCGTATATCAGTGATGCAGCAACAGCTTTTCGCAATTATTTCGGATACAGCAATGCCACGGTGGTTTCTAAAAGCTCATATACCTCTGGCAACGATGTTTCTGCATGGATTGCTTTGCTCAAGGAAGACCTGGATAATCTTCGGCCTATCTATTACAGTGGTCAAGGCACTGGCGGCCACGCTTTCGTGTGTGATGGTTACGATGACCAGAACAACTTCCACTTCAACTGGGGGTGGAGTGGCTCCAACAACGGATTTTACACGCTGTCGAGCCTGACTCCCGGTACCCACAACTACAGTTCGAGTAACATGGCCATTATTGGTGTCGATGCCTCAGTGTCAATGATCCATGTCTCCAACTCTTCGCTGAACTTTCTCGCTGAAGCGGGCAGTGTAAGCAGCAGCAAGTCTGTTTCCCTCTTGGCCGCCCATCTCAACAGTAACATTACGGCAACGGTTACAGGCAATTTCCGTATCAGCATCGACGACGCCAATTTCTATACCAGCAGCACATTGAGCAGTAGCGGAGGAATACTCTATGTCCGCTACCAGCCGACTGGTACTGCCGGTGTCGAAGAAGGCTATGTGGCCCTCTCTTCAGGTATCGTCAAGGATACCATTTTTCTGACTGGTGTCATATACGACAACACGCCCCATTGCCTGCCCCCTGCCAATCTGAGTATTTCTTCACAGGATAACTACAATATCTCCTTGCAGTGGGACGCACCAACCATGGATCCTGATCCGCAAACACTGTCTTGGTCGTCAAACAGCATTACCACTTGCTACGGATACACCTCATCTGATTACACAAAAACCATGTTGCAGCGTTTCGACAATGCCGATCTGGCTCCTTACCACAACAAAGCCCTCACTAGTATTAAGTTCGTGGCTAGACCTGGTGCTACCGTCTATAAAGCTGTGGTGTACAAAGGTGGCAGCTTCAATGGCGACTACAACCCCGGTACACTGGTTCTTTCGCAAGACATTAACGTCGGCTCGGTGAGCTATAGCACTTGGAAAACAGTCACACTCAACACACCCATTATGGTGGATGCCTCAGAGGAACTTTGGTTTGGCATTTATGTGGAAGCACCGGCAGGAACCTATTGTATGCCAGTCAATTCGCAAGCCATGCCGAAAAAGGGATGTATCTGTGGAACACACTCTTCGTCAGGCTCGGTCTCCTGGAGCGAATTCATGGATCAATATTCCTTCTGCATCATTGGCACCGTAGAGAATGTGCAGACGGTGACCAATTACACGGTTGCACGTAATGGCACTACCATTGGCACCACTACGAATACTAGCTTGACGGATGTGGTCAATAGCTATGGTTCTTTCACCTATACAGTGACTGCCAATTGGGACAACGGATGCAATGCCATGGTTTCAGACAATGTGGAAGTGTCTGGTGGTTCCGACACTACGCATGCATGTTTAACTCTTCCTACTGCCACGGTAGATAGTCCGGATTTTATTTGTTATGGTGATGCCAATAGTACAATTGCAGTGAATATTACTGACCCTGATGTGTATTTCAGAGATTGGTCATATATAGGTTCCGCTTCGGAGAGTTTGATTAATAAATACAGCGAATCCTTAAGTTTGAATGGTTTTCCGGCTGGTACCCATATATTTGGCGCCAATATTTTTGATACTGTTACCCACTGCACCAATACCATTTACGATACTATTAGAGTGGTTAGTGTGAATGCTGAGGTGATGGTGGAATCTACAGGTGCTGTATGTGAAAATGATACAGTAAAAGCATTTTGCAACTATTTCCAAGAGGATGAAACAGACTTTATTATAAATTATCAATGGTTTAATGGTAACCATGTGGAATATGTTTCACCAGGTGTGTATGATACAGTTTTGATGATACCTACTCTTTATGCAAGTTATCTCTCACTTATTGTGGTAGACAACCATGGATGTACCGGTGCCTTTGGCAGAAGCATTGATGTAGTTACTTGCGCAACCCTTCCGTCAGTTACCACTGGTGCTTTGAGTAATATTTTAGCCACTACGGCTACTGGCGGTGGAAATGTTACCGATGATGGTGGTGCAACAGTGACTGAGCGTGGTATATGCTGGAGTAACTCTCCGAACCCGACTGTTGGCGATAGTCACACAACCGACGGCAGTGGGGTTGGTGCATTCACCAGCCAACTCATCGGTTTGGTACCGAACACCACCTACTATGTTCGATCGTACGCTACCAATAGTGAGGGAACGGCCTACGGAGAAGAGGTGATGTTTACCACCCTCTCTTGTCCAGAACCCCTCACTATTGACACCTCTGTTTGTGTCTCTGAGCTACCACTGACATGGTTCGGACACTACTTTAATGGGCCTGAAACATACACTACGACATATCAAACTTCCAGTGGTTGTGACTCTGTAGTGACCTTGACCTTGATAGTTAACAATATAAATAATGAGGCTGTTATAGTTGATACATGTGATAGTTATACATGGATAGATGGTATTACTTATACTGCAAGTACGGATACTCCTACTTACACACTGACTAGTGCAACTGGTTGCGACAGTGTGGTAACCTTGCTTTTGACTATCTATAACTCGGTGGTTGAGCAAGTCGAAAATACTATCTGCTCAAGTGAATTGCCTTACACATGGAATGGCGTTGAGTTCACTCAAGCTGGTACTCAGATTGTCCATTTGACAACGAAGAACGGTTGTGACTCTGCAGTGACAATGACGCTGACTGTGAATCCAACTTATGCAGTAACTGATATTCAGACCATCTGTGCCAGCGAGCTGCCTTATATGTGGAACAACGTACAGTTCACCGAGGCAGGTACTCAGACCACCACATTGCAGACCATCAACGGTTGTGACTCTGTGGTGACAATGATCTTGACCGTGAACCCGACCTACGAAGTGACTGATGTTCAGACCATCTGTGCAAGTGAGCTGCCTTATATGTGGAACAACGTACAGTTCACCGAAGCGGGTACGCAGACCACCACATTGCAGACTGTCAACGGTTGCGATAGTGTGGTGACGATGACTTTGTTTGTCAATCCTTTGTACAATGTTACAGAAGAGAGAAGTGTTTGTGCCGCTGCTCTTCCATACACATGGAATGAAGTGACCTTTATTGAAGCTGGTACTCAGACTGCCACACTTCAGTCTGTTAACAACTGCGACAGTGTTGTGACGATGATATTGTCAGTGAACGATAGCTATAATGTTACGGACACGAAGTCCATCTGCTTTAATGAACTTCCGTACACATGGAATGGTGTGACCTTCACTGAAGCTGGTACGCAAAGTGTGACACTTACGGCTGCTAATGATTGCGATTCTGTGGTAACAATGATCTTGACTGTGAACCCAGTTTACGAAGTTAGCGAAGCCAAAACTATCTGTGCCAGCGAGCTGCCTTATACATGGAACAACGTACAGTTTACCGAAGCGGGTACGCAGACCACCACATTGCAGACAATCAACGGTTGTGATAGTGTTGTAACAATGATGCTGATTGTGAACTCTTTATACAATGTTACAGAAGAGAGAAGTATTTGTGCCGCTGCTCTTCCATATACATGGAATGGTGTGACCTTCACCGAGGCAGGTACTCAGACCACCACATTGCAGACAATCAACGGTTGCGATAGTGTGGTGACAATGACGCTGATCGTAAATCCAATTTATGCAGTGACCGATGCTCAGACCATCTGTGCCAGCGAGCTGCCATATACATGGAACAACGTACAGTTCACCGAGGCAGGCACTCAGACCACTACTTTGCAAACTGTCAACGGTTGTGACTCTGTGGTGACAATGAACCTGACTGTCAATCCTTTATACAATGTTACAGAAGAGAGAAGTGTCTGTGCCGCTGCTCTTCCATATACATGGAATGAAGTGATCTTTACTGAAGCTGGTACTCAAAGTGTGACACTCACAGCTGCTAATGATTGTGACTCTGTGGTAACAATGACCTTGACTGTGAACCCAGTTTACGAAGTGAACGATACTCAGACCATCTGTGCCAGTGAACTTCCTTATACATGGAACAACGTACAGTTCACCGAAGCGGGTACGCAGACCACCACATTGCAGACTGTCAACGGTTGCGATAGTGTGGTGACAATGAACCTGACTGTCAATCCTTTATACAATGTTACAGAAGAGAGAAGTGTCTGTGCCGCTGCTCTTCCATATACATGGAATGGTGTGACCTTCACTGAAGCAAGCACTCAAACCGCCACACTTCATTCTGTTAACAACTGCGACAGTGTTGTAACAATGATATTGTCAGTGAACAGCACCTATAATGTTACGGACACGAAGTCCATCTGCTTTAATGAACTTCCATACACATGGAATGGTGTGACCTTCACTGAAGCTGGTACTCAAAGTGTGACACTTACGGCTGCTAATGATTGCGATTCTGTGGTAACAATGATCTTGACTGTGAACCCAGTTTACGAAGTTAGCGAAGCCAAAACTATCTGTGCCAGCGAGCTGCCTTATACATGGAACAACGTACAGTTCACCGAGGCGGGTACGCAGACCACCACGTTGCAGACTGTCAATGGTTGCGACTCTGTGGTAACAATGACATTGACTGTGAATCCAACTTATGCAGTAACCGATACTCAGACCATCTGTGCCAGTGAGCTGCCATATACATGGAATAACGTACAGTTCACCGAAGCAGGCACTCAGACCACTGTTTTGCAGACCATCAACGGTTGTGATAGTGTGGTGACAATGACCTTGTTTGTCAATCCTTTGTACAATGTTACAGAAGAGAGAAGTGTCTGTGCCGCTGCTCTTCCATACACATGGAATGAAGTGATCTTTACTGAGGCCGGTACTCAAACCGCCACACTTCAGTCTGTTAACAACTGCGACAGTGTTGTGACAATGATATTGTCAGTGAACAGCACCTATATTGTTACGGATACGAAGTCCATCTGCTTTAATGAACTTCCATACACATGGAATGGTGTGACCTTTACCGAGGCTGGTACTCAAAGTGTGACACTCACGGCTGCTAATGATTGTGACTCTGTGGTAACAATGACATTGACTGTGAACCCAATTTATGTAGTGACCGATACTCAGACCATTTGTGCTAGCCAACTGCCTTATACATGGAACAATGTACAGTTCACCGAAGCAGGTACTCAGACTACCACTTTGCAGACTGTCAACGGTTGCGATAGTGTAGTGACAATGACCCTGATTGTGAATCCAATTTATTCAGTGACCGATACCCAGACTATCTGTGCTAGTGAGCTGCCATATACGTGGAACAATGTACAGTTCACCGAAGCAGGCACTCAGACTACCACATTGCAGACTGTCAACGGTTGCGATAGTGTAGTGACAATGACTTTGTTTGTCAATCCTTTGTACAATGTTACAGAAGAGAGAAGTGTTTGTGCCGCTGCTCTTCCATACACATGGAATGAAGTGACCTTCACCGAGGCAGGTACTCAGAGTGTGACACTTACGGCTGCTAATGATTGTGACTCAGTAGTGACGATGACCTTGACTGTGAACCTAGTTTACGAAGTGACCGATACTCAGACCATCTGTGCCAGTGAGCTGCCATATACGTGGAACAACGTACAGTTCACCGAGGCAGGCACTCAGACTACCACTTTGCAAACGGTCAATGGTTGCGATAGTGTGGTAACAATGACGCTGACTGTGAACCCAGTTTACGAGGTGACCGATGCTCAGACCATTTGTGCCAGCGAACTGCCTTATACATGGAACAATGTACAGTTCACCGAGGCAGGCTCTCAGACCACCACTTTGCAGACTGTCAATGGTTGCGACTCTGTGGTAACAATGACATTGACTGTGAATCCAACTTATGCAGTAACCGATACTCAGACCATCTGCGCCAGTGAGCTACCATATATGTGGAACAACGTACAGTTCACCGAGGCAGGCACTCAAACCACCAATTTGCAGACTGTCAACGGTTGCGATAGTGTGGTGACAATGACCCTGATTGTGAATCCAATTTATTCAGTGACCGATACCCAGACCATCTGTGCCAGTGAACTGCCTTATACATGGAACAACGTACAGTTCACTGAAGCAGGCACTCAGACCACCACTTTGCAGACTGTCAACGGTTGTGATAGTGTGGTGACGATGACGTTGACTGTAAATCCAATTTATGCAGTGACCGATACTCAGACCATTTGTGCTAGTGAACTGCCTTATACATGGAACAATGTACAGTTCACCGAAGCAGGTACTCAGACTACCACTTTGCAGACTGTCAACGGTTGTGATAGTGTGGTAACGATGACATTGACGGTGAACAATCCGATGCATACTGCTACAACAGAAGTGGCTTGTGAAAGCTTTATTTGGAATGGTGTGACTTATACTGAAAGTGGTGACTATACTTACAGTCATCAAGATGCTAACGGCTGTACTCAGGTGGATACGTTGCATTTGACGATTAATAACTCTGTGAGCATTGATGCATACTTGACCATCAACGAAAGCGATCTTCCTTTCACATACGGAGACACCACATTCCTGCCGGGCAGTGTTCAGTCGGGAGATTATTTCTTCTATTTCACTACGGCTGATGGTTGTGATTCTATCATAGTATTGCATCTAACTGTTGAGCCAGTTGGTATTAGTAATTATGTGGCGAATGCCAGCATGAAGGTCTATCCGAATCCAACCTCAGGGGTTCTCAATGTGGAATTGACGACTAATAATGTTCAATCTAGTGATGTGAAGATTCAGGTGTTTGATGTGTATGGAAAATTATTGGACATTGTAGAGACACAAAATGTTGCATCTCTACAGACCACGCAAATCGACCTGTCACCGTATTCCAGTGGTGTGTATTTCATCAAGGCTGTTGTCGGTGACCATCAGCTGGGAGTACGCAAGATTGTGAAACAGTAGAAGAATTTTATGAAGTGATAGATTCAAGAAAATTTTGTAATTTTGCAGACTGAAATTTGATAAGGGAAAAAAGATATGGAAAATCCGACTTTGGAACAGAAGGTGAAATCGATAATAGCTCAAATCCGCCCCTACCTGCAGCAGGATGGCGGCGATATTGAGTTTGTGGAACTGACAGCCGAGAATGTGGTGAAGGTGAAACTGCAGGGTGCATGCGGCACCTGCCCCCACGCCAAGATGACGTTGAAAAACGGGGTGGAGCAGACCTTGAAACACTACCTCCCGGAAATTGATCATGTGGAGGATATTATTCTCGGTTTCTAAAAACGAAAACGATAACGAAAACGAAAAATAACTAAACCTTCTAAACCAGTAACTGCAAAAAAATAAACAATTATGGGACTTAAATGTGGTATTGTTGGTCTGACCAACTCGGGAAAAACAACGATGTTCAACTGCATCTCGAATACGAAGGCAGCGGTTACGGATTTTGCTTACAGTACCAATAAGTCTAATATTGGAGTTTGTCCGGTGCCCGACGAGCGTCTGGCCAATATCGACACTTTCATCAAGGCCGACAAGCTGATTTATGCCACACTGGATGTGGTGGATATCCCTGGTTTGGCCAAGGGGGCCAGTCAGGGCGAAGGTATCGGCAACAGCTTTTTGGCCGATGTGCGTTTGTGTGATGCCCTGATTCATGTGTTGCGTTGCTTCGACAATGAAAACCTGCCCCATGTGGAAGGCAGTGTTGACCCTGTGCGTGATATTGAGATTGTGGATTTTGAACTGCAGGTGAAGGATTTGGAGCAGATCAACAAGAAAATGCAGAAGGTGGAGAAAGCAGTGAAAGCCGGTGAGAAAACCGCCAAGCATGACTATGAGGTGCTCCAGAAGTACAAAAACCATCTGGAGAATTTCCAAAATGTGAGAACCTTGGAGGCCACTCCAGAAGAGAAGGCTGTGGTGAGCGACATGATGTTGCTGACCGAGAAGCCGATGATGTTTGTGTGCAACGTGAACGACGAGGATGCGGTGAACGGCAATGCCTACGTGGACAGTGTGCGCGAGTATTTGAAAGATAAGGATGCCGAGATGCTGGTGATTGCTGCCAAGATAGAGGCAGAGATTGCTGAACTGGAAAGCGAGGAAGACCGTATCGAATTTCTGCATGATGCCGGATTGAATGAACCTGGTGTGAACAAGGTGATACAGGCCGCCTACAAGATGCTGAATCTGATATCGTTCTTTACGGTGGGTGGTAAAGAAAACCGTGCATGGACTATCCGCAAGGGTATGTTGGCTCCCCAGGCCGCAGGAGTGATTCATAGCGACTTGGAAAGAGGCTTTATCCGTGCTGAGGTGATTAAGTATGCCGATTTGGTGCAGCTAGGCTCGGAGTTGAAATGCAAGGAAGCCGGCAAGCTGGCGGTAGAAGGCAAAAACTATGAAGTGCAGGATGGCGACATCCTCCATATACGCTTTAACGTATAGGCGTTAAAGATGCGGTAGTAGCTCAGTTGGTAGAGCGGCGGCTTCCCAAGCCGCAGGTCGCGGGTTCGAACCCCGTCTACCGCTCCCAGAATGAAAACAGCAGAGAATGGAGTTCCCTGCTGTTTTTTTTTATTTATTATGGCTCAAAATCAGCTTACGGTCTGCCGTAGGCTTTCACATTGTAAACCACCTGCACTTTGGCGGGTGCGACAGGGGTGAATACCACTTGCTTTTCCTCACCTGGCAACAGCGTGAAATAATTGTCGGAATAGCTACCGCTGATATTGGTGGACACCTCAACACCGTATTGGAGGGTGTTGGAGGTGAGGGTGAAAACATAGTATTCGTTTTTGCTGCCGGGATTGAAACGTTGGACACTGGTGACAATACCTTGGTTGTCAAATTCCATCTGTTTGGGATAGAGATAGAAGTGTACTTTCTGAGCCAGCAGTTTCCCATCGGTTTGGTAGAGTTGCAGCAACAGGTATTGTTTGGTCAGCTTGTTGACTTTCAGTTTTTTGTTCAAGGCATAGCGGCCTATTTCCGTGGAACTTCTACCAGGAATTAGAATACTGTCGATGCTCAAGCTGTCGATGACTTGGCCATCGAAATCACACAAACTGATTTGCAGAAGGGCTTGGATATTGCCTGTCGAGTCGTTAACGGCATAAATGGGCAGTTCATTGTCTTGTAAGGGTGCGGTAGTAAGGATAAGTGGCTCAAACTGGCGTTTCGCTTCGTAGTGGAGGGCTTTCCACTGGCCGTAGTAGTCGATACTGCTCCAGGAAGCCACAGGCCAGCAGTCGTTGAGCTGCCAGTAGAGGGTGCCCATGCAGTGGGGCTGCAAGCGGCGATGCACCTCGATGGCCTGACCAATGCCGTAGGCCTGAACCAGTTGGCTCATATAGACATAATCGGACAGCTTTTCGGGGACATAGAAGTACTGCTCCAAGGCCTTGTTGATGATTTGCATGCCCCTGGCATGTTTCTGGTGTTTTTTGATGGGGGCACTGTTGATATTACGCTCTTTGGGGTCAGTGTATTTATTGATGGTGTTCATGGAAGGATAGCTTTGGAAGCCGTATTCCGACATAAAGCGGCCGGTTTTCTGTTCCCACATTTCAAAAGGCAGTTCGCCCCACCATACTCCCCAGTAGTGTGAGTCGCCCTCGGTGCAACACTCAGGATGTCCCCAACCCCATAAAGGAGAAGAGGGAACGTATGAACTGTAGGGGTCTAATTCTATGACCACTTCGGCCAACAAGACATCGAACAAGGCGTGCATATTGTGTTCCAGTTCAGCGCGATGGAGCGGCTTGTAGAGCTTTTGCCAGCCCCAGTCTTCCCATCCATTTTTCACCTCGTTGTTGCCGCACCAAACCGCTATGCAGGGATGGTTGCGCAGTCGGCTCACCTGTTCGCGGGCTTCCATCTCGGCATTGTGCATAAAGGCACTGTCGCCAGGGTAGAGTGCGCAGGAGTACATAAAATCTTGCCATACCAATATGCCCAACTCATCGCAAATATCGTAGAACACATCGGGCTCGTAGATGCCGCCTCCCCATACCCTTATCATATTCATGTGGGCGTCCTTGCAGGATTGCAGCAGCTGACGGTATTGTGCGTCTTTGATACGCGTGGGGAAGAAATCGGCAGGTATCCAGTTGACTCCTTTCATGAAAACGGGTTGTCCGTTGACCCAAAACTCAAACGCTTGGCCTATAGAGTCACGTTTGGTTTTCAATTCCACATTCCTTAATCCAATACGAGTCTCCAGGACTTTTGACTCGTTTCCTTTTTCCACCACCACGGACACTTTATACAGGTTTTGCTCTCCCATGCCGTTGGGATACCACAATTGGGGATTCTTGATGGTCAGCTCGGTGGAGAAACAACCGGTATTGGGGTTAATTTCAGCGCCTCTCACCGTTTTGAAAATCTTGTCGTTCACCAAATATTTGATGTTTACCGCATTGTCGTTGTCGCATTGCAGGTCAAAAGAAACCAGCAGGTGGGCCTCCTCCTCGCACAAGTGGTTTTGGCGCACATGCAAATTGCTGACGGTAAAGTCTTTCCACTGATTGAGATAGACGGGTTTAGAGAAGCCACAGGTAATCAGTGTGGGTCCCCAGTCCCAACCGGCTTGATAAGGCGGGTTGCGCAGAAAAACCCGGGGGTCGGGCAGCAGGTAAGGCAACTGCTTTGCCCTTTCTCTGATGACTTTCGAGGAAGGTATGAATTTGACAATTAAAGTATTGTCCTTCTCTTTCAGCTTTGCCGGCAAGGGGAAACGCCAGATTCTGTAGCTGTTGTCGGTAAAGTTCTGACCCTCCTGATTCAGGAAGGGCTCGTCGTTCAGGAAAAACTCGGCATAGCCGGTCACCCCCTCGAAAACAAATTCGGGATGCTGATGCGGATTGATGAAGTCTCCATCAAATTGCAGACGATATACCCAGCAGCTGTCGCTTACCCATTGCACGCTGTCTTCGTTGCACCCGAAAAAGGGGTCGGGAATCAGCTTGTTGTCCATTAAATCCGTGTGGATATAGCCGGGGAGAAAGGCAGGATACCACTTTCCTTGATATTGAAATTCCCAGTCACTGATAAACAAGGCATTGCCTTCCATTACTTGGAGCTTTTTTCCGCAGGAGGACAGCAGAAAACTAAGGGTAAACAATGCTATGGAAGCAAAGAGAACAGCGAAAAGTCGATTGTTTTTTTTCATAGGTTTTAGGTACAAAGAACATATAAGTCATCCCGTTCGTTGATGCAAAGCACGGGAAGTTCAAAATCATTGGCAATCACTGCGTTTTCTTTCGGACCGAAAATATAGTCTATAAAGGTATAGAAGTTGGTCATCATGATGACAGTCAGTGTGGCCTCCACCTGTGGAGCAAAGGTCATCGAAAAGCGGTCTATGTCGTCAACATTATAGTCAATTTGATGCAGCTCGTAGTCTATCTCAAGGTTTTGGTACAGTTTTTTGGTGAAATCGATATTGTCTTTAACCTTTTGCTTGAGCAGTTGGTCTTTATAGCGGGCATACAGCACATGAACCTTGGCATGGTAGAAACGGCTGAAATAGCCTGCCCAAAGGGCTTTCTCCTTGTGTTGCCGGTCGATGTCGAGCGGTAGCACCACGTGGCGGAAGATGTTGGCAGGGGGCAGTTTTCGTCCTACGGTCATGACCGGCAGTCGCGAGGGCTTGATAAAGCGACGGGCTTTCTTAAGGTTGAAAAGGCTGTTGTTTCCCTTTTTCTCCACCCCAATGACAAACATGATGGCATTGGTCTCCTCCGCATAGCTGTATATGTTCTGAGGTGTAAAAGGATCCTCCAGCGTAAAGACTTCTATGCCATTATCGATTAACTGATTGGAAATGTCCACCTGTTCGTTGCAGATGGTGGTGGTAAGACTTTGGTTTTTGGAGGAAAAGGAAAAATTGCTGACAATGGTCAGGGAAGCCTTGAAAATAGCGGCCAGGATGCCTCCATGCCGAATGGCGGAGGTGCCGTATTCGCTTTCGTCGGCAATGGTGATGATGTTCAGTTTTTTCTTTTCTTCCTGTTCCATAATAGGGTAGAATTGGTATCAGACAAGACCTTTCACCTTGGGCTTGGCAGCAATATAGTCTTTCAGATAATAGGGTTCGAAATAGGCCACATCTTCAAACTGCTTTGCCTGAAACTTGCGGAAAGCGATGCTGCACATGTTGCGGGCTGACAGAGGAGCGGTTTTGATGATGGCATTGGGGTATTGGTTCAGCAGCGTTTCGCACTTGGCGGCCCCATTTCCGCAGAACACTGTTTTGAAGTTTGTCAGTTCTTCGCTGAAGCTGTTTTCATCCACTATTTTTGCGTTGGGCTCTTCCAGCAGTAGGCCGTGGTGGTCATAAAGGGCTGTGAAGACCTCCATCCGTCGGGCGTCAATCATGGGACGGCAATGCTCGGCCAGAGTCATATAGGGCTCGGCAAAACTTTCAAGAGTGGAGATGGCGATGACGGGAATGTCAAGCGAGTAGGCCAGTCCCTTGGCGGTGGACACCCCGATGCGCAAACCGGTGTATGAACCCGGCCCGATGCCGACTGCGATGGCATTGAGCTGTCCCTTTTGGATGGCCGCTTGTTGCAGCACTTCCTCCACGAAAGGAATCATATTCTTGGCATGGGAATTGTTGGTGTTACATTCTTTTAAAGCAATACATTCAGCCCCGTGGGCCAGTGCCACCGAGCATATTTCAGTGCTCGTCTCAATGCATAACAGATAAGGTTTCTCCATAGTGAATCAGTGTATGATTAGTACAAGGTGCAAAGATACAAAAAAATGTAACCCCATTAACAACATTTCTCTGTGAACAAATAATCATGCTCCTCTTCGAAATACATATAATAATTTTGTATTTTTGCGTTAGATGTATACATAGCTGCAAAGATGAATAAGGGAACGGTAACTGCATATTTGGACTATCTTCGTTACGAGAGGCGTATGTCTCCCCATACGGTGACTGCCTATCAGATTGACTTGGAGCAGTTTGGTTCGTATGTGGAAAACAGTTTCCAACTGAACGACCTGGTGGAGGTCGATGCCGATGTGGTACGCACATGGATTCTTACCCTGATGGAAGAAGGCATCACCACGCGAAGCATCAACCGTAAAATCAGCTGTCTGAAATCGTTCTACAATTACCAGCAGAAGATGGGGAAGGTGGAAGACAACATCATGCGACAGGTGGTTTCGCCCAAGATGTCGAAGCGATTGCCTCATTTTGTGGAGGAACAGGATATGGAAAGGCTGTTCTCATTAGAACTGTTTGGGGCTGACTTCGAGGGTATTCGCGACAGGGCCATTATCGAGCTGTTTTATTCCACTGGCATGAGAGAGTCGGAACTGCTGAATATCAAATTGCAGGATATCGATTTCTATGAAAAGACCGTCAAGGTATTGGGAAAACGCAATAAAGAACGGATTATCCCATTGAATCATTCTGCTATAGAAGCACTTGAAAAATATTTTGCGGTTTATAGGGATCGATTTGGCGAGATGAATAAAAATTGTTGTATCTTTGTTACGTCAAAAAACAGGAAGATGTATCCGGGGGCTATATATAATATTGTAAGGAAATATTTGGACTGCGTCACGACCATCGATAAACGGAGTCCGCATGTGTTGCGCCATACTTTTGCCACCCACATGCTGAATCACGGAGCTGATATCAATGCCATCAAGGAGATTCTTGGGCATAGCAGTCTGGCCGCCACCCAGGTATATACCCACAATTCCATAGAAAAACTAAAAACCATTTATAAACAAGCCCACCCAAGGGCATAAAAAAAGGAGGTTTATTATGAATGTAACTATTTCTGCAATCAAGTTCAAAGCTGATCAAAAGCTGGAAACTTTCATTTCTGACAAACTGGAAAAACTTTCAAAGCTTCATGACGGGATTATTGGTTCCGAGGTGACCTTGAAATTGGATAATACCGACAAACCGGAAAACAAAGTGGTTGACATTCGGGTAAAGATAAAAGGAAACGATGCCATTGCATCCAAGGCAGCCAAGACATTTGAGGAGGCTACAGACCTGACCATTGAGGCTCTCAAGAAGCAATTGGTGAAGAGTAAAGAGAAAGAACGCAGCAAATAATCGGGTAATTTCTCCCGAAAAGTTGAAAAATTCACCCCGTCTGCATCGTCAGCGGGGTGTTTTTTTTGCGCCTTTGGAATGCGGTTTTGTGCGAAATTTTCGGAAAAGTTTCCAAAACGAGCTTCCAGAGGACCCTAAAAACACGAAAAAAAGCCCATTTTTTGGGCCTTTTTTTCAAAAAAATCACCCCAATCTAAATTTTTTCATATTGATAATGAGTAAGATAGCAAAAAAGTGCAAAAAAAGTTTGGATAGGTATTGTCAAATCAAAAAAAGGTGGTACTTTTGCAATCCCAAAACGAACGGAACGGGGCGCT